>Ga0070741_10005834_pt1 | contig 26914 bp, 26 predicted proteins | sample Coa_R1_4_FD_66440 | JGI IMG/M metagenome (GOLD analysis project Ga0070741, IMG submission 66440) | Surface soil microbial communities from Centralia Pennsylvania, which are recovering from an underground coalmine fire - Coalmine... | ecosystem: Environmental > Terrestrial > Soil > Unclassified ...
CGTGACCGAACTCGCACCCTGGGCGGCCCTCGTCCAGCGGTTCGGGCGGTGCGCGCGGTATGGTGGCAATGGTCAGATCATCGTCATAGATCGGCGCCACTCCGATGAGAGTGCGAAGAAAATCAATGCCAGAGACGACCAGGAGCTTTCCAGCAAGCGCACCGACGCTGATCGTTCGATCGCACGGCCATACGAACTCGCCGAGGTGAATGCTGCCGCCACCGCAATCATGCTGCTGCAGGGCGCAGCCGATCCGTCTGCACTGGACAAATTCGAGAAGGCCGAGGAAGACAAGAAGGAAGACAACCTTCTGCCGCGTCTTTATCCATACGCGCCGCTACACATCGTGACGCGGCGGGAGTTGCTCGATCTTTTCGACACTGGACCTGATCTCACGGGCGCGGACATTGACATCTCTCGCTTCGTGCGCGAGGGGGACGACCGCGATGTTACTGTCTGGTGGTGGCCTGTTCCCGAACGCCAACCACACCCACGGCTTCGCCCCGCGCACGACGCTCTCTGTCGCGTTCCGGTCGGCGAAGCCCGAAGGTGGCTCCTGGCCGCCGGGGAACGGAGTGCCGAGGAAGGAGAGCCTGAGCAGGAACAGTCCGTTGCTGGTTCTCAGAAGGCTCGCCCTCGTGCATGGGTATGGAGTTATCTCGACGGCAACTGGGAACGACTTGAGGAACACCACATCTTTCCTGGACAGAGCATCCTTGTCGAGGCCGGCGCGGGCGGCTACGACGTTCGAGTGGGCTTCACGGGTAAGCCGAACACTGTTCCGGTTGAGGCCGGGCATGCGCGCGCGATGAGTGCGGCTGACGCGGCTGACGAGGCAGACGAACAGGAAGAACTCAGTGAAGGACTAGGCACCAGCGATCGCCAGTACAAGACAATTGCGACGCACGGAGCCGAGGTCGGAATCGAGAGTCAGAAAATCACCGCCGCTCTCACCCCGAAGGACGTCGCCATTCAAGAACTGATGGACTTGGCCGGGATCGTGCACGATGTCGGTAAGGCACACCCAGTCTTCGCCGGCGCGATCAGGGACCGAAACGGTATACCGCCAGGTACGCCATTGGCCAAGGCCCCCAAGGGACGCTGGCATGGCGTTCGGAACCTTTACGATCACAGCTCCGCGGGGAAGCGCCCGGGATTTCGACATGAACTGGCCAGCGCCCTGGCGATTCTCGAGCTTGTCTGGCGAGCGCATCCTACCCACCCCGCCCTTCAGGGAGGCCGCGAAGAAGTTCTCGACGCGACCGTCGGCCGGGAACTTCCGGAATCCGAGGACCGCATTCTGCAACCAGTGGGGATTCTCGCCCACCTCACTGGGCTTGATGAGACTGCGCTTAATCTCGTTTTGTATCTCGTGATGTCCCACCATGGGAAAGTTCGTGCAACCTTGCCTATGAGCCCGCGCGACCAGGAGAACGTCGGCAAGGACGGCAGTTTGCCTCTTCGCGGGGTGCGGGACGGAGACGAGATACCGGCCATGCTCGTCGCCGATGCATCACACGAATTCGCGTTTCCACGCGTGAGGCTCCGATTAGATCCGGCCAAGCTCGGTCTATCGAAACGGTACGGTCCGAGTTGGGTGGAACGTGTGTTGGCCTTGCGCCAACACTACGGTAGTTTCCAACTTGCATGGTTGGAGGCTCTAATGCGGGTTGCGGACGTGCGCGCTTCAAAGATCTCCCGACCGCTGGACTCGCGCCTTTCTCAGGACCTGGTGGAAGTGCAAACAACACCGGATGCACCAGACCGAGACGCCGACCTCCGAGGGTGGATCAAAGAGACGGTTGAGGCCTGGGTATCTCGGCAAGGGGGCGCCAGCGTCGTGAGAGGAGCGAAAGGCCCTGCGTCGCCACGGACATCCGCGAAGCGGAGCCGGCGAGGCGCTTCATGACCAAAATCCACATCCACAAACTGACAGGCCTTAATCCTGACGCGCTTGCCACGTACCTTGTCGCCCTTGGGGTTTTTCGGCTCCTGGCAGAACAGAAGGAAGAGTGCGTCCGTGGGTTTTGGCGCGACGAGCATTTCATCCTCGTCACCGAGCTCGACTGGGACGACATAGAGCAGTTTTTCCTTCAGGATTACAGGCCTACTCCGATCCTCGCTCCGTGGAACATGGAAAGCGGGTTCTACTCCCTTAAGCCCGCGAAGGCGTTGGGAGATGAGCCTCCCGCTAGTGCAGACACGTCCACTCCATCCGGTACGGGCGAAGGACTGGAGAGCGGCGATGCTGACCTGGCGGATGGGGAGGACGCCGAAGGCAGCGCAGGCGACACTGAGGAGGCAATTTCCGATTCTCTACTCGACCGGATCGGTGCGTCTCTCGCGCCACGGTTTGCGAGCTTTCGGCGTGCTATTGAGATTGCCCTTGCGAACATCCCTGCCGAGTTGCGAGATGCGGAGAGAATCTCCCAGCGAGCTCATGCCGAGCTGAAGGCTAACCTGGTCGATGCGCTCAAAGCCAACGCCAAAGGAGCCAAGAGGGGCTCTCCCGCTCAGGAAGCGCTTGCAGAAGCTCAAGCTCGCGTAAGGCAGGCGAAGCAGCATCTCAAACACCAAAAAGCGGATCTTCGAAGCACGTTGAAGGATAGAGCAAAGGATCTGAAGGCCCCAATCGAAGAGGCAAAGAAGCGCTTCAAGGACCTGCAATCCTCCACGAAGGCTCGCTTGATAGCCGACCTTCGGGTGCGCTGGGGAGATGAAGGCCAGCAGTGGGTGGACGCGGCTGTCGGTCTCGACGAGACGCAGAAGAAAGGCTTCGAATTCACGTCGCTGTTCGGCTCGGGGGGCAATGACGGTCGGATGGAGTTCACGAGGAACCTACGCCGGCACCTCAATACGCTTTTCGATATCGACAGCGGTTGCGCACACGAAACCACCCGCGATCGGTTGCGCGCTGTGGTTTTCGGGAAACCAACAAAGCTCCTCCTCAAGGAGTCCGTCGGTCAGTTTCTTCCTGGACGAGCTGGCGGCACAAACATGGGCGCAGGCTTTTTCGGTGGTGCGGCTGTGAATCCCTGGGAGTTTGTACTCATGCTAGAAGGCGCGGTTGCACTCGTCGCGGGCATGACCCGCCGGGGAGACGTCGGCCGAGCACGGGTCTCCTCACCGTTCTGGGTTGAGGCGGCATCGGCCGGTTATGGAAGCGCATCCGAGTTGGAAGGCTCTCCTAGGGGTGAGCAGTGGTTGCCGCTCTGGTCGCATCCTCTACATTACGGCGAGTTGGTCGAGTTGATCCGTGAAGGGCGCGCGCAAGTGGGGCGTCGTAACACTTCAAAAGCTGGGGATCTGGTGCGCGCTGTAGCACGACTCGGCGTTGCGCGTGGGATTGACTCGTTGCAGCGGTTCGCGTATCTCGAGCGAAACGGCCAATCGAACCTCGCGGTTTCCGCAGGTCGCTTCCGGGTAGCGTCCCGATCACATCAAACGCTCCTGGAAGAGATTGCGCCCTGGATCGACCGCCTCACATGGTTCGCCAGACGCACCAGTGAAAATAACGTACCGGTCAGCCTTGGTGCAATCGCGCGGCGATTACAGGAAGATCTCTTCGCCGTCTGTCGTCACGATGCGACGCCAACGGAATGGCGTGAACTGCTCGTCACGCTCGGAAGAGCGGAACTCGCTCTCCTGCGCTCGGGTAAGAATCCGGCCCGACGGCCCCTGCCTCGATTGAGCTGCGGCTGGATAGCGGCTGTGGACGATGGCAGCGAACGCGGGAGGACACCCCTCCGGTTGGCCTTGGCACTTGCTTCTCAGCACCGCCCACCGGAGAAGCACGACGGGGCGCTTAAGGATTCTGTTCGGCGACACTTCATCCCGCTCGTCGATGCTGACAGTGACCGACCTCGTTTCCGGCTTGACGATCGTGGCCGGGCCGAGCCTGATCCCGAAGACGTCTGTATGGGTCGGGATCTGGTTACCGACGCGATTGCTCTCGTACGACGCCGTTCGATTTGGGCCCGGACGTCCGCTGCAGCCCACGAAAAGACGCCACAACTCCCGCTCTGGCCAGTCGCCTCATGTGAAGCGACACTTCAGGAAATCGGTTCCTGGGTGCGTGGTGGATGCTCAGACAATGATGTGCAGGGGCTGGTGCGCCCCCTACTTGCCCTGAATTGGAGCGAGATCGCCGAACGAGGGTCTGGTTTGTCATCGATTTGCTCAGGAATGCCTGAGCCCCTTAACATGTTGTTCCGGCTTGCCCATTTACCATTCGACGTTCCCGTGCAGGATGCAGACGGAAAACTGGAGATCGAGGTCACCGTCCGGCTCGATCCAGAGCCGTTGCGTCGCCTGGCGATCGGCGATTTGGACGGGGCTTTAAAGGTTGCAGTGCGCCGCCTCGACGCGAGCGGCCTTCGACCTGTCTTCCGGCGTGGCGTGGTTACGCCAGCGTTCGCGCGCCGGCTCGCTGCTAGCCTCGCATTCCCAATTTCCCGAACTGATGCTGCTCGCGCGGCCCAGCTTGTCTGCAAACCCTACGATATCAAGGAGCAACCGTCGGCTCTAGCTTGAGGAGTAACCTTTATGCCAATCGATCTTTCGCTTCTCGACAAACACTACGATTTACTATTTGAAGTCCAGCTCAGGGTTCGACAGGGCCACAGATTCCAGCCCACGGGCTTCCCGGATCTCGGCGCCGCGGAGTTCGACACTCCCGAGGGGAGATCGCTGCTCGTCGAGTCCGCGCAGAGCATGGCAAACCGGCTGGAAGCCGTCTGTTGGGATGACAGTGCCAACGATCTCATCGAACCGCTACGCGGGCTCAGCTATGTGAAGGTCCTCCTACCTGCGCGCAATGAGAAGCAAGAGTTTCTGACGAGCTCAGTGCTTGAGGCTCACCGCCTGAATAGCCCTTACATTGAGAAAGCGACGCCGAGCTGTCACGCGGAGATTCAGAACGTATTAGGTGCGAAGAACCGCCCCATTGATCGCCGGCGATTCGTAGAGACTGTTTTCGAATATGATGCCGGATCGCTCTTACATGGCGTCTTCCTGGAGAGTATCGATGGCCGACTCCGCATCGTCCGTGCGATCTCCGCATTCATCGAAGCCGATGGCGTGAAGACCGCAGCTTCAGGTGGAGTCAAGAACGATCGTGTTCATGCCGCCAAGGACGAAGCCGGCGGGCGCACGGCAAAGGAAGGATTTGGAAATCTCCCCTTTCCCCGCGACGAGTACACTGCCGACAAAATCACGCTGTACATGAGCGTGGATCTTGCCCAGATCCGCGGCTACGGTCTCGGCAAGGATGCTACCAGGCTGTTGATCCTGTTGGCGCTCTTCAAACTACGTTCATTTGTGGACAGCCCCATGCGGCTGCGGACAGCGTGCAGTTTCGAGTTGGCGGATGGCAACGATGTCATCGGCAAGAACGTCCCTGAGTTCAAACTGCCAAACCGTGACGAATTCGTCGGTAAGGACGAGAGTGGCGAATGGTCGGGCGAGTTGCCGGCGCTTATCAGGAAGCTGACTGGCGTTCAGCCGGCAGTCTCCGATGAGGCCACGCCCGAGAAGATGCGAGTGACCACCGTCACGTTCACGATGTGAGTGGTGTCGCCATGATCCGTTTGCTCTTCGAGTTCCCAGCGGGAAATTATCACGCGACGCCTTGGGGGCATCACGTGAACGAGGGACTTGTGGAATGGCCGCCGAGTCCCTGGCGCATCATTCGGGCTCTGCTCGCTACGGGCTATACCAAGCTAGGCTGGCAGCCGGTTCCTGACGAAATGCGACGTCTCGTTGAGGCTCTTGCGGCAAGCGAGCCAACCTATCGACTGCCTCGGGCGACCACCGGCCACACCCGCCATTACATGCCGGTCAGGGGATGGAAGAAGGGCGTCCAGAAAACCAGCTTGGTGATTGATGCGTTTGTCAAGACCGACGGTGCCCTCTGTGTTGAGTGGCCAGGCGTGGACGCGTCCCAGCACTGTATTCTCCCGTGCCTTCTGGATCGGCTCAGTTATCTTGGGCGCGCGGAGTCTCGGGTTAGAGCACGACTTGTGACGGGCGAGGAAGACCTTCCGGGCTTGGCCGTCTCGACCCAGCGTGCAGAGGCGGACGACGAGCCGGTGCGATTGCTCGCACCCATGGCAAGCCAACAGTACGACGAATGGCGTCGTGGTTCGCCGCTCGCCCCCGACGACCTACTGGCTGCGCTTCAAATCGACACGAAGAGGCTTCAGGAGGAGGGCTGGAACTTTCCGCCTGGCACGCGCGAGTTGATTTACTGGCGTCCGGCCAGCGCGTTTTGTCCGGTCTCGGTCCCCGGCTGGTCTGCCAGCACCGCAGTCAATTGTCATGACACGGCTCTGTTTGCGCTCTCGACCGACAAGAAACGTGATGTTCTACCGCTCATGGAGCGAGCACTCCCAACCATGGCTCTCTTTCGACGGGCTTTGCTCAGCCGGATCGGCGATGAACAGCAGCTCGGTGGATGCCCGGAACTCACCGGCAAAGACAAAAAAGGGGAACCGCTGCGATGCAAGCATCGACACGCGCACTTCATTCCGCTGTCGCTCGATTCTCGGCGCCCAAAGCGCATAGATCACGTTCTTGTCTATGCACCGATGGGCTTTGGTCCACTCGCGGAGCGCGGGCTTCGCCGCCTACGTATGACTTGGGCGAAGGGGATGGATGACATCGCGGTCACATTAATCGGGATCGGGAAGCGAGAGGCATTTCGGGAAGTCGGAGATGATGCAATACCAGAACTCGGATCGGGTGCAACCTGGGTGAGTCAGACACCATTCATCCCTCCCCGGTTTCTCAAATCGCGTGGAAAGGACTCGATTCAGGGACAGGTTCGTGCGGAGCTTCAGCGACGCGGCCTTCCTGATTTCGCCCTCCCCCCCGCGGTTGCCAAGCCCGCGGACGAGAACGATGCTGGAAGACAGGCGCAATGGTTCCGGCGCTTCGCTCGATCACGTCAAGGCAAGGGGGAAGCACCGCCGGCTGGGCTGTTCCACGTCACTTTGACGCTCAACCGCCCCATTGAGGGGCCGATATGTCTCGGGTGGGGCTCGCACTTCGGGCTTGGGGTGTTCGTCCCGACCGATGAAGAATTTGTAGGACCGCCGCTGGGCGGCCCCTTAGCCTGGACAGAATCTCGGAAGGATCCAAAGAGATAATCCAAAGCCGTAGGGTCGGCAAGGAGTTGACTTGGCTGCAACCCGTTTCTGCGATGGGGCGATGGAGTGACAGATGCGCACGTCTTATCTGATTTGCTACGACATCTGCGATGACAAGCGCTTACGCAAGGTGTTCCAGGCGATGCGCAATTATGGCGACCACTTGCAATATTCCGTTTTCGAATGCCAGTTGACGGCTACCGACCTGGCACGGTGCCGGAACGAGCTTTCCGCCATCATTCATCATGACGAAGACCAGGTACTCTTCGTCAATCTCGGACCGGCGGAGGGCCGAGGTGACCGCGTGATCACCGCGCTGGGGAAACCATACACAGCAATCGATGCTCCTTGTATTGTGGTGTAAACCATATGAGCGCTTTTCCTCTACCGGCAGAATCGCACGTCCGTGAACTGCCGGATTACCTACCGGCGCGCATGGTCAACGAATTCGTCTATTGCCCGCGGCTGTTCTGTTACGAGTGGGTGGACGGCGTCTTCCGTGAGAGCGTCGACACAGTCGAGGGCAAGATCCAGCATCAAAGGGTGGACGCCAAGGCAACAGAACTGCCCAAGCCGGAAGACGCCGTCACGGACCAAATCCACTCCCGATCAGTCACACTGTCGAGCGACCGCCTGCGTGTGATCGCAAAGATCGACCTCGTGGAAGGTTCGGAAGATGGGGTCAGTCCCGTGGATTTTAAGCACGGTCGTCCCCGGGACGCCAACGATGGGTTGGAGCTCTGGCCGGCGGACCGGGCGCAGTTAGCAGTCCAAGGGCTTGTTCTGCGCGAGGCGGGCTATCAGTGTGCGGAAGGGATTGCATACTACGCCAAGACAAAACAACGCGTGCGTGTGCAGTTCGATGACTCGCTTATGCAAGAAATAGAGCGGATCATCGGCGATGCATGGGCGGTGGCGAGGGCAGGAAGGATCCCGACCCCGCTCGTGGATTCGCCGAAATGTCCAGGATGTTCCTTGGTGGGCATCTGTCTACCGGATGAAACGAATTCCCTGACCACACGTGAGGAGACGGACGGCACCGACCAACTGTCCCTGTTTGGTGGCGATACAGATGTACCCAAAAAGCCGTTTGCGCGCGAAGTCCGACAACTTATTACGCCACGCGACGATCTCCGGCCGTTGTATTTGAACTCGCAGGGCTTTCGGGTGGGCAAATCGGGTGAAGTGCTCCAGGTGAAGGATAAAGAGCAATTGAAGCAGGAGGTGCGGATTGGCGAGATATGCCAAGTGAACCTTATGGGGAATGTCCAGGTCTCCACCCAGGCGGTCCAGACCCTGTGCGAGGCCGAGGTTCCGATCTGCTATTTCTCGCAAGCCGGATGGTTCTATGGAATCACTACCGGGATCAATTCGAAAAACGTGTTCCTGCGACGGACTCAGTTCCGGCTGGCGGACCAGGATTGGTTCGCGCGGTCGCTGGCGCGGCGTCTAGTAGCTGGCAAGATTCGAAACCAGCGGACGATGCTGCAACGGAATCACGTGGAACCACGGGGCGAGTCGCTGCTCGGGCTAAGACAAATGGCAGAACAAGCCGAGCGGGCACAGACGCTGGAGGAACTGCTGGGGATCGAGGGCAACGCCGCACGCATTTACTTTGGAGATTTGGCCGGGATGATCAAGGCCGAGGAGGATGATTTCTCCTCAGCAGAGCAGTTCAGGTTTGATTTTGCTGGTCGAAACCGCCGGCCTCCACGTGACGCCGTGAATGCGCTACTCTCACTTGCATACAGTCTGTTGACAAAGGATTTAACAATTGCGTGCTATGCCGTAGGGTTTGATCCGTACATGGGTTTCTATCACCAGCCACGCTTTGGGAGGCCGGCCTTGGCGTTGGACCTGATGGAACCTTTCCGGCCGCTCATAGCCGATTCGGCCGTTTTGAGCGCAATCAATACACGCATGGTGTCACAAAGGGATTTCGTTCAGGCCGGGCCGGGGGTGGCACTAACACCGAACGGGAGGAAGGCTTTTTTCCGGTCATATGAGTTGCGCATGGATACCCTGGTGACGCATCCTTTGTTCGAATATCGGGTCAGCTACCGGCGGCTATTGGAGATTCAGGCGCGGCTGCTGGCTCGGGTTCTCGAAGGGGAGATTGGCGAATATCCGGTATTCGTGACGCGATAGTGGGCGCGAGCGGTCACGTGATGCGAAAAAGCCGGGGACCGCTCGCAGAGGACAACGTATTGCATCAGAAGCAGTTGGAAAGAAGGGCGACGTGGCGTGGGACCAAACTCGCGCGCAAGCGGAGGGTCTCTCGCAAACGCGGCCGTAGATATTTGACAATCGAAGAGTTAGACTGAGGCTAATTCCGCGATCAACAGATCGCGGCCCCATTGAAGGCTGCCTCTTGGCGTAAGTCTGCTAGGTCTATCGTCAATTCCGCGATCAACAGATCGCGGCCCCATTGAAGGGCGTAATATTGCACTGGCGCCATACCAGCATCCAGCAATTCCGCGATCAACAGATCGCGGCCCCATTGAAGGGCGGCAACGTGGATCGGGAAGTCGCACACGATGCCGAATTCCGCGATCAACAGATCGCGGCCCCATTGAAGGATGTTCTGCGCCACCTGAGCGGCGGTCAGCGCCGCCAATTCCGCGATCAACAGATCGCGGCCCCATTGAAGGTTGCCAACCAGGAAGGCGTGGTGGATTCCGATTACAATTCCGCGATCAACAGATCGCGGCCCCATTGAAGGGCTTTAACGGTCGTTGGGTCCACTGTCACGCTGACTAATTCCGCGATCAACAGATCGCGGCCCCATTGAAGGGAGTTTTATGGGGCTACCGTTTGCAGCGGTAGCCCTAATTCCGCGATCAACAGATCGCGGCCCCATTGAAGGAGCTGGGCTACGTCGGGACCGGGACGATGGCTCCCGGCAATTCCGCGATCAACAGATCGCGGCCCCATTGAAGGTACGTGAGCGCGGAGTGCCCGGCGCCCGATTGGTTTAATTCCGCGATCAACAGATCGCGGCCCCATTGAAGGCGAAGGGCTGACCGACAAGTCGGACCTCACCGCCAATTCCGCGATCAACAGATCGCGGCCCCATTGAAGGGAATCCCTCGGATTCGGTGAGCAAGTCCTTCAAAGAATTCCGCGATCAACAGATCGCGGCCCCATTGAAGGTAGGTATAGAGGCTCGGTCAGGATGTGGCAAAGTTCAATTCCGCGATCAACAGATCGCGGCCCCATTGAAGGGTGAGTCTGCGCGGCAAACCTGGCGACCGTCTCTCAATTCCGCGATCAACAGATCGCGGCCCCATTGAAGGTGCCACATTGCCTCCATTGGCGCGATTGTCAACATTAATTCCGCGATCAACAGATCGCGGCCCCATTGAAGGTAGATATGGGTTCGACCACAGCGACGGAGATTGGTTAATTCCGCGATCAACAGATCGCGGCCCCATTGAAGGTGGTCAGTGCTTGGCTACACGCGGACCCAGGTTGCGAATTCCGCGATCAACAGATCGCGGCCCCATTGAAGGCAAATCCGCCGGCACCGAATACACCGTCGAGGACCTAATTCCGCGATCAACAGATCGCGGCCCCATTGAAGGGGGATTCGGATGACGCGAACCACTCGCCCGGGGCGGGAAATTCCGCGATCAACAGATCGCGGCCCCATTGAAGGAAGTCGTATCCCGGCGCGCCCGAGCAACTTCTGAGAATTCCGCGATCAACAGATCGCGGCCCCATTGAAGGATGCTTAATTCGATTGGCATATCCTCTCCTTGACGCCAATTCCGCGATCAACAGATCGCGGCCCCATTGAAGGCGGTCCAAGCTGCCCGCGATCGTACGCCGCGCGAATAATTCCGCGATCAACAGATCGCGGCCCCATTGAAGGAAAATTGGCATAGTTAAAGCTCCTTGGTGTGAGCCAATTCCGCGATCAACAGATCGCGGCCCCATTGAAGGCGTACCAATGGGCGGCATCCTTGTCTCGCCGTGGCGGAATTCCGCGATCAACAGATCGCGGCCCCATTGAAGGAGGATGTGCTTGTGGGACCGTCGCTTTGTCCGGGAAATTCCGCGATCAACAGATCGCGGCCCCATTGAAGGCTGAAAATCGCGCCCGGTCACCAACATTTCTTAGGAATTCCGCGATCAACAGATCGCGGCCCCATTGAAGGGATTGCCTGTCCGACCCGCCGAAAGCGGAATACGTCCGAATTCCGCGATCAACAGATCACGGCCCCATTGTCATTCGTGAATGCCTCGGCACAGTAGTGCACCTGGATCTGATGCCGTTTGCAAATGTACTCGTAATAGGCGCTTTCGTCTGCGTCCTGGAAGCGTCCCCACCGGCTGATGTCGTAAACCAGGATGGTGTTGAAGTCCGCGAGGCCGCTCTGCACGTCTGCCAGCAACTGCTGAAGTGCGTCGCGGCCGGACAGGCGAAGCCCGCTCTTGCCTGCGTCGCCGTACGTCCGCACAATTGCGATCTCGTGCTGCATAGCGTATCTGCGGATGGCAGCCTGCTGATTCTCGGTTGAGTACTGCTGATGCTCGGTCGACATGCGGACATACTCCGCCGCGCGGCGTGGCATGTTTTCAACCGGCGTGATGCCAGATCGCGGTCGTGTCGCCATAGGCTAAGAGCGTAAGCGCATTGGAGTCTGCAAGAGCCCATCTTTATCTATACGGACGTTCGGGATTCTGTCCAAAGGGATGTTCTTTTCACCGCGTGACGACTCGGAATTTCGAGCAAATGGCTTTGATTACGATGACTTGTGCCCGAGCAAAGGTGTTCTGTACGTGATCGCTGGGAAAGAGCAGCCAAATCTCAGCAGGACAACTCTTTGCCTCCATAGCCAGGGTGTTCTTTACAAGATCTTCCACGTTCGGCTGGAAGACGGGCTTACGAACCGCGGATTTGTGCGCCAGCTTACGCTGTCTCTGGCGATAAACCCGCATATACTCCGGATTCGCCTCCCGCCACATCCGCTGACTCTCGGAGCACTGTTTCTGGTAAGCCGGATCTTGTCGGAGTTTCTTTCGGTGACACTCAACCCGGCGCTGCTGTTGACATGCCAGATTGCTGCAAATCACCTGATCGGGGTGGTATCGAGACGGCGCGAACATTTGATGGCAGTATGGGCATTCGCGGGAGAACATGCCTTTTGAATCGCACAATGGCGAACCGGTGCGTGCATCAGGGCGCCTTTACTGATCACCTTTACGCCACCGCCAGGCGTTAGTTGACAAGTTTGTTATTTCCTTGTTTCGTTGCGGGGCATGAGTATAGTTGCCCGTCCAGTTATCCCGGTTGTGAGCTGCTCAATTTTTCGCTTAGCCATCACGTCATCATTCGTTCCCAGCGAGCGACGGAACAGCTTTCCATTGAGTTCCCCGTAGGCCCAGATAGGACAATCGCAAAGAGAGTATCCTTGCCCTTTCTCCTTATGTGGGCAGGATGCAGTGTGGCGTCTATATGGAGTAAGCTTTCCGAGGTTCATCCGGCTCCACATCTCGACCGGCTTGCCCCACTTGTAGAACTCGGTTAGCAGGGAGGCCTCCATCTCAGTTATCCGTGCTTCAATAGCATCGAGCTTGACAAACACATGCTGCTCTAACCATCGCTTATCGTCATTCGTTAAGCTCATTCTCGATTCCCTTTCTCAATGTCACCAATTCTGGCTCCGGGAACCGCGCAGAGGCAAGCGTTCGGAGATCGCGACCGCTCAAACCGGGGGATATCGAAGTCATAAAGGTGCTGTGACGTTCGGCGGTAAAGACAGCATGCCCTGTGCTGGTTTTAAAACCGATCGATGATTACACGTCATTACTTACCCTCGTCATCAGCATCAAGACCTTCATCGCCGTATAGTTTTTCAAGTTCGAGTAGTTCCGGGTCAGTGAGTATCCATTTGATTCTTCGGTCGCCTACGCCGTTATGATACAGATTCAACCTGCGCTGCTTTTCCACAAAGGCAGGCTCGGCGTAGCCAAAACTAATTCTTGACGGAGCCGTTTCCATCCTTTCCTTGTCGCTAGCATCGTGAGCCTTGACAATCTCGCCGATGACTGTATCTGGTTTCAAGTCAACTTCATGAACACCAACGGTTCTGAGCCATCTCACGTCATGCTTCTGTATAGGAAGCATTGTTGTTGATACCACGGTCATCTGGGAGTGGCCGCTTTCATGAGATTCTTGCAAACAGGTCATCACGAATAGCACTTGGTTGAAACCATTTAGCCCTGGAAATGGCGGTTCTTTGCTGTCCTTGTCGGTGATGCCTAGGGCTTCTAAACTCGGGCGTGTAATCGTGAAACGAAAGGTCATAAATGTCATAGTTCTCCAGAACCGCGCCGCAATTTCCAAACAAAACCAGAACTCAGCATAGTCAAACCTATCAAAATGTAGACCATCGACCGTGGGTCTATTGGCACGAGTTTAACAGCATTAGGGGAGTGGCGCAAAGGCGTAGAACGCAGATTCAACCGGACTTCGGGCCAGTTAAAGCATTCGGCTTAGCCCTGCGTGAGGTCCGCAAGGAAAAGGGCTTTTCCCAAGAGGGGTTTGCGCTCGATAGCGGGTTTGACCGGACCTACATCAGCATGGTGGAGCGTGGAGTGAAGAGCCCGACAATACGCGCCCTGTTTAAACTGGCCGACTTTTTGGACGTCAGGCCATCGGAACTATTACGCCGGACGGAAGAAATGCTGCGGAATAATAAGCGGTAGATAACAGATAGTGAAGTTAGCCCCAAGTATATCGCCTGATTCCGCAAATCACGATGAGTGAAGGTAGCATCCCGGAGACGGCCTTAGTCGGGTTGCAGCATCGGATAAGTAAGGTTGATAGCCATATTGCACGGAACGCTTCGTATTTGTCGGTGAGGTTGCCCCCGTTTGTGCTGGACGGGATAAGCCATCCCAGCGACATCGCCTTCAAATCGCCAGAATCTTTCCCGCTCCATAACGTTTCGCTTGCTTGCCTCCGCGACCCGAGTGATGAATGTGTCAGGAGCGAAGCAGATGGCAAACGCAAAAGCGATCGGGATCAGCGATGACGCCAACCTGGGAATCGCGATGCTGATCGCCGAATTCGGCGACGGCAGCTACCAGCCAATTTCGGCCGTATCCAGCATCAACGAAGCCCGCTAAACCGCCGACAGCAACATGCGCGCCCGCACCAAGGACCTCGAGCGCGGCGGCGAGCCGGCGTGCCCGGAGCGGTACGTCGTATGGGCACAAGGACTAGACGGCCGCTACCGCGAGGTTCGCGAGATCGAGCCATAAGGGGAACATGCTCCACCCGCGCCCGCCCGGAATAGGCGGGCTTGCTGTCGTGAAGTACCACCATTTTGCAAAAGGAGCAGAACAATGACTTTTACGATCGAGACAGACAACAACATCCGGGTTCACGAGACGGAAGCGCAGGCAGAGGAGGCCGCGAGGGCCACCGCCGGCACCATCGTGGTCCGCAGCGAGAAGGAACTGGGCAAGGCAGCCGCCGAGTCGCCCGCCAGCCGCCTGGTCGAACTCTGGAACAGCTTCGCAGGCGTCGCGCCGTTCACGGATTGCAAGCCAGTCAAGAAGTTCGAGAATCGCGACAAGGCCGTCGCGCGGATCTGGGCGGCGATCCAGCGGTTGGGCAACGGCATCGCGCCAAAGCCGCCCGAGGAGGCGGAGCCCGCCGCGCCCAAGGCCAACAGGAGCAACCGAACAGCAAAGGCCGGGGCCGGGCCCGATGCCAAGGCGAAGACCAAAAGCGCGGCCAAGGCCAAGGGAAAGCCCAACAAGCCAGCCGCTGGCAAGCCGCGCGAGGGCACGCACAAGGCTGAGGTCATAGCGATGCTCCAGCGTAAGGGCGGGGCGAGTCTGGACGAGATTGCGGCGACGACCGGCTGGCAGAAGCACACCGTCCGGGGGTTCATCAGCATCCTGGGCAGCAAGGGCGGGATGAAGGTCGCCAGCACGCGCCGGGAGAGCGATGGCGCTCGGGTGTACGAAGCATAGGCACCGGAATTCGCCGGATCGGAGCCGCTTGGCCGAAAGGCTGGGCGGCTCTTTTCGCTTTGGAGGAACATCGTCCTTCCGGAGCTTCCCGGAACTGGAGCTTCGGGGGAGCGTTTCACGTGACATCAAATCAGTGGTTTGGACGTTACACGGCCAAGTTGACCCGGCGGTCAATTCCGAGTGGCGCGTTAGCCCGCGCAGTGGATCGTAATTCGGCCGTAATCTGATAGAATCGCTTGAAATTGGAAGGCGGGCGTCAGGATGCGTGCCAGGAAGATTCGCACTTTGATCTCTCCGAGCCGGCGCGGGGGGCTCATGTATTCGCTATTAGTCTTTATTTGCGCCGCTGTTTTGAACGCCCAAGTCCGTATCGGATGGGACCGCGATAACGCCCCCGAGCAGCAGAACAAGCCCTATGTCGTACTCGTCGGACTGGATGGATTCAGACACGATTATGCCGAGGAATACCACGCAACCCGCCTCCAGGCGCTTGGGCGGAACGGCGTTCATACTACGCTGATCCCCGCCTTCCCGTCCTTGACCTTTCCCAACTTCTACAGCATCGCAACGGGCCTTTACCCGCAGAACCATGGCATCGTGGATAACGCCTTCTATGACACGCTCAAGCAGCGGCGCTTTGACTTCACGAACAGGGACGACGCAAGCGACGGTAATTGGTACGGCGGCATTCCCATCTGGGCTCTTGCCCAGCGCCAAGGAATGCGGGCCGCAACCTTCTTCTGGGTCGGTTCGGATGTGGAAATTGGCGGGCAGCGGCCAAGTTACTACGTACCATTCGACGCGAATATTCCGAGCGAAACGAAGGTCGCACAGGTGATTTCGTGGCTGCGGCTACCGCCGGCGAAACGTCCGCACCTGGTGGCTGTCTACTTCAATGATGCCGACCACGCCGGTCACCGCTTCGGTCCGGATAGCAATGAAGTGCGAGAGGCTGTACAACGACTGGATCACGTCGTGGGCGAACTGGAGGATCAGATCAACCAACTGCGTCTGCCGGTTAACCTACTGGTGGTATCGGACCATGGAATGATTCTACAAAAGCGCGACGCGATCATCGTCCAAGACTATCTCGGAGCCGCCGATCTTCCGGCACCCGCGAAGCGGGCGTCCCCGATTAACCTCCACGCCGATTCGCCGCAACAAGCCGAGCGATGGTATGCCGCGCTTTACGACAAGGATCCCCGCTTCGAGGTGTACCGTCGTGCCGACGTGCCGAAGCAACTCCACTATTCGTCAAGTCCCAGGATCGGCGACCTGGTCATAGTTCTGAAGGAACCTGTGCAGATTTCTATTCCAGCCATTCCTGCTGCGGTAGCCGCCAAATACTTCGAAGGTCAACCCGCTAATCACGGCTACGACCCGCGGTTTGTGCCGGAGATGAACGGTATCCTCTATGGCCGCGGGCCTAACATCAAAGCCGGGGCGCGGATCGGGCCCGTGGAGAATGTCGAGATCTACCCGCTGATCACCAGGATACTCGGACTCGAGATCGACGGGAAAATAGACGGCAGCCGCCAACTCGCCAAGGAAATCTACCGGCGGTGAGATCGTTTTGATCCTGTTCCGCCCGACTTCCGTTAGCCGCGGCGCCAAGGCGAACAATTGTTGCCGCGTCTGGGGGAAGCTTCGGAAGGCATCCACCAACGACGCTCCCGCTCATTTAGCCGTATTTCCATCTCCTGACAACAGCATACGATCAGCAGTTCTGTGGGCTCGTGATCCGCCCTTTGGCCGTATCGTCGTCTATGCTGAGACTGGCCCGAAAGCCGTTCGAGGAGTTGTCGGATCACGCCGGGGCCACGGCGGGTCGCGGCAGAAGCATACCGCGCGCGGCTTCATCAGCATCTTGGGCAGCAAGGGCGGAGTGAAGGTTACCAGCACGCGCCGGGAGAGTGACGGCGCGCGCGTGTACGAAGCGTAAGGGATCATCAACGTTTTAACTTGAAGCCGCCTGGCCGCAAAAGGCTGGGCGGCTTTTTTCGTTTCCAGGGTCGCTGGTCGTCGCGACATTTGGCCAGCACTGGCGCACACTGGCCCCCCCGTTACCAGGTCCTGGAATGACACTGGCTCCGCGAGGACAGGCGTTCATTGCATCGTATTTCAGTCCAACAATCGTGATCAACGGAAAACGCCGTTTGCTGAAACGAGCTGTTTCCACCGGCGCGCGTAAGCTCTTTGCCAGCGCTTCGGGCCACTGGAGGCCGAACGTGTGTTCGTCCGGCCCACCATGATAAGCTGCTACCTACCCCGCCAGAACAGCTTGGGTTGCCGGAGTCGTAGCGTGTATGCCTGCGGTCTTATGCTTCTTGTGATGCTTCTTGCTCGTCGCGTTAGTTTTCGCAGTCCCGGAGTGGCTCTTCGCGCTGGCAACCTGCTGAGCGATAAACATGGTTCCCATTGCTAAGGTGATAGTCAGGAACACAGACTTCATTTCGTTTTTCTCCTTTTGCGGGCTTTATGCCGTCACAATTCCATGTTGCGACTGATGCCGAACGAAACATACCGCCTTGGATGGCCTGATACCGCGGCTGATTCGGACGTGCTTTTATTAACGTTTGGGCGCTTAGTCTATTGGCAAGTAACGGGTCGAATGGTGCTGCGCCCAATATGCCGCTTGAATATCTAGCCACGCTGTCTTTTGCTGTTAAATGCTGTGGTTCGCTATGGCTTTATGCTGCCTCAATGGAGGTGGTGCTCTCCGCGTGGTTTTCCGCCCAGTGCCGTAGTTCCACCGGGTGGCACTCCCAAGTCCATCACGAATCTAAATACCGCGCGAGCTATATCAGCCACTGGCACCCGTGCCGGGTATACACCTCCACTGCCTCCCAGCAGTAGAAGCCTGAATCGGCCCGCGCATAACATCCGTACACGGTTTGCGCCGTCATGTCGCTGTCCAGGTTCGCCTGTGGCTGGCCGCCAAGAAAGCCGTACCGTAGGCACTTCAAAGCAACGCAATTTACCTTGACGCCTTCGGAATCCGACTCTTCGCGCTCTGAGCGGGTTCGTGGCCGGCCTAGCCTCCTTACGCGACCCGTCCTCGCCGGGCGCAACACGGCGCGCCTGTGGCGCAACCGTGGCGTATGGTGGGGCCCCGTTGATCCTTACGGCACGAAGGGCAAGAAGGGCGGTTCCGGCAAGCCGCGCGAGGGCACGCACAAAGCTGAGGTCATCGCGATGCTCCAGCGCAAGGGCGGGGCCACGCTGTAGGAGATTGTCGAGGCGACCGGTTGGCAGAAGCACACGGTGCGCGGCTTCATCAGCATCCTCAGCAGCAAGGGCGGCATGAAGATCGCCAGCACGCGGCGCGAGAGCGACGGCGCCCGCGTATACGAGGCGTACCGCCAGATATAAAGCCTCGCGCGTTCCTGAACCATCAGCGAACGTTGCCGGAGTGTGAACTCGTGATGGAGGCCCACCCCGAACTGTCTGGCCTATCTCGGACGGACCCAACTGGATGGGTCGCCAATGGCCTTCCCGTGCCCTCCGTTGAACTCCTCAGGCACGGAAAGGAAAGGATTGCCCCCCTCTTCTGTTTCCGATGCCAAGGGTGTTATTGCAAAGGAGGTCCATAACTCTTTAAACTGGAATCATGGCCGAGCCGCTCGCGCCAGGGCTGGAAACACCAGAAGAACGTGCGCGCCGAATCGCTGACCGTCCGCATCATTGGACGATCGGATTGAGTATCGGTGCTATCTGTGTCTCGTTGGTCTCCGCAGGTGTTTCTTTCTACTCCGCGCATTTCGCGGCGCTACAATACGAAAACGCAAAAGGCGTAAGGGAAGATGCCAGAGAAGCGGCGAAAAAACAGTCTGCAGATTTAGAGCGCACCAGAAGAGCGGCTGAGGATAGTGCGAATGCGGCGAAGGATTTGGCGAAAGGCATGGAACGCAGTGCCAAGGCAGCGGAAGCCAGTGCAGCTGCGGGTCAGAAGTCGCTGGATATCAGTAAACGAGCACTAGTCGTCAGTGAACGGCCTGTGCTCGAAACTGTAAGCCCGACGCTCGTTCACCCACTGGAAGCTAGCAAAACCATCTCAGTGGAGGTTAAAACCGCGAACACAGAAAAAGGTGCCGCTTACAATATCAACATTGAGCAGCACATCGATATCTCCCGCAATTGGAATTTTGTGTTCACGGGGTTATATGCCTCAAAAGGTGAAATATTAGGGCCAGGTAACAGCTCAGGAAAGGGCACGCTTACTACTCAATCAACGACCGTTGGACTGCTGACGCCCGAGGGGTTAAAGGATATAGAAGCCAAGCGCTTGTTACTATATGTTTACGGCGTGGTCGATTTTGAAGAGTGGATTTTTGACAGACCAGACAAGCAATCTTACACCTACTGCTACATCTATGCACCCTCTATGAATCCACCGTTTGCTCAATGTGCCAAGCAACCCCCTATTTCTAGATCGATCGACATCATTAAGAAATAGCATCGCTCGAAATCCGGGCGGCAGTCGTTCTCTTCCGTCCGACCAACGTCTTCCATCCGGAATTCATTGATGCGGCCAAAAGGCTATTGGGGATGTAGGCGTTCGGTGAATACCGTCTTCCGCGACGAGTCGAACGCAATTATGCTTGGACCATGGGGACGGGCTGGCAGAAGCACACTGTCCGCGGCTTCATCAGCATTTTGGGCAGCAAGGGCGGGATGAAGGTCACCAGCACGCGACGGGAGGATGGTGCCCGGGTGTACGAGGCGTAACCGGCGGTCAGTCAGGCTACTCGGTGCCGCCCGGTCGAAAAAAGCTGGGCGGCTTCCTTCGTAGGACGAACGTCGTCCGGCCGGAGCCTCCCAGAACTGGACTTATGGAAAGTCAAATGCGCGCACATCATCGAGCCGCATGTTCGATCAGCGGGAAGTCGCCGGGCTATGCTAGCCAGCGACAGCCCCGAACGAGTCCAAGATGAGCCGTCAGAGCTGCGTCCTTCGAGACGGTTATAACCGGTTATAGCCCGACGGTCATGCAACCAAATTCCGAGCCGTACAGCCTGAACGGCTCCCACAAACCACGTTAACTTACTTCCCCAGGGCATCTACCGCCGCGATCCAGCGTCCCTTGGCGATCTGGTGCGCATCGACATGGTGCATCGCCTCCGCGTTCCAGCCGCTGCCGGAAGCCTTTACCAGCGGTTCCTCTCGCAATGCTTCGCTGTAGACAGTCGGGCTAATCCGGGTAACCTGGAACGCGCGGACCTGGCGGCCATAGGTCGGAACACAGTCCATGCCCAGTCGGTAGAGTTTCCCGTCGATCAGAAGCGGCCGGCCGGCCGGACGCGCGGTCCGCAGGTCATTCCTCACAATCGGACTCATTGGGTGCTCCGTCCACTGCCCCAATGGGCTCTTCGAGTAGAAGAGCCGCAGCGTGGCGTTTCCGCTGGGGATGGTATACATCCACCACACATCGTTGTACTGCACCATCACCGGGCTGATGAATCGATCGCCTCTCATCAGGTCACGCTCGTACTTCCACTCGTCAGGAAAACGGGTGGCGCGGTAGAGCCGCAGGAAGGGCTCGGTGTGGGACTCGGGAATCATATAGTAATCGTTCGCCACTTTGAAAATAAAGGGATGTGCGGTGACGAAGGCCTCGTGTACCACGGCTCTCCGATACTTCCACGTCAGGCCGTCAGCACTTTCCGCCATCCCGATGCCGCCTTTATCGGCCGCATGATTCTTGGCCGTAAAAAACAGATAATAGAGGCCGCCTTCAATAACCATGAACGGATGGGCGAGAGTGTCAATGTTGGGCAAGTCCGTGACGTCGGACCCGCGCAGCACCGGGTTGGTGATGCCGGGCGGGGTACTAAGCTCGAACGGCGAAGGCCCGGTGAGAATCCCGAGCGTCCAGTTGCTGCTATCGGCGGCAGCCGCCGCTGCGCAGATCCCAATCATCAGCGCGATCAATGAGCGTTTCATTCAGCCCATAATACATTCTGGCGGCTATCGGATGGTGTGTGCCGATCGACCTTCGGAGATAACGTCCATACCGGGGAACTCGCCGACTCCTACTGTTCCGAAAACGGCGTTCGCGGAAGCCGCCGGATCAGCCGGGGAGGGCAGATTCCGGTTCCCCGGCCATTCAACTCCACGGTACTACTATGGCGCTCGGTTCAAAATCCGACTCTGGCATCCGTGGCGGCTTTCTGGAGCCGGCATGTCCTGCTTGCCCGACCTGTCCCCGTCCGGCGCAACACGGCGCGGCTGTTGCGCAACGTTGGCGTATGGGTTGGCTCACGAGACCCGTTGACCCGTATCGGCGCGAAAATTCCAACCGGCGGGCTGGGCCTGAGTGGTCCTCAACGGGCCTCTCGGGCTTCGCCGTTCTGCGCCGTTCCGCCGGCTCATTTTAAACGTCCCTTGAAACGCGGCTATTTTGGCAGACGGTTTCTCGCTTTCACCGGTTGGGCTCTCCGGTAAGGAATAAGCGACCGAAGCGAAATGCTCCAACTGCGGTTCCGTCTGGTATTTTTGAAACCAGCGAACACACGAAGTCGACGCATTCATCGCCAGAATGTGGTGCGGCACTTCGGCGAACGGCAGGCTAGAGCCGAGAAAAGACACCATCCTGATCGGATAGTGTTCGTATGCCACGTCATTTAGGCAAAATCTCGGCTGCACATCTGCGAGATCGCGACTTCTTACTCGTGTGGGACAGGAACATCAGCCGTCCACATTTGGCCGAGCAGTGCGTCCTGATGACAGTTGACCGATGACCCGAAACGTCCGATTTGCTGGCGTGCCGCCTGCTACACTTCTGGGAGTATGGCACTCAACGACGCGGAAAGACTTCGGCTGATGGTCTCCTACTTCGTCCCCGTCGAACTCCAAAGGCGTAACTTCCATGCGACGAGCATCTTCGCTGAACTGGCAGGCCGCGGGTTCAAAGCCACGCCGGATGGTGGACAGCAGGTTCAGCCATGGACCAAGTGGCGCGGCATCTCGACATACCTCGATTGCGTAGCTTTCGCAGATCGTTCGGCGAACGGGTTCCCTGTCGGCAAAGATCTGAACGTGGAGCACGTGACGCCAGGCCAGTTCTATTCGGCCGGTGCCATCTTCTTTGCACAGGCTATGATCGACGGCATAGCCGATTGGCTGAGCGAAGCGCTTCCCCTTCCCATCAAAGGGGGTGAACGTAACTTCCGGTCTACACAGTTCAAGCGCGAATTGAAAAAGCGCTTTCAGATGTCAATAGGTGTGCTAGCGGCACATCATGGGTTCGTCGAGGAAGTCAATCAATACCGCCAAGTCTGGATACACACTTTGGCCGGAGGGGCCATCCCAGTGGCAGACGACAATCCGTTTCTAAATCCTGAATCGGCGGGCAAGTTCCTAGGTGTGCCAATTGATCCGGCTATAAGCCCGGACGAGGAGAGCTATACGAAGCGAGTGCGCGAGTGCACGCTGAACAACGGAGGCCGTTATCTCTACCGACTCGAGGAGTTCACGCGCAGGATCTTCGATGGTGCGAGCCAGTTCTACGTCGACTGGCTTCGCTTTGCCCTTGATCATATTCAGTAGTGACTGCAGGTGAGACGAACCAGCTCTGATGCCGTGCGAACGAATTCAATGCCATCGAACAAGTGCCAGGCTAGTGGGTTGGTAGCGTTGAGCGACCTGATAGTGGCTACTTGACGAATAAAACGCGACGATGAGATGTGGCCTTCGGCCCAGATCCTCCGTGAGGGCGTAGCGTATACATAGTCTGCTTGCCTCAGCGCATGCTGACGCTCCTGACCTCGCTGTACGTGATCAGGTTGTCAACCGCAACAATGGCGCGGGCAAGGGCCGTCACCGTAGCCGAAATTCCATCGATGCGCTTCGAACTCTTCCCCCGTTCGGGCTTACGGGGCTGTACGTTATCTTTATGATCAGCCTGTAGCGCCAGACAACTCGCATTCCAATTCAGGACGGGGTGATTGCCGTGCTGGATTTTTCCATCCAGATACCAGGCCAGCAGCTTCTTTGTCGGCTCGCTCAGGAGACCGTAATTCTGGTTGACGGCAACGCACGTGAATCCTTCGGCGGCCAAATCGGTCGCGGTTTGCCGGAAGCCCCATGGATCGAAGCATAGCTCTTGCAGATCGAAGATCTGGTTGGCCCACTGCAATTTATCCTTAATCACCGCCAGATCGATCGACTCGCCGGGCGTCGCCTCAATGAACTTCTGATCGCACCAGGTGGAGTACGGCACTTTGTCCCGCCGCTCGCGCTCCGATACCCGCTCCTCCGCCATCCAGAAGAACGGAAGGAGGATCCATGGGTCCTCATCGTCATCATCGGGCGGAAAGACGAGCACCAACGCGGTGAGGTCCGTTGTCCAGGAGGCATCGACGCCGGCAAAGCAGGTGCGCTTTCTAAGGTTCCATTTCTCAATCAGCAGCTCAACATCATATTCCGGCCAAGTCCGGAGGTCCACGTCCCCGCCGCAGGCAATCCACTTCGGCATTTCGATAACACTGTCATCGGCCTGGCCCCAGTAATTAAGGTGATACCGCAAATATTCGACCCGCACCTTCGGATCGTTTTGCGCCTTCAGGCAGAGGTCAGCCAGAACCGAGTCCTTCAGATACCCGCCATTGTCCTCATGGCTCGGGTTAGCCTGGACACGCGCCTCTCTCGTGGTCCAGAAGTCCGGCTCCGCTTCGATGCGAGTTGCGTCGGCTGCCCAGATCCGACCATAGAAGCGGCGGTCCTCGAATGTGCCCTCCTGCATTTGTCGGGCATACTCGTGGCGACGCCAACATAATGGGCTTTCGCCAATCTCTCCGGCGGTGGTGATGTCGATCACCAGCGGTTCCTCGCGGGTGATCATCCCGCGCTCTAAGATCTCGTTTAGCTCTAGCGCCTTGCGCGTGCGCCAGCGGTGCAGTTCATCGCGGACCACGAAGCAAGGATTGATGCCATCGTGCACGTCGCCGTCAGCGGAGATCGCAGCGTAAAAACTGGTTGGATCATCCCGGCGCACGATGCGCTTCGTGCTCGGAATGACGGACAGGCGTCGGGACAACTCGGGCGAGCACCGCACCATCTGGTGGGCCAAGCGGAACACGATGCCGGCCTGGTCCTTGCTCGTGGCCGCGCTATAAACTTCCGTGCCGCCGGCCGTGGCCGTCGAGAGACAGTAGACCACCAGCCCGGCGCAGAGCGTGGTCTTCGAGTTCTTCTTTGCCACCTCCAGGTAGATGTCGCGGTACTGCCTTAGCCCGTTCTCGTCGATGGTGCCGAAAATGTCTCGAAGGACCTGGCGAATCCACGGCATCAAAACAAATGGCCGCCCAGCGTAGTCGCCAGTAAGCGAGAGGTGTTTCTCAAAGAACAGGCATGGCCTGCAAGCCGGACAGAGTACGCGGTCGTCGGACAGCAGTTCCGCCCAAGATGTAGGCTGTCCGCAAAATGAACAATCCCGCATCGTTACACCGCCACCAGTCGCGGACGACCGCCGAACAAGGCCACGTCAACGGCGTTCTGCTGCTGTTGCTTTGCAGCGCCGGTGATGCGAATTGAAGATCGCGCCGATGGGGATAAGCCGAGTTCCCGGCGCAGAACGTTCTCGCGGTGGCGAAGCCTATTTAGCAGCTCGCCGGATTTCTCTAGCGAGGCTTCGACCGCGAGTGCCTTTGCCTCCGCCATCGTGATCGTCTGGCCCTTCATCGCCGTCTGCGCGGTGATCGCTTTCGTGTTCTCCCGTTCTCTCACGCGCATCGCGCGCTGCAATTCTTCCTTCTGCCCACGGACCTCGCAATAGTCCGCCAGCACGGCAGCATCAGCGATCGTCAGGAGGTCCGGGACGGTGAGCATTACAGCAACGGTTTCCTTCCAAATGCGCCGGGCGGCAGAAGACAGGCCGCTCGGCATCGCCGGTTCACCCGCAGCAAACTTCGGTTCCTGCGTGTTGAGTGGCCGCTTGCCAGGATTGCCCTCCGCTATAGCGAGCGCCGTCGGCTTTTTAGGTGGTCCCCTGAGTCCCATCACTGACCTCTACGGCGTCGGCGCCACCTTCTCCTCGATCGCATTCTGCCCGGCCGCACTAAGGCGTTCTTCCTGAACCTGCGCGAAGGGTCGACCGTCGCCTTCTAGCGTCGCCTCCCGACCGGTTATGGCCTGCCACCGTTGAACAATGACATCGCAGTACTTTGGCTCCAGTTCCAGTCCGCAGCAGATGCGGCCGGTAATCTCGGCACCCGCGAGTGTTGTGCCACTGCCGAGGAATGCGTCGTAAATCAATTCACCATCGCGAGTGTGATTCAGAATTGATTTGACGATCAACGCGACCGGCTTTTGCGTTGGATGATCATACTTCTCTTCGTCCGAGCCGCCCATAATGAACTTCGGCGAAGGCGAACACCAGATCGTCGAGTTCGCGCCGGCCTTGCCGTACCACGGCGCATTCTTTTTCCGTACATACCAGCAGGGCTCATGCTGATACCAGTAGTGCGTCCGCGTGAGCACCGTTCGTCCCTTGTCCCAGATGATCTGCTGTGGATATAGAAAACCGATCCGGAGAAGACCATCGAGAACCTCGCGCGTGTGCACGGACGCGTGCCAAATATATGCAACCTGGACGCTCGGGACCAGTTCAAATGCTGCCGACCAATCCGCCCGCGTGTCGCCGGAAATTGTCGTTTCGGTGTGGCCCGGCGTGCGCTGTTTCATGTAACTCGGTTCTGCTGGCCCGCAGCCGTTCAGGCCGGCCCGGTCCCTCCATTCGCTGTCTAAGGAAATTCCGTAGGGTGGGTCGCTCACCAAGAGGATCGGTTGCCGATCGCCGAGTAAATGGCGTACTGCCTCCCCGTCAGTCGCATCCGCACACAACAAACGATGCGATCCAAGGAGCCACAAGTCTCCTGGCCGCGTCGTCGCCACCGCCGGCACCGCAGGCACTCGATCGGCCCGATCCATCGCTGCCGGATCAGCCAGGAATGAATGAATTTCTGGCAGGTCAAAGCCTGTAAGTTCGAGGTCGAAGTCCAGCGTCTTCAGGTCGGCGAACTCCAGCCTTAAGAGATCCTCGTCCCAGTCGGCCCAAGTCACCGAGCGGTTCACCAATAACCGGAATGCCTTGACCTGCGCCTCCGTCCACTCATCGCAGAGAACGACGGGCACTTCTGTAATGCCCATTCTTCTTGCAGCCTTCAGGCGGAGGTGGCCATCGACCACCTCGCAGGAGGAGCGGACCAGGACGGGAACCTTGAAACCGAACTCCCGGATACTGGCGATCATTCTGTCCACGGCGGCGTCGTTTTTCCGGGGATTGCGCGCGTAGAAGACGAACCGATCCAGCGGCCATGTTTCGATGCTGAGGGTGGTGGGGGGTGCCATAGCTTGGGGGTCCTGGCTTATCCACTGACATTTGGAAACCTGCGGCCGTTCACGTGTGCCTGCCCCCGTGGCAGTGGTGCTATGCTCCCAGAGATTTCGATCCCCCTCCCCGCAGGCGGCTTGTTCAGTGTCTCCCGCATCGTCTTCACGCGGTGGCAGGTATCGCATCGCGTGCGCAGGTTGTCGAGGTCGAGTCTCAGGTCAGGCCGCTCAGCGATGGGGATTACATGATCGGCGTGCAGGTGGCGTTCACCGCGCGCAAATGCGTTGCGCAACTCATGGAGCGCCTCGCCGGGCGGCGGCAGGCCAAGCCCGAGTTCTCGATATTCGGCAACGACGGCAGGCGCCCAACCGCAGTCGACGCAGCGCCAGCCGTCACGCTCAAAGCATAAGACGCGCAGCCGTCGATGGGCGGCATCGTAAAC
>Ga0070741_10005836_pt1 | contig 26913 bp, 25 predicted proteins | sample Coa_R1_4_FD_66440 | JGI IMG/M metagenome (GOLD analysis project Ga0070741, IMG submission 66440) | Surface soil microbial communities from Centralia Pennsylvania, which are recovering from an underground coalmine fire - Coalmine... | ecosystem: Environmental > Terrestrial > Soil > Unclassified ...
ATGGGACTCGCGCTCGCCGGCGTCACCGAGTTCGGCGTGGGCTTCATGGGCCTTGGCCAGTCGCTCACGCAATCCAAAGGGCTCGGCGGCTCGTTCTTCACCGGCGTGCTCGCCGCGCTGGTCGCGAGCCCGTGCACGGCGCCGTTCATGGGCGCGGCGCTCGGCTATGCGGTGACGCAGCCTGCGATCGTGGCGCTGCTCGTCTTCGCGATGCTCGGCTTGGGACTCGCGTCACCGTTCCTGCTGATGGGCTTCGTGCCGAAGCTCGCCGGCTGGCTGCCGAAGCCCGGCGCGTGGATGGAGAGCTTCCGCGAGCTGATGGCGTTCCCGCTGTTCCTCACCGTCGCGTGGCTCTTGTGGGTGCTGTCGCGACAGGCGGGCCCCGATGGCGCCGGCATCGTCGCGATCGGCCTCGTCGTCGTCGCGTTCGCGCTGTGGACGCGACGGTTCACGTCGACGACCGCGCGCGTCTCACGCTGGATCGCGACCGTCGTCGCCTTCGCGCTGCTCGCGCATCCCGCGCTGCGCTCGATGCACACGATGGAAGTCGCGACCCACGCTGAAGCCTCCAGCGAGCCGTACTCGGAAGCGCGGCTCGCGCAGCTGCGCGCCGAGCATCGAACCATCTTCGTGAACTTCACCGCCGACTGGTGTCTCACGTGCAAGGTGAACGAGCGTGCCGTGCTGTCGCGCGATTCGGTTCGGCAGGCCTTCGCGAAGAACCACGTCGCCGAGATGATCGGCGACTGGACGCGCCCCGATCCGGTGATCACGCAGGCGCTGGCGCGCTTTGGGAGATCGGGCGTGCCGCTGTATCTCGTCTATCGCGACGGCGGCGAGCCGCAGGTGCTGCCGCAGATCCTCACCCCGGAGTCGTTGATCGAGGCGCTCGCCGCGCCGAAGGAGTAGTCGATGCGTGTCGTGAAATCCATCTCGCTCGTTGTGCTGCTGCTCGTCGCGGCCTGTCAGCAAGCGTCCGCCGCCGTGAAAGTCGGCGAGCCTGCGCCCCTGTTCACCGCGACCGACAGCTTCGGCAAGCAGGTTTCGCTCGCCGACTTCAAGGGCAAGTACGTCGTGCTCGAGTGGACCAACAACGGCTGCCCGTTCGTGCAGAAGCACTACCGCACGCACAACATGCAGGATCAGCAGAAGGAAGCGACGGGGAAAGGCGCGGTCTGGCTGACGATCATCTCTTCGGCGCCCGGCAAGGAAGGACACGTCAGCGGCGCGGAAGCCAACAAGCTCACGAAGGATCGCGGCGCGTCACCGACCGCGGTGCTGCTCGACGAGAAGGGCGAGGTGGGACATCTCTACGGCGCGAAGACCACGCCGCACATGTTCGTCGTCGATCCGGGCGGCAAGCTGATCTACGCCGGCGGCATCGACAGCATCGCGAGCGCCGACGACGAGGACCTGCCCAAAGCCACGCAGTACGTGCGCGTCGCGCTCGACGAGGCGATGGCCGGCAAGCCGGTCAGTCAGCCGGTGACGGCGAACTACGGTTGCTCCGTGAAGTACTGAAGATCAGCGCGGCGACGAGATACGCGCCGAGCGCCGCACCGAGCGACGTGAGGTACGGATATTCGATGTGGTACGTGTGGCGCCCGAACACGTACACGCCGAGGCTCGCGAGCAGCGCCGCGTAAGCGGCTGCCTTGCCGCCGAGCTTGCCGCCCCACAGCGCGAACACGATGAGCGTGAGGATCCCGGCGGAGCCGAGGCTCGAGCTCTCCTGCACGAGGTCGTAGACGCTCTCGCTCGACAGCGCGATGCCGTAGCAAACGAAGCCGAACACGACGACGGCGACGCGATTGGTCAGCAATCGATAGTTCTCTTTCAGCTTCGGCTGCAGCGGCAGCACGATGTTGTGCGCCGCGAGTGATCCCGCGACCAGCAGCGCGCCGGACAGCGTCGACAGGATCGCGGACACCAGCGCGCCGAGGAACAGGATGTAGAGCGGCAGGTTGAGCTGCTGCTGCGCGATGCGCGACAGCACTTGCTCCGCGTCCGCGTTCTCGCCGATGTACGCGCTCGCGATCAGCCCGAGGCTCACCGGGATCAATCCGACGGCGAGATAGATCAAGCCGGAGCCGATGGTTGCGTTGCGCGCGAGCGTCGGATTGCGGATCGCGAGCACGCGCGACGCGAGCTCCTGTGCCGCGATCGACGACAGCACCGGTACCGCGAACGTCTCGATCCGCTCGAGGATCGGATGATCGCCGACGAAGGACAGGCGCTCCGCCGGCAGATTGTGGAACGCCTCGATGCCGCCGTTGAACGCGAGTGCGATCGCGAGCGCCGCGACGCCCACGATCAGCACGACGCCTTGCAGGAGATCGGTCACAGCGTCGGCCCACATGCCGCCGACCGCCGTGTAGACGATGACCACCACCGCCGCGATCGTGATCGCCGCGAAGATGCCGAGGTCGGAAGCCGACGCGAGCACCTGCCCGAACGCGCGCACCTGCGCCGCGGCCCACAGCACCGACGTCGGGATCATGATGATCGCCGCGAGCCGCTCGACGCCTTCGCCGTAGCGTCGCTGGAACAGATCGGCGAGCGTGACCAGCCCCCGCTTCCACAGCGGCACTGCGATCAGCAATCCCATCAGCACGAGCCCGAGCGCGTAGCCGAACGGATCGGTGATCACGCCGGACAGGCCGTGCTTATAGGCTTCGCCGGCTGCACCGACGCACGACTCGGCGCCGAACCACGTCGCGAACACCGTGAAGGTGCCGAGCCAAGGTCCGAGGCTGCGGCCCGCGAGCAGATAGTCGGTCTCCGTCTTCGGCCGCCGCGAGACGACGAAGGCGAGCACGAGCTGGCTCACGATGTACGCGAGGATGCTGAACAGAATCCAGTTCACGGGTACATTGTGACGATGAAGGAGCAAATCCGCTTTGCGTTACACGGCGGCGCGGGCGACGCGATGCAGCGCGATCAAGCCGAGCATCGCGACGCGTTGCGCGCGATCGCCGAGGAAGCGGTCGCGCTGCTGCGCGAAGGTCGCGCGGCGCTCGACGTCGTCGAGCGCGCGGTGGTGCTGCTGGAGGAATGCCCGCTGTTCAACGCCGGCGTCGGCGCGGTGCTCAATCGCGACGGCATGCCGGAGCTCGACGCGGCGATCATGGACGGCGCGACGCGCGCCGCCGGCGCGGTGACCGGCGTGATGCGATCGGAGAGCCCGATCCGCCTCGCGCGCGCCGTGATGGAGAAGAGCCCGCACGTTCTGTTCGCGGGCACCGGGGCGGAGCAGCTCGGCCGCGAGCTCGGCTTGAAGGAAGTCACGCCCGATCACTTCGTGACCGAAGAGCGCTTCCATCAGCTCAAGACTGCGCACGCGAAAGGGATCATCGTGCTCGATCAGGATTCCGCGTTCGGCACCGTCGGCGCGGTCGCGCGCGACGTGAAAGGCAATCTCGCTTCGGCGACGTCGACCGGCGGGCTCACCAACAAGCATCCCGGCCGCGTCGGCGATTCGCCCATCATCGGCGCCGGCACCTACGCGGACAATCGCAGCGTCGCGATCTCGTGCACCGGCACCGGCGAGTGCTTCATGCGCAGCGTGTTCGGCTATCAGGTGCACGCGCGCGTGCTCTACGCGCGCGAGTCGCTTCAAGCGGCCTGCGATGCGGCGCTCGAGGACATGCGCTCGCTCGGCGGCAAGGGTGGCTGCATCGCGATCGGCCGCGACGGCGCGTTGGTGACGCCGTTCAACTCACAGCAGATGTATCGCGCGTGGTCGGGCGCCGACGCCCGCGTGCACGTCGCGATCGGATCGCAAGCGAGCTAGCGCGTCAAGCGTGCCGCTGCTGCACGCGCAGCTCGTGCACGCGATCGCTGTCCGACTGCATCGCCTCGTTGAACGCAGGTCCGGCCTTGACGCTGCCGTCGACCGCGATCGGGCCGCGGAACTCCGGGCGATTGTCGAGCGCGCGATCGACCGCAGCCGACACGTGATCGGCCGCGGTGCGCCACGTCGCGACCTGGCCGAACCACTCGCGCAGCAGCCGATTGGGGATGAGCACCGATTCATGGCGCTCGTCGAGATTCCACACCTGATCCCACGGGCCGCCCGGCGCGAGGATCAGCCGCGTCAGGTCGTAACGCGAAAGCGGGCCGTAGTCCTGCCACACATGACCGATCGTGATGTCCGCCGAGAGATCTTCCTCGACGCGTGGGAACGAATCGGGCTTGTGGGACTCGTGCAGCAGCCCTTCGACAGGCTCGGCGCCAAGACAGCCGGCGAGCCGCAGATCGGGGATGAACACGCCGCGCCGATCGGCAGCGACCGGGCCGCTGATGAGGGGGTGTCCGGTCAGGACGAGATGCCAGCCGTGCGCGCAGTAGACGAGCTCATGGAGCTGCGTCGCGGAGAGCGTGCGATACGCCTCGCGCGCGCGCCGCAGGAATTCGTTGGCCACGGCAATGGCTGGATGCACCGCTTCGTCCATGAAGAATCCCCGGAAACCCACAACCCGACGGCTCCGACGCTACGCTCGTTCCAGCGCGCGCGGTGTAGGAGATTTCCGACTTTGCTTCGCTAGGCGGCGACCGCGAATAGCGCGACCGGCTCCTCGTAGCCCTTCACCGGCAGCGGATCGCGGGCCTTCAGGCCAGCCTGGCCGGCGAGATCGCCGGTGCGCGAATCGATGAGGATCTCGCCGTCGGCAGCAAGCTCGCAGAGCCGCGACGACAGATTCACCGCGGGCCCGACGGCGGTGTACTCGAGTCGCGACGACGAGCCGATGATGCCGACCGCCACCTGACCCGTGGCGACGCCGACGCCCAGGCCGAGCCGATGCGTCGCGGTGCTCGATCGCTTCACCACGTCGCGAGCGATCTCGCGGATGCGCCGCGCCATCTCGATCCCGCGCTGCGCCTGATCGGGCACCGGCAGCGGCGCGCCGATCAAGATCAGGATTCCGTCGCCCGCGAAATCCTTGATGGTCGCGCCGAACTCGGCGACGACGCCGCCGACCGCGTCGTAGTAGTCGCGCAGCACCTGGATCACCTGCGTCGGCGCATTGGCCTGCGCATACGGCGTGAAGCCGCGGATGTCGCAGCACACGACGGTGACTTCGAGCGACTTCTGCTCCATCGCGCTCTCGAGCCCGCGATCGCGCACCATCGCCGCGACCTGCGGCGACAGGAAGCGCGACATGAACGCCCCGCGATTGCCTTGCAGCACGTGGTAGTGCACCGAGCCGATCAGGAAGATGATCTCGCCGATCAGCACCGACACCGCGGCGGCCTGGATCGGCAGGATGAAGCCGGCGGCCATGAACGGCGCGCCGATCGAGAAGGCGATCACGCGCGTGGTTTCCGCGCGATCGGGCCGGCGATTGAGCAGCAGCAGGATCGCCGCGGTGCCGAGCAGCAGCGAGACGAGGATCGGCGTCGCGAAGATCCAGAACTGCCAGGAGCGCAGCGCACCCGGCACCTGCAGCGCGCGCAGGAACAATTGCGATCGCGCATCGGGCAGCGCGAGCGAGGCGATCGCGTAGAACACGCCGCAGAGCTGGCCGATGCGCAGCAGCCGATCGCCGAACTTCACGTTGGTCGCGGCGCCGACCGGCACGGTACGCCGCACGCGCAGCAGCCACTCGAGCATCATGATGATCGACGCGGCATCCGGCAGGCCGAGCAGGCCGCTCCAGCGCGGCGGATGCAGGTTGTCGACCACCAGCGTCACGTTGAGCCAGATGCCGATGCCGATGAATGCAAGTCCCGCGGCGAGCGCCTGCGAGGTTTTCGAGTAGCGATCCGCCGACAGGAAGGCGAGCGCCATGCCGAGCGCGAGCAGCGAGACGAAAGTGTGCGGCGTGAACTCGTTCATGCGTCGTGAGCTTACGCCGACTCCGGCGCCGTGGCGGACGGGGCCTCCGCCGGCACTTCGCGATCGGCCTCGAACAGCTGCTCGAGCTCGCGCACCGATTCCTGCGAGGTCTGGATCAGCTTCTGCTCGTCGCGGAACACCGCCTGCTGCTTGAGCAGCGTCGCTTCGTCGTGCGCGCGGAACTTGCGTAGCGTCTCGGCGGCCTGCAGCTCGCTGTCGCCGAAGTCCATCAGCAGCTGGCGCGTCATCTCCAGGCTCGAGAAGTACGAGCGGCGGATCACGTGCTTGATGCCGAGATCCATCAGGTGCATCGCGTGATTGCGATCGACCGCGACCGCCCAGATGGTGAGATGCGGGAAATGCTTGCGCACCGTCTCCGCGATCTGCACGGACGCCTCGAGCTTCGGGATGGTCAGCACGAATGCCTTGGCCTTGTCGGCGCGCGCGGCGCGCAACAGATCCATCCGGCCGGCGTCGCCGTAAAAGATCTTGTTGCCGAAGCGGCGCACGAAATCGACCTGCTCGGGATTCTTCTCCAGCACGGTGAAGCCGATCTTGCGCACGCGCATCGCGCGCGCGACGATCTGCCCGAACGGCCCGAAGCCGGCGATGATCACCGGATTCTCGGCGCCGTCGGGCGTGTCGTACGGACGCTCCGGTGCGGTCGCCTGTCCGCGGACGCGTGCCTGCAGCGCGTAGAGCGGCGGCGTCAGCATCATCGACACCGTGACCGCGACGACCAGCAGATCGGCGAGCGCCTGCGGCATCACGTGCGACGCGACCGCCGCGGAGAACAGCACGAACGCGAACTCGCCACCCTGCGACACGCCGACCGCGAGTGCGCGCGACGACGGCGCGGGAAGCTCGAACACGCGCCCGACCACGTAGAGGACGATCGCCTTGATGCCGATCAAGGCGGCGACCAGTCCGGCGACCGCGAGCGGCTGGGTGACCACGAGGCCGACGTTCGCCGACATGCCCACCGCGATGAAGAACAATCCGAGCAGCAAGCCCTTGAACGGCTCGATGTCGGCCTGCAGCTCGTGGCGATACTCGGAATCGGCGAGCAGCACGCCGGCGAGGAACGCGCCGAACGACATCGACATGCCCGCCATCTCCATCGCGAGCGCGAAGCCGATCACCGTGAGCAGCGCGGCCGCGGTGAAGACTTCCGGCGTGTTGGTGAGCGCGAGCGCGCGGAACACCGGTCGCATCGCGTAGCGGCCGAGCCCGATGACGGCGACGAAGATCGCGATGAGCTTGCCCGCGCTCTGCCACGCCTCGCTCGACCCGAGCGTGCTGTCGCCCGCGAGCATCGGCAGGATCGCGAGGAACGGGATCACCGAGATGTCCTGGAACAGCAGGATCGCGAACGCGGCGCGGCCGTGTCGCGACGCCAGCTCGTTCTTCTCGGCGAGCAGCTGCAGCACGAACGCCGTCGACGACATCGCGAGCCCGAAGCCGGCGACGGTGGCGGCCGCGGGCTTCTGGCCGAGCGCGACGGCGATCGCCGCGAGGATCGTCGTGGTGACGAGCACCTGCGTGCCGCCCATGCCGAACACTTCGCGGCGCAGCCGCCACAGCCGCGACGGCTGCAGCTCGAGACCGATGATGAACATCAGCAGCACGACGCCGAACTCGGACGCGCGCAGCACGTCCTCGACGCGGCCGATCCAGCCGAAGCCCCACGGGCCGATCGCGATGCCGGCGAGCAGATAGCCGAGCACGGCGCCCAGCTTGAGCTTCTTCGCGAGCGGCACCGCGACGACCGCGGCGGCGAGGAACAGCGCGATTTCCTGGATCATTGCCGGGGAGTGCAGGTGGCTGGTGCCGGCTGTCCGAATCGAACGGACGACCTTCCGCTTACAAGGCGGGTGCTCTACCAACTGAGCTAAGCCGGCTTCGCGCGCAGATTATACTGGCGCGTCCACCGGAGACTCCCTTGCGTTTCAAAGGCACCGAGTCGTACGTCGCTACCGACGATCTGATGATGGCGGTCAACGCCGCCGTGACGCTGCAGCGTCCGCTGCTCGTCAAAGGCGAGCCTGGCACGGGCAAGACGCAGCTCGCGAAGGAAGTGGCGAGCGCGCTGAAGCGCCCGTTCCACGACTGGGCGATCAAGTCGACGACCAAGGCGCAGCACGGCCTCTACGAGTACGACGCGGTGTCGCGCCTGCGCGACAGCCAGCTCGGCGAGGAGAAGGTCAAGGACATCGCCAACTACATCATCAAGGGCAAGCTCTGGGAGTGCTTCGAGTCGGACGAGAAGCCGGTGCTGCTGATCGACGAGATCGACAAGGCCGACATCGAGTTCCCCAACGATCTCCTGCGCGAGCTCGACCAGATGGAGTTCTACGTCTACGAGACGCGCAAGACGATCAAAGCGAAGCATCGGCCGATCATCCTGATCACCTCGAACAACGAGAAGGAGCTGCCCGACGCGTTCCTGCGCCGCTGCTTCTTCCATTACATCCGCTTCCCGGACAAGGAGACGATGCAGAAGATCGTCGACGTCCATTTCCCGGATCTGAAGAAGACGCTGATGAAGGAAGCGATGGAGGTGTTCTTCGGCCTGCGCGAGATCCCGGGCCTGAAGAAGAAGCCGTCGACCTCGGAGCTGCTCGACTGGCTGAAGCTCCTGCTCGCCGAGGACATCGATCCTGCGGTGCTGCGCGAGTCGAGCGTGAAGAAGTCGTTGCCGCCCCTCTATGGCGCGCTGCTCAAGAACGAGCAGGACGTGCATCTGTTCGAGCGCGTCGCGTTCATGGCGCGCAGATCGCAGTAAGCGCATGGCCGCCGCGGACGATTCCAGCTCGCTCGAATCGTTCTGTCCGCCGGAGCTTCGCGAGGACGCGAAGCGGCTGACACCGCTGCTCTACAAGGAGCTGAAACGCGTCGCGCATCGCGAACGCGTGCGCCTGTTCTCGCCGCAGACCATGACGACGACCGCGCTGATCCACGAAGGTTATCTTCGCCTCAGCTCGCGCCGCGGACGCGCCGTATCGCGCCAGGCCCGACGCCCCGGATGCGCGAGAACGCGCGGCGGAATGCAGTTTCGTTCTCGTAGCCGACGGCTTCCGCGACCTGCGCGGCGGATCTGCGCGAGTCGCGCAGCAGATCCTCGGCGAGATGCATGCGCCACGCCGCCAGGTACTGCATCGGTGACGTCTCCAGGCAGCGCGAGAAGTGTCGGGCGAAGGTGCTGCGGCTCATGTTGGCGACGAGCGCGAGCGCCTCGACGTCCCAATCGCGCTGCGGATGCTCGTGCATCACCGACAGCGCACGGCTGAGCTGCGGATCGGCGAGCGCGCGAAGCACGCCGTGGAGATTGCTCTCGTCGCGCATGTAGTGGCGCAGGATCTCGATGAAAAGAGCCTCCGCCAGCCGCTCGAGCACCGCCTCGAATCCTGACGTCTCCGCGTCGTGCTCGGTCAGCATCAGTCGCGCCAGAGCGACGAGCTCGCTCGACGCGCGGCCTTGCGTGCAATGCACGATGCTCACATCCGGCAACGAGCGCAGGACGAGATCGTGCGCGCCGGTTTCGAATTCCACGACGCAGCAGATGACCGTCGTCACGTCCTTGCCGGGACCTGGCGCGTCGCCGAGATGCGTGCCGTTGCGCTTGCGCGGCGTGCAGCTGAACTGATGCCACTGCGGTCGCGGGAAGAACAGCAGATCGTCCTGACGCAGCAGCATCGGCTCGTCGAGCAGCTTGCAGTGCAGCCAGAGCTCGCCGCGGCCGACGAGATGGAACGTGGCTTTGTTGCGCGCGCCGGAGTCGAGCGCCCACTGTCCGCAGTAATCGCCGCGCGACATCAGGCGGACCCGCAGCCGCAAGGTGCGCAGGATGCTGGTGAGGACGTCGGGCGTGAGAGCCTTGGTCATGAATTCGATCGTTTCGGACGCAGCGCGTCCCGATTCTAGCGCCTAGCCTTTTCCTCGCAGGACTCACCAAGGGAGAATGCTGATGCGCATCAACTCATTCGTGCTGCCGCTCGTTGCCGGATTGACCTTCTCGATGGCCAGCTGGGCCGCGGATGCGCCGCAGGCCTCGACGCCCAGGACTGACGCGGCGCCCGCGGTTGCTGCGCCGAAAGCCGGGATGAAGCGCTACATGATCGTCCGGACGTTCCCCGCCGGAGCGCTCGACGGGCTCGATGCCGCTGGCAAGAAGGAGATCAACAAGAAGAATGCCGAGAACAGCGCGCGCTGGGTCTACTCGTACGCGAACGCGGACAAGACCAAGACCTACTGCATCTACGAAGCGCCCAACGAGCAGGCGGTTCGCGACGCGGCGAAGGCGAACAAGATCCCGGTGGATTCGATCGAGGAGATCCCGGTCGTCCTGACGGCGCGTTAGCGGCCTACTGCTTCACCAGCTCGACGCGACGATTCTTCGCGCGCCCGTCCTCGCCGCGATTGTCGGCGACGGGCTTCGACGCGCCGTAGCCCTTTGCGGTCAGTCGGCTCGCGGCGATGCCGCGGTTCACCAGCGCGTCCATCACGCTCTTCGCGCGCGCTTCGGAGAGCTTCTGATTCGCATCGCCGTCGCCGACGTTGTCGGTGTGGCCCGCGACTTCGAGCTTGAGCTCCGGCGCTGACTTCAGCGCAGATGCAACGTCGTCGAGCTGCTTGTTCGAGTCGGGCTTGATCGTCGCCTTGGCGGTGTCGAAGTTGATGTAGAGCGCGATGAAGCCGTCCTTGTTGATCTTGTCGACCAGCTCGTTGACCTTCACGGCCTGCTGCATCGCCTGCTTCTCGCCGATATAGAGTGCGTAGCAGGTGCCTTCGTTGTAGGGCACGACGAGCGCGTGGATTTCCTTGCCGGACTTGGCGAGCTTCAGCGCCGCGGCGTGATCGGTCCAGCCGTAGGTGTCGTCGTTGAGCGAAGTGTCTGGATCGTGCTCGCCGCCGAACTCCGCGATGACGGTGCCACCGGCGGCTTTCACGGCGTTCTCGAAGTTTCGCGCGATCTGCAATCCGCTCGCGTGCTTGTCGTCCGGCGGCTTGCAGTACTGCAGCGTGGTCTGCGCGCCTTCGACGGTCTCCTTCTGCACCGGGCTGCCGTTGTCGAGCTTGCCGCCGCTCGGGAACTCGCGCGCGTCGAACTCCTTGCTGTCGCAGCTCTGCAGCTCGTAGCCGGGCATGCGATTGAACAGCGGATGATCCTTGCAGCCCTCGGCGTCGTCGGCAAAAGCGGGGACTGCGGCGAATGCGATCGCCGCCAGCAGCAGGCGTTTCATGAAGTCTCCTCTGGTGCGGCTCAAATGCCGCAACGAATTAAAGTGCGATTACTTTAATCGGGCGCGTCGCTCGAGCGCCAGAGGTACCAGCACGCCACCGACCGATACGGCGACCAGCGCTCGGCGAGCTCGTGCGTGCGACGGTCGGAGAGCTTGCGGCCGCCGTTGTAGAGCGTGTTGACGGCGCGTCGCAGCCCGACGTCACCCATCGAGAAGATGTCGGGACGGTTGAGCGCGAAGATCAGGAACATCTCGGCGGTCCACTGTCCGATCCCCGGCAGCGCATCGAGCGTCTTGATCGCCTCGGCATCGGTCATCTTCGCGATCTTGCTGAACGACAGGTCGCCGGTGCGCGCGGCGTCGGCGATCGAGGTCAGCCATTTCGCCTTGGAATTGGACAGCCCGCAGCCGCGCAGCTGCTCGATGGTCACCGCCTTGAAGTGCTTGTGCGTCATCCGGCCGCTGGAGCCGATCAGCGCCTCGACGCGCGAGGCGATGGTGTCGGCGGCCTTGCTCGACAGCTGCTGGCTGATGATCGACACGCACAGCGTGTGGAACGGATCGCGGCGCTTGCGGCCGAGCGTGCAGGGTCCATGCTTCTGCACGAGCTTCGCCATGATGGCGTCTCTCGACAGATGACGTTCCGCCAGGCGGATTGCGCCTGTTGTGATCGCCATGGATGGATTGCCCCCGGGAGTGTCGCTGCGTCGAACAAAAAATTACCAGGTCAGTGTAGCCCAACCCCGGCGCGCGATGTCACCCAGGCGTTAACATATCGACATGCTGTTCACCTTCTTCGATGTCGTCCGTGCCGCCGGCGTGAAGGCCTCGCTGTCGGAGTTCCTCATGCTGCTCGAGGCGCTGTCGAAGCATCTCGCGATCTATTCGATCGACGACTTCTACTACCTGTCGCGCTCGGCGCTGGTGAAGGACGAGAACCAGTTCGACCGGTTCGACCGCGCCTTCGCGGCGTACTTCAAGGGCGTCGAGGCGGTGACGGCCGACCTGTTCGGCTCGATCCCGCAGGAGTGGCTGAAGAAGAACTTCGACAAGCTGCTCTCCGACGAGGAGAAGGCCAAGATCAAGGCGCTCGGCGGGCTCGACAAGCTGCTGGAGACCCTGAAGCAGCGCCTCGAGGAGCAGAAAGGCCGGCACGAAGGCGGCAACAAGTGGGTCGGCACCGGCGGCACGTCGCCGTTCGGCAACTCGGGCTTCAATCCCGAAGGCATCCGCATCGGCGGCGAGGGCGGCGGCAAGAGCGCGGTGAAGGTGTGGGAGCAGCGCGAGTACCGCAACCTCGACGATTCGGTCGAGCTCGGCACGCGCAACATCAAGATCGCGCTGCGCAAGCTGCGCCGCTTCGCGCGCGAGGGCGCGCCCGAAGAGCTCGACATGGACGACACGATCCATTCGACCGCGCGCAACGCCGGCTGGCTCGACATCAAGATGGTCCCGGAGCGGCACAACGCAGTGAAGGTGCTCCTGTTCCTCGACGTCGGCGGCTCGATGGACCCGCACGTGAAGGTCTGCGAGGAGCTGTTCTCCGCGTGCAAGACCGAGTTCAAGCACCTCGAGTATTTCTACTTCCACAACTTCGTCTACGAGAGCGTGTGGAAGGACAACGTGCGCCGGCACGGCGATCGCACGCCGGTGCTCGACATCCTGCACAAGTACACCCAGGACTATCGCGTCATCTTCGTCGGCGATTCGACGATGTCGCCGTACGAGATCCTGCACGCCGGCGGAAGTGTGGAGCACTGGAACGAGGAAGCCGGCGCGCTGTGGTTCAAGCGGATCATCGACGCGTTCCCGCGCCACGTCTGGCTCAACCCGGAAGGCGAGCAGCGCTGGGAGTACACGCCGTCGATCCAGATCACGCGCGAGCTGCTCGGCGAGAACCGGATGTTCCCGATGACGCTCGCGGGTCTCGATCAGGCGATCCGGCGGCTGAGCCACTAGAATCAACACCGGCGCGCATGGCGCGTCCTACTGGACCAAACGGGGAGATGACATGACCGGCATGACCGCATTGCTGCTGTTCGCCGCGTGGACGCTGATCCTGATGTTCATCTACGTGAATTACCGCGTGCTGCTGACCATGACCGGCAAGAAGCCGGCGAACTCGTGGACGCGCGGCCAGCCCAACGACGATCCGCCGTTCATCACGCGTGTCCACCATGCGCACCTGAACGCGGTCGAGAACCTGCCGGTGTTCGCGGCGATCGTGCTGGCCGCCTACGCGCTCGGCAAGAACGCGGTGGTCGACGCCGTCGGCGCCTACGTGCTGTACCTGCGGCTCGCGCAGAGCACGATCCACATGATCAGCATCAGCGCGGCCGCAGTGTTCGTGCGCGCGGTGTTCTTCACGCTGCAGGCGCTCCTGTTCCTCTACATGATCTGGGAACTGCTGCACTGATCGGAACGTTTCGATGCGCCCTGCAGTAAAACGCGCGATCCGGCGCTGGCTCCTGATCGGCATCGGCTTCGGCCTGCTGCTGGTGCTGCTCGCCAATCGCTGGGTGATCAACTCGAGCGACGCCTACATCTACGACTCCTGGTCGCTGCTGCCGGAGACCGACGTCGGCATCGTGCTCGGCACCAGCACGTTCACGCGCGAGGGCAAGCCCAATCCGCACTTCGCCGGACGCATCCGCGCCGCGGTCGAGCTCTACCAGATCGGCAAGATCAAGAAGATCATCGTGTCGGGCGCCAACCCGGACAAGACCTACAACGAGCCGCAGAAGATGCAGCAGGAGCTGGTCAAGCAGGGCGTGCCGGCCGCGGACATCCGCATGGATTACGCGGGCTTCCGCACGCTCGACTCGATCATGCGCGCGCAGGCCGTGTTCGAGCTCAATCGCGCGACGATCATCACCCAGCGCTATCACGCCTATCGCGCGGTGTTCATCGGCAAGAAGATCGGCATGAACGTGATCGCCTACGCGGCGCCCGGCGAGGAGCCGGGCTTCGACGCGCGCCTGACCGTGCGCGAGTGGCTCGCGCGCTTGCGCGTCGTGCTCGACATCTTCCTGCTGCAGACCGAGCCGAAGTTCCTCGGCGAGCCGGTGAGCGTCGAGTCGACCTAGTCCGATGGCCTCGCCGCGCGTGCTCGCGCTCTGCTGTGGCGTGCTGCTCGGCGCGTCGGCGACGCAGCTGCATCGCGCGCACGCGTCGGCTGCGGCCGAAGAAGCGCTGCCGTACGACGCGCTGCGCGTGTTCGCCGAAGCGCTCACGCGCGTGCAGACGAGCTACGTCGACGAGGTGCCGACCGGCAAGCTGATGCAAGGCGCGCTGCGCGGCATGCTCTCCGGGCTCGAGCCGCATTCGCGCTATCTCGACGCCGAAGAGTATCGCGACGTTTCTGTCGGCACCGCGGGGAAGTACGAAGGCATCGGCGTGGAAGTCGTCGACGACGACGGCGCGCTCGAAGTCATCGCGCCGCTTGCCGGCACGCCCGCCGAAGCCGCCGGCATCCGCAGCGGCGATCGCATCATCGCGGTCGACGGCGCCGCGGTTGCCGAGCTCGGCTACGACGAATCGGTGCGCCGGGTGAGCGGCGCGATCGGCACCACGGTGCGGCTCACCGTGCGGCGCGGCAAGCGCAAGCCGTTCGACCTCTCGCTCGTGCGCGAGCCGGTCAGGCTCGCGAACGTGACCTCGCGGCTGCTGCAGCCTTCGATCGGCTACCTGCGCGTCGCGAGCTTCAGCAGCGACGTTGCGGACTCGGCCCGCGCGCAGGTCGCCGAGCTGCAGAAAGCGGCGCCGCTCTCTGCGCTCGTGCTCGACCTGCGCGGCAACGCCGGCGGCGTCGTCGCGGCCGCGATCCAGCTCGCGGATGCATTCCTCGATGCAGGCACGATCGTTTCGGAGCACGGACGCATCGCGAGCGCCAATCGTCGCTCCGAGGCGAAGCCCGGCGACGTCCTCGACGGCAAGCCGCTGGTCGTTCTCGTCGACGCCGGCACCGCATCGGCGGCGGAGATCGTCGCGGGCGCGCTGCAGGACAATCGGCGCGCGCTGCTCATCGGCACGCGCACGTTCGGCAAGGGACTGGTGCAGACCATCACGCCGTTGCGCACCGGCGACGCGATGGTGCTCACCACGGCGCGTTACTACACGCCCAGTGGCCGGTCGATCCAGGCGGAAGGCATCGTTCCCGACGTCGTGCTGCCCGCTGTCCGGCGGGTCGACCCAGGCGCCGACCAGGATTACGCGCTGCTCGAGGCGATGAACGTGATCAGGGGCCTCATCGCGTTTCGCGCGCGCTGACGCCCGTCCGCTTGCGGATCAGCGCGGTCCCGTATCGGGACCGAAGCCCTCGTAGCGCACCGAGCGCGCCAGCGCCGCTGCGCGATCCTGCGGCGCCGGCTCGGCGGGCAACAGAAGGAACTCGAGCATCGACATCTCGTCGGGCGGCCGCTCCACGCCTTGCGGGTCCTGGCAACCGAGGCACGGCAGTGCGTTGGTGATCGCGCGCAGGAAGAGGAGCGGTCGATCGAGCGGGGCCACGGGTGCGACGACGGTGAGCTCTTCGAGAAACACCTGATCGTCGCTCGCGGCCGACTGCCCGTCGGCCGCAACCGCGGCGGACGTCGCCATCGCCAGCGCGGCGAGGCAGAAGAGGTTCGAGCGCATGGCGGGTTCCGGTGGCGTTGGTCGTGGCGACAGCTTCGGCCGGCGGCGGTGCTGCTGCACTGATCTGGATCAATGCCGATCGCCGGACGGCGGCGGTAACGTGCCCTCATCGCATCACCGGTTCTCGACCATGCTGCAACGACATACCCCGCCAGACCCGTCCGACATCCGCGCCGTTCACGCGGCGCTCCTGAAGAAGCGCGATGAGCTCGCAGCCACCCTTGCTCACATCGATCGGTCCGATCAGGCGCGATCGCGCGATCGCGACTGGATCGACATCACGCCGATCAAGGCACCGGAGCGGCCCGACGTCGAAGGCGTGGACCTGCGCTCGCACACCGAGCGTGAGCTGCGCCAGGTCCAGCATGCGATCGAGCGGCAGGACGCCGGCCTCTACGGCCTCTGCGAGGTTTGCGGCGGTCCCATCGATCACGGGCGCCTCGCGGCCGTCCCGGAAATGACGCATTGCAGCCGTTGCGCTGCGGAGTGGCCATCGTGAGCGCCCGGAAATTGTTGGCGGCCGCTGCGGTGCTGCTCGGCGCATGCGCCATGGCTCCGGAACAGCAGGCGCCGTCACCGCCGCCTGCGTCGCAGAAGCACAGCGGCTGGGTCGATCAGTGGCACGAGCCGCGCGGCGAGACGGAATGCAAGGAGACGTATGGCGTCAATGCGGGCGCCGCCTTCCGTCAATGCATCCACGGCTGGCACGAGCGCATCTGGGTCGAGGACATGAGAGCGCCCGGACTCCCGAAGACCCCTTGAGGGGCGGCTAGCGCAGCGCGAGCAGCACCTGCTTTGCGGCTTCGGTCGCGTCCCAGCCGAGCTCGGGCGCGATCAGCCGCGCGACGGCTTCGAGCCAATCCTTCTTCTTGCGCACGAGCAGCGCGAGCGGCATCCGGCGGCGCACGACGTCGACGAGCGAGCGCGCCATCTCTTCGCGCACGGCGTGGATCGCTTCGGCCTTGAGGAACGGCGCGTCGGGATGGATCCGCTCGCGCCAACCGCGGTTCTCGCCGAACAGCTCGAACAGTCGCGGCAGCTTGGTGCCGTGACGCAGCGCGAGCCACTGCGCCGATTCCGGATCGATGCCGCGATCGACGAGCGCGCTCACCGCCTCGGCGTGCCAGCCTTCGAACTCGTTGACCGGCGCGCCGGGCAGGGGAAGCTGGTGCGTCCGCGACGCCACCGGCTCCTTCTTGAGCGCGGCGAACACGCGATCGACGATGTCGACGGAATCGCAGCGACCGGTCGTGAACTTGCCGCCGAGCGGCATGATGAGATTGGGCTTGGGCTCCAGGATCACGAACTCGCGCGTGACCGACGACAGATCGCCGGTGTCCTCCGGCTGCAGCGAGCGAACGCCCGCGTAGCTGCCGAGGATGTCGGCCTCGGTCCATTTCAGTCCGGGCAGCCGATAGTTGACCGCATCGACCAGATAGCGCGTCTCTTCTTCGGTGACGATGCATTGCGACGGATCGGCGATCTGCATCTCGGTGGTGCCGACCAGCGTGCGGCCGTACCACGGGATGACGAAGAACACGCGCTCGTCGAGCGATGCGCCCAGCAGGAAGGCGTCGACGCAGCCCGGGATCGCGGGAAAGATCAGGTGAATGCCTTTGACGAGCTTCACCGCCGGCGCGCTCGCGCCGAGCAGATCGCGCGCCCACGGACCCGCGGCGTTGACGACGCAGCGCGCCGCGATCGCGAAGCTCTCGCCGCTCTCTTCGTCGCGCACGTTCGCGCCGGTGACTGCACCGTCGGCTTCGACCAGCGACACGGCACGCACGCGATTCGCGCAAATCGCGCCGGCGTTCTGCGCAGCATCGACGACCGTGAGCGTCATCCGCGCGTCGTCTTCCTGACAGTCGCCGTAGCGAAGGCCGCCGCGCAATCCGTCCAGCTTGAGATACGGATGCAGCTCGCTGAGACGGCGTCGGGAGAAGGATTTGTAGCGCGGCACCGGCTGCTTGCCGGTCGCGAGGAAGTCGTAGAGCGTGAGGCCCGCGAGGAGCTGCAATCGGCCGACGCGCGCGCCTTTCCACACCGGCACCAGGAAATTGAGCGGGCGCACCAGATGCGGCGCGATCTGCGAGAGCACGCGGCGCTCGCCGAGCGCGTGCCGCACGAGCTTGAACTCGTAGTTCTCGAGATAGCGCAGGCCGCCGTGGATCAGCTTCGACGAGGACGAGGACGTCGCGCTCGCCCAATCCTCGCGCTCGATCAGCGCGACCTTGAGGCCACGCTGCGCAGCGTCGCACGCGGTCCACGCGCCATAGATGCCGCCGCCGATGACGAGCAGGTCGAACGTCTGGCCCTTGAGGCCGGCGACGTCGCGATTCATCGCAGAACTGGATCCCCGCCTGCGCGGGGATGACTTGCTACGCAAGTCACTTGTAGACCTTCTCCACGTCGAAGTGACCTTTCGGCTGATGGTGAAGTTGCACGAACGAGTGCGCGATCCGCTGCGGGTCGAAATGCGTGCCGCGCTGGACGAAGCCGTAGACGGTGACGGTGGCCACGTGCACGTCGAACGCGCCGAGCTCCTGCGCGAGCGAGAAGGTGAGATTGCGCAGCGCGGCCTTGCCGAGCGACAGCGACGAATATTCCGCCGCCGGCTCGTAGGCGAAGCTGCCGCCGGTGAACAGGATGGTGCCGCGCCGCCGCGACTTCATGCCGTCGGCGACGCATTGCGCCGCGACCAGCGCGCCGACGACGTTGACGCGGAACTCGTCGATGAGCGCCGGCGTCTTGAGCTGCGTCGGCTTGCTGCGCATGCCGCTCGCCGCGTTGTAGATGAGCACTTCGCACGGTCCGAGCTCGTGCTGCGCCTTCGCGATCGCCTCGCGCACCGCGGCGTCGTCGCCGCCGTCGGCGGAGAACGCGCGTGCGCGCCGGCCGCGCTTGGAGATCTCCAGCAGGAACTCGGTGAACTTGGCGATGTTGCGCGCGACCAGCGCGATGTCGTAGCCCTCGTCCGCAAATGCGAGCGCGAGCGCCTCGCCGATGCCGGGGCCGGCGCCGATGATGATGCAGCTCTTGCCGTGCTCGGCCGCGCGCTTGGTCATGACGTACCGTGCCCGGTGAGCTCGGCATTGTCGAACTCGTCGACGCGGCAAACGGCTTCGACCAGGTCGAGCGTCTCGCCGAGCGCCTTGGCCTCGACCTCGTTGATCACGCCGCGCGTCTGCGCTTCGGCGATGCGCGCGCGCGGATGCAGCTCGCGCAGGATGCCGTCGCGCGCCGACTTCAGCACGCGACGCTCGGTGGCTTCCATCGCGACGACTTTGGCCAGCGTTGTCTCGAGCAAACCGGCCGCCTGCTTCACATCGTGCGTGCGATAGCAGGGCTCGAGCAGCCGGTCTCGCGCGATGCCGGGTTGCTGCAGGGCGGTCGCGATCTCCGCGTTGAGCGCGTCACTCGGCGGCGCCGCGCGGACGCCGAGCGGCAGCACGAGCACGCGCAGGAAGAACGCCGCGATGCGATTCGGCAGATGCCGCAGCACGCCGTCGAGATTCTGCTCAATCGAATACGCCGCGCGCGTGCACACGGCTTGCAGGAACGGCCACTCTTCGGTCGGTCGATTGTCCGACTCGAAGCGCTTGAGCGCGGCGCTGACGATGTAGAGCTGCGCGAGCACTTCACCGAGCCGCGCGGAGATCGACTCGCGGAACTTGAGCGATCCGCCGAGCAGCGCCATGCACGCGTCGGCCATCAGCGAGAGATTCGCGCTGTAGCGATTGATCATCTGGTAGCAAGGGCGCGCCGGACCGAGCGGGGCTTCCGAAAAGCTCGCGGTGAACGCGAGCACGAACGAGCGCGCGGCGCTGCAGAACACCTGTCCGATGTGCGCCCAGAAGGCAGCGTCGAATTGCGAGAGCGCCGCCGCGGGATTGGGATCGCGCACCGCTTCGATCTCGCGCAGCACGTACGGATGGCAGCGGATCGCGCCTTGCCCGAACAGGATCAAGCCGCGCGTGAGCAGATTCGCGCCTTCGACGGTGATCGCGATCGGCGAGCCTTGGAATCCGCGCGCGAGGTAGTTGCTCGGTCCGAGCATCACGCCCTTGCCGGCGTGCACGTCCATCGCGAGCTTCCACACGCGCTGCGCCATCTCCGTGCACGCGCTCTTCGCGATCGCGGAAGGCACCGACGGCTTCTCGCCGAGATCGACCGCGTTCGCGGTGAACTCGCGCGTCGCATCGGCCGCGTAGGCGAGCGTACCGATCTCGCCGAGCGCATCCTGCACGACCTCGAACGCGCCGATCGGCAAGCCGAACTGCTTGCGGATGCGCGCATACGCTCCGCTCGCACCGGCCGCGAACAGCGCGCCGCCGGTCGCGTTCGATGGCAGCGAGATCGAGCGTCCGACCGCGAGACACTCCATCAGCATGCGCCAGCCTTGTCCGGCCATCGGCGCGCCGCCGATGATGAAGTCGAGCGGCACGAACACGTCGGTGCCGCGGATCGGGCCGTTCATGAACGGATTGTCGAGGGGCAGATGGCGCTTGCCGATCTCCAGGCCCGGCGTCGCGCGCGGGATCAGCGCGCAGGTGATGCCGACGTCCTCGGTCTTGCCGAGCAGGTGCTCGGGATCGAACAGGCGGAACGCGAGCCCGGCCACGGTCGCGACGGGCGCGAGCGTGATGTAGCGCTTGTCGAACGTGAGCTTCATGCCCAGCGTCTCTTTGCCTTTCCATTGGCCGCGGCACACGACGCCCTTGTCGGGAATCGATGCGGCATCGGATCCGGCCCACGGCGAGGTGAGACCGAAGCAGGGAATCTCGTCGCCGCGCGCGAGGCGAGGCAGATAGTGATTCTTCTGATCGTCGGTGCCGTAGTGCAGGAGCAGCTCAGCGGGGCCGAGCGAATTCGGAACTGCGACGACCGACGACGCCGTGATCCCGCCTGCGCTCGACGCGACGCGCGCGAGGATCGCCGAATGCGCGGTCGCGGAGAATTCCAGCCCGCCGTAATGCCGCGGAATGATCAGTCCGAAGAACTTGTGCTGCTTCAGGAACACCCACGCTTCGGGCGGCAGATCGCGATCCTTCGACGTGATGCGCCACTCGTCGAGCATCGCGCACAGCTCGTTCACCGGGCCGTCGAGGAACGACTGTTCTTCCGGCGTGAGCCGCGTGCGCGCGATGGAGCCGAAGCGCTGCCAGTCGGGTCGACCGGAGAACAGCTCGCCTTCCCACCAGACGGTGCCGGCCTCGAGCGCGGCGCGCTCGGTGTCGGAGATCTGCGGCAGCACGCGCTTGAAGAAATCGAGCGCGGGGCGGGTCAGCCACTCCTGGCGCAGCGCGATGACGTTGAGCGGAACCGCTGCGGCGATGAAGACGAGCAGCCAGAAGAAGAACAGGCCCGCGCTGCCGCCGGAAATCCCGTAGAGCAGGATCAGCGCGCCGAGCACCGCCGTGGTCGCGCGCACGCTCGCGCGCTGGTACGCGAGCGTGAGGAGCGTGACGACGAGGACGAGGAACCAGAACACGCGTTGAGTCCGCTTCTTGTTCGCCGCTGGCAAGGGCGGCGAATTGTCGCACAGCCCGTCTAGTGCTTGCGTCTCCGCGCAAGGCCCGCGAGGCCGAGCACGACGAGCGCCGCCAGCGGCAACGCGCCGCCGAAGCGCGAGTCGGAGGTCGTCGCGGGCGTCGTGACGGGCGGCGGCGTGACCGATGTGCCGTCGCCGGTGACGTCGAGCGCGATCGGATTGCTCGCAGCGCCTTCGCCATTCGCGTTCACGGCTTTCACCGTGTAGGTGTAGTGATGCGTTCCGAGCGGCGAATGTGCGTCGGCGAGCTTGAGCTGCGGCCCGCTGGTTTCTCCTGCGAGCTCCGGCGATCCGCCATTCTCGCTGCGATAAACGCGATAGCGCTCGATCTCAGATCCGCCGGCGCCCGGCGCGCGCCAATTCAGCTGCGCGACCTTGCCGTCGCTCGATCCCGCGAGACACGCCGCACCCGGCGTCGCGCTCGGCGACGGATCGTGCATCGCGAACAGGGGACGTCCGCCGATCTGCCGCGCCACCACCGCCTTCGCCGAGAACGTGTTCGGCGCAGCTTGCACGCAATCGTCGATGCAGCCGTCGGCGTAGCCGAAGATCACGCGTCCGTTCTCATCAAGCGTGATCTCGTTGAAGTCGAGCAGATTGCGATTGCCGCCGCTGCAGGCGATGCCGGAAAGGCAGATGCCGCCTTCGCGCTGCACCGGATCGTTCGGCGACAGGTTCACGACCTGCCAGGTCTGGCCGCCGTCGTAAGTCGTCGCGAGATACGGATACCAGATGCCGGGGAAGTCGCCGGCCTCGCGATCGCCCGGCTCGCTCGTGCCGATGAACGCGCACGATGCGCGGTCCGGATCGCCCGCGATCACTTCGGGGAATACCGCGTTCTTCACGCCGGCGAGCAGGCCGACATCCTGGGACTGCGACCAGGTCGCGCCCTTGTCGCGCGTCACCGCGACTTTGAGATGTCCGTCCTCGTCGGCGTAGCAGAAGTAGCCGCTGCCGTCGGATGCGAGTGCGAGCTCCGGATCGGAGAGGCCTTCGGTGCTGTCGGGCACGATCTGCGAATGCCAGGTCTGTCCGTTGTCTTCCGACAGCGTGATGCCTTGATGGTGATCGCAGGAGCGCGCGGGCACGTAGACGGTGCCGTCGTTGGCGACGCGCACGTGACCGTGGATGCCGGAGCAGCGCTCGCCGACGCCGCCCTGGAAGATCTGCACGCTCGGCCCGAACGTGAGTCCGCCGTCGTCGCTGCGCGAGCAGAACGCGGGATTGCCGGCTTGCGAACAGTAGTAGACCGCGCTCGGGAACGACGCGAGCGACGGCGCAGGCTCGTGGAACGGACCTGCACCGACGGTCTGATGATCGTAGCCGCTGTCCGGCAGCGCGATCTGTCCGGGCAGCCAGGAATCGCCGTCGTCGTCGGAGTAACCGAACAGGCTGTTGGAGCCGGTGTCGGCCGGCGAGGAGATCACGAACGGCAGCGATGCGTTCAGCTGCGACACGAAGGTGCGGCCGGTCGACTGATCGGTGAACAGGATCGGATCGAGCGAGGTGATCTCGGTGTAGAGCCCGCTCACGTCTTCCCACTGCGCATCGCAGACTTCCGGCATCGGCTGCGCAAGCTTCTCCGGGAACGTGATGCGCAGCGTCTGCAATCCCGCGAGGAGCATCGCGTGCCCGGTCGCCGGGTTGTAGCCGACCGACGGCTCGCCGGAATCGTCGCCGAGACCTTGCGGCGACGGATGCACGGCGTACTGCGGCAGGAGTCCCGCGGCTTCCGGCGGAACCGGCGCGTCGACGGGCGTCGGCAGCGTGATCAGATCGATCGACACCGTCGTCGGGCCGCCGCCGTGGACGTCGTAGGGATAGATCTGGACCGTGTACGTGCCGGGCGCGACCGCGAGATCGGCAAGTTCCGGGTCGGCGGTCGACGCGGCCTGACCGTTGCTGACCTCGTTGCCGTCCGCGTCGAACACGTAGAGGTCGATGTCCTCGCTGTGATCGGGCCAGGTCATCGCGAAGTGGATGCGATCGCGCGGATGCGACGTCGCGTAATCGACGGGCACGTCGACGGTGAGCGCGTAGGTGTCGCAGCGGAAGATCGCATCGGGCGAGCAGGTGCTGCCGGTCGGAAGCTGATACGAGTTGTTCGTCAGCGTGAACGGCCCGGCCGTGAAGCTCAGCGACGGCGACGTCGTCGACAGCGTGCCGCTGCCGACCTCACCCGCGTGCGCCGCGCTCGCAAAAGAAAGAAGGACTGCAGCGCCGATCGGCGCGATGGCGAAAGACTTCATGGACGGCCCCCGTTCGAGCGGAAAGCTTATCGCACCTTCCGCATCCCCTGGCCGAAGCGATTGGCCTCCGCTTGCGAGCCGAATCCATGCATGACGGCGGCGAATCCGCCCGCGGCGGTGGCGATCTCGGCGGCGTAACCGCGGTCGGAAAGGCGGCGGACTTCGGAGAGCGCCTGCTCGCGCGTCAGCGCGGTCGCGACGGTCACCGAATAAGTGCCAGTCGCGTACATCGCGATGCCGTCGGCATCGAGCTCGGTTTGGGCGGCCCAGCCAGCGACCGTCTTGGCCGGCGCGGGCTTCACCGGCTCGGGCGCCTTCCCGTGTGGCACCACGAAGAACGTGCCGGCCTCATCCATCTTCTGCGGCGCATCGCCCGCGCGCGCGACTTCGATGTGTCCTTCGAGCAGCGCGATCAGGTCCTGCGCGCGATCCGACTTGCCCCAGATGTCGGTGCCGCGGATGCCGGCGGTGGCGACGCCGATGGTGACGTCGACCTCGCGCGCCTTCGGCTTGCCGAGCGCACGCGTGGTGAATCGGAACGCGCCGGCGAGCACTTTCAGCGCGGCTTTGAAGACTTGCGATTCTTGCTGTGGGTCGCCCTTCAGGGCGACGCTTTCCAGCATCGGCACCACGAAATCCGCGCTCTCGCCGAGCTTGACGATGCTGTCTTCCGCGAGCTCGATGTGCACGCGCGCACCGGCGCCAGTCGTGAGGTGATCGCCAGCGACGATGACTTCGCCGGCGGCGAGCGCATGCTTGTGACCGTTCGTCTCGATCCACGCCGGCGGCTGCACCGCCGTCGCGGTCGCAAGCGCGGATGCCGCGAAGCCCGGCGCGGCGAACAGCGCCGCGATCAGCGTGACGAGAATGCGCATGCCGCGAATACGGCCCCCGTGCCGGATCGGATGCGTTCTAGAAATTAGGGGTCGACTTCGCCGAGTTGAAGCGCTGGATGCTTTCGAGGATCACGCGCTTCGCATCCTTCGGCCCGTCCCAGCCTTCGATCTTCACCCACTTGCCCTTCTCGAGGTCCTTGTAGTGCTCGAAGAAGTGCGCGATCTGGTCGAGCACGGGCGGCGGCATCTGTCGCACGGTCTCGACGTCCTTGTAGAGCGGTGTGACCTTGTTGCTCGGCACCACGAGCAGCTTCTCGTCGGCGCCGGCTTCGTCTTTCATCATCAGCATGCCGATCGGCCGGCAGTTGATCACGCTGCCCGGGATCAATCGCACCGGCATGACGACCAGCGCGTCGAGCGGATCGCCGTCGCCGCACAGCGTGTGCGGCACGTAGCCGTAGTTGCAGGGATAGCGCATCGCAGTGGTGAGCATGCGGTCGACGAAGATGGCGCCGCTCTTCTTGTCGACTTCGTACTTGACCGGCTCGGAATCGAGCGGGATCTCGATGATGACGTTGACGTCGTTGGGGACGTCCTTGCCGGTCTTGACCTTCTCGAAGCTCATCTGGGGCTCCCGTCGCGAGGCCCGCAGAGATTACATCAGTCGTTTGCGGCGCTCGATCGGCCGTTGCGCTCGAACATCAGCATGCGATGCACGGCGCGCCCGCGGCGCAGGAAGTAGTAGGTCAGGAAGCTGAAGAGCAGGAACTGTCCGGACATCAGCACGACGCCGATCCACAGCCGGCTCGCCTGCGGACCCGGCTCGGCGCCGACGACGCTCGCGACCGTGAAGACGTTGGAGATGAGCCCGAGCTGCATGACGAGGTCGTAGCCGGTCTCGAACACCTTGAACAGGAACGCAACGCCGATCAGCCGCACCCAGATCCACGCCATGCCGGACTTGGTCGCCGCCGGCTTCTCGCGCGGCTGCACGTCGGGCGGTGCGATCGGGGACTCGCCCACGAAGTCGCCTGGGCCCGCGATCAACGTGTGCCGCTTGGAGACAAGAGTGCGCATTCACTAATGCGACCCGCTGTCATCGGGATCGTTCAAAAAAGAAAGGCGCCCGAAAGCGCCTTTCCTTGCATCGTCATTCCCGCGGAGGCGGGAATCCAGTTCTCAATGCAGCAACGGCACCAGGAGCAGCGCCACGATGTTGATGATCTTGATCAGCGGATTGATCGCCGGACCGGCCGTGTCCTTGTACGGATCGCCGACCGTGTCGCCCGTGACCGCGGCCTTGTGCGTCTCGGAGCCCTTGCCGCCGAAGTGACCGTCCTCGATGTACTTCTTCGCGTTGTCCCACGCGCCGCCGCCGGTGGTCATCGAGATCGCGACGAAGAGACCCGTGACGATGGTGCCGATCAGCACGCCGCCGAGCGCCTTGGCGCCGAGGATGAGACCGACGAGCACCGGAACCAGGATCGGCAGCAGCGACGGGATGATCATCTCCTTGATCGCGGCCTTGGTCAGCATGTCGACCGCGGTGCCATACTCCGGCTTGGCGGTGCCTTCCATGATGCCCTTGATCTCCTTGAACTGGCGGCGCACTTCGATCACCACCGAGCCGGCCGCGCGGCCGACCGCTTCCATGCCCATCGCGCCGAAGAGATACGGAACCATGCCGCCGATCAGCAGGCCGATGATGACCATGTGGTCGGAGAGATCGAACAGGTAGCTCACGCCCGGATGCGCAACCGCGAGGTTGTGCGTGTAGTCGGCGAACAGCACGAGCGAAGCGAGACCGGCGGAGCCGATCGCGTAGCCCTTCGTCACCGCCTTGGTCGTGTTGCCGACCGCGTCGAGCGGATCGGTGATGTTGCGGATCTCCTTCGGCAGATGCGACATCTCGGCGATGCCGCCGGCGTTGTCGGTGATCGGACCGTAGGCGTCGAGTGCGACGACCATGCCGGTCATCGACAGCATCGCGGTGGCAGCGATGGCGATGCCGTAGAGGCCGGCGAAGTGGTAGGCGATGAAGATCGCCGCGCACACCGCGAGCACCGGCCATGCAGTCGCCTTCATCGACACGCCGAGCCCGGCGATGATGTTGGTGCCGTGGCCCGTCTGCGATGCCGCCGCGATGTGCTGGACCGGCTTGAAGGTCGTGCCGGTGTAGTACTCGGTGATGAACATGATCAGGCCGGTGAGCGCGAGGCCGACGAGCGCGCACCAGTAGAGGTTCATCGCGTTGGCGCCCATGAGCTGCGTCGTGATTGGATAGAAGGCGATGGCGGCGAGCACGCCCGAAACCGCGGTGCCGCGGTACAGCGCGTTCATGATCTTGCCGCCTTCACTCGCCTTGACGAAGAAGGTGCCGATGATCGAGGCGATGATCGACACGCCGCCGAGCACCAGCGGGTAGAGCACCGCGTTGGGGCCGAAGTCCTTGGCCAGCAGGCCGCCCAGCACCATGGTGGCGACGACGGTCACCGCGTAGGTCTCGAACAGGTCCGCCGCCATGCCGGCGCAGTCGCCGACGTTGTCGCCGACGTTGTCG
>Ga0070741_10005837_pt1 | contig 26911 bp, 27 predicted proteins | sample Coa_R1_4_FD_66440 | JGI IMG/M metagenome (GOLD analysis project Ga0070741, IMG submission 66440) | Surface soil microbial communities from Centralia Pennsylvania, which are recovering from an underground coalmine fire - Coalmine... | ecosystem: Environmental > Terrestrial > Soil > Unclassified ...
CGCTGAGCGCCGGTTAACGCACCGAAATCGCGGTGGCTAGGCTTGCGAACCGTGGCCGAGACGGCGCCGCTGCGGGTGCAACTGATCGCGAAGACCGAGTTCATCGCGCCGCCGGACGTGCCGTGGAGCACCGACGCCGACGGCGGGCAGGCCCTGACGGAATTCGCCGGCCGCGCGTGCTACCAGAGTTGGTCCAAGCCGAATCCGCGGACCGCGACCAACGCTGCCTACCTGCGGCAGATCATCGACGTCGGCCATTTCTCGGTGCTCGAACACGCATCGGTGTCCTTCTACATCACCGGGCTGTCCCGCTCCTGCACGCATGAGCTGATCCGGCATCGGCATTTCTCGTACTCGCAGCTGTCGCAGCGGTTCGTTCCCGAGCGCGACTCGCAGGTGGTGCTGCCGCCCGGCATGGAGGACGACCCAGAGCTGCAGGAGCTCTTCCTGCAAGCTGCCGACGCGAGCCGGCAGGCCTACGCCACGCTGCTGGCCAAGCTGGAAGCGAAGTTCGCCGACGAGCCCAGCGCCGTGCTGCGCCGCAAGCAGGCCCGCCAAGCCGCCCGAGCCGTGCTGCCGAATGCGACGGAAACCCGCATCGTCGTCACCGGGAACTACCGGGCATGGCGGCATTTCATCGCAATGCGGGCCAGCGAGCATGCCGACGTCGAGATCCGCCGGCTCGCGATCGCGTGCCTGCGGCAGCTGGCCGATCTCGCCCCGGCAGTGTTCGCCGACTTCGAGATCGCCACGTTGGCGGACGGCAGCGAGGTGGCGACCTCTCCGCTCGCGACCGAGGCGTAACGCCGGCCGGGTAATCTTGACGCCCGTGAGCACTAGCGGAACGGACGTCGGCGCACGACTCGGCACAGTTCTGACCGCGATGGTGACACCGTTCAACCCCGATGGCTCGCTCGACCGTGACGCGGCGGCGCGGCTGGCCACCCACCTGGTCGACGCCGGCTGCGACGGTCTCGTGCTGTCCGGCACCACCGGCGAATCGCCGACGACCACCGACGACGAAAAGCTCGCCCTGCTGCGGGCCGTGCTGGACGCCGTCGGCGACCGCGCCCGGATTGTCGCGGGTGCGGGCACCTACGACACCGCGCACAGCATCACGCTTGCCAAGGCCTGCGAAGCCGAAGGGGCGCACGGTCTTCTGGTCGTCACGCCGTACTACTCGCGACCCTCGCAGGCTGGACTGCTCGCGCATTTCACCGCGGTGGCCGATGCCGTGTCGATTCCCGTGCTGCTCTACGACATTCCGCCGCGGTCGGTGATCCCAATCGAAACCGCGACCATGCGTACGCTCGCGCAGCATCCGAACATTGTCGGCGTCAAAGACGCCAAGGGCGACCTGAACACGGCGGCCGTGCTGATGGCCGAGACCGGGTTGGCGTACTACTGCGGCGACGACGCCGTGAACCTGCCTTGGCTGGCGATGGGCGCGACAGGCTTCATCAGCGTCTGGGGCCATTTCGCCGCAGGGCAACTGCGAGACATGTTCAGCGCCTTCAACTCCGGTGACATCGCGACTGCCCGCAAGATCAACGTCACGCTTGCACCGCTGGCCGATGCGCAGGCACGGCTCGGTGGTGTGACGATGGCCAAGGCCGGTCTGCGGCTGCAGGGCATCGAGGTCGGTGACCCGCGGCTGCCGCAAGTGCCTGCCACCGCCGAAGAGGTCGACGCGCTGGCCGCCGACATGCGGGCCGCCGCGGTGCTCCACTGATGAACCACGACCTGAAGCCGCCGGAGCCGTTGCCGCCTGGCGGCTTGCGGGTCACGGCGCTTGGCGGGATCAGCGAAATCGGCCGCAACATGACGGTTTTCGAGCATCTCGGCCGGCTGCTGATCGTCGACTGCGGGGTGTTGTTCCCGGGTCACGACGAGCCGTCGGTCGACCTGATCCTGCCGGATATGCGCCACATCGAGAATCGGCTCGACGACATCGAGGCATTGCTGCTCACCCATGCGCACGAAGACCACATCGGCGCGATTCCGTATCTGCTGAAGCTGCGCGGCGACATTCCTGTCGTCGGCTCGAAGTTCACCCTGGCGCTGGTCGCGGAGAAGTGCCGCGAGCACCGCATCAAGCCGGTCTTCGTGGAGGTTTCCGAGGGCAGCAGCACCAAACACGGAGTCTTCGACTGTGAGTTTTTCGCCGTCAACCACTCGGTGCCCGACGCGCTGGCGATCGCGATATACACCGGTGCCGGAACGGTTTTGCACACCGGCGACATCAAGTTCGATCAGCTGCCCCTGGACGCCCGGCCCACCGACCTGCCCGGCATGTCCCGGCTCGGCGACAACGGCGTCGACCTTCTTCTGGTGGATTCGACCAACGCCGAGTTGCCCGGGGTCGGGCCGTCGGAAAGCGAGATCGGCCCGGCGCTGCACCGCTTGATCCGATCCGCGGACGGACGCGTGATCGTCGCCTGCTTCGCATCGAATGTTGCTCGCGTGCAACAGATCATCGACGCGGCGGTGGCGCTGGGTCGTCAGGTATCGTTCGTCGGCCGTTCGATGGTGCGCAACATGGGCATCGCGCGCGAGCTCGGTTTCCTGAAGGTCGCCGACGACGACGTGATCGACATCGGCGCGGCGGAGCTCATGGCACCGGAGCGGGTGGTGTTGATCACCACCGGAACTCAGGGCGAGCCGATGTCGGCATTGTCTCGGATGTCGCGAGGGGAGCACCGCAGCATCACATTGACGTCCGGCGACCTCGTCGTGCTGTCGTCGTCGCTGATCCCCGGCAATGAAGAGGCGATCTATGGTGTCATCGACGCGCTGAGCAAGATAGGCGCCCGTGTGGTGACCAACAACCAAGTGCGCGTGCATGTTTCAGGGCACGCACATGCCGGTGAACTGCTGTTCCTGTACAACGGGGTGCGCCCGCGCAACGTGATGCCGGTGCATGGCACGTGGCGGCATCTGCGGGCGAACGCAGCGCTCGCGGCGAAGACCGGGGTGCCCGAAGACTCGATTGTGTTGGCGGAGAACGGCGTCAGCGTCGATCTGGTCGGCGGGCGTGCGCGCATCGCGGGTGCGGTTCCCGTCGGCAAGATGTTCGTCGACGGTCTGGTGCTCGGCGATGTCGGAGACGCGACGCTCGGCGAACGGCTGGTTCTGTCGTCGGGGTTCGTCGCGGTGACGGTCGTCGTGCACCGGGGAACGGGCCGGCCCGCCGCGCCGGCTCACCTGCATTCGCGCGGTTTCTCCGAAGACCCCAAGGCGCTGGAGCCCGCCGCACGCAAGGTCGACGAAGAATTGGAAGCGCTTGTGGCAGAACGGATCACCGAACCGACTCGCATTGCCCAAGCGGTACGGCGCACGGTCGGCAAATGGGTAGGCGAGACCTACCGGCGTCAACCGATGATCGTCCCGACCGTCATCGAAATCTAGCTAGCTTCAGCGCTTGTTGATGTAGCCCGCGTCGACGGGCAGTGTTACCCCGGTGATGTAGCGCGCGGCATCAGAAACCAAGAAGGCCAGGGCGTTTGCGATATCGTCCGGCTCGAGCACCTGCACAGGTAGCGCGTTACCCATGTCGACGTTGATAGTGCCCACCATGTCGACTAGCCATTGCCGGATGAACTCGTTGTTGATCATCGGTGTGTCGACCCCCGCGGGATGGATCGAGTTGACCCGAATACTGTGCGGGGCAAGGTGATTGGCGTATACCCGCATCAGTCCGACCATCCCGTGCTTGGCTGCGGTGTAACCGATCGCGCCGGCGTCGGGGCTGCCGATCCCCGCCAGGCCGGCTGCCGAGCTGATCAGCACGATCGCACCCCCGTCGCCCTGATCGATCATCGTCTGTTTAGCGGCCTCGACCGTGTGGTGCGCACCTGTGAGGTTGACGTCGATGACGTCGCGCCAGCCGTCCTCGCCCGCTTGCATCGGCGCGATTCCCGCGTTGGCCACCACGATGTCCAGGCGACCGAACTCGTCGATCCCCGCCTGCAACGCGCTCTTCAATGCCGGCAGGTCACGCACATCGGCGTGGCGCGCGACGATGCGGCCGCCGGCGTCTTCGACCAGCTTCACGGTTGCGGCAAGGTCGTCGGCGGTGGCCATCGGGTACGGCACCGATGCGATTTGGTCGCAGAGGTCGACTGCGATCACGTCGGCGCCTTCCGATGCCAGCTTCATTGCATGCGCGCGGCCTTGACCGCGGGCAGCGCCAGTGACGAACGCGACCTTCCCGTCGAGCGACCCCATTACGCCCGCAGTTGACCCTTGGCGGGATCGCCGGCCGGCACCGGCTGGAGCATCTTGATGTCGGGAGCGCCGTCGAGATGGTCGCCGACCTCGGAGAACAGTGTCGTCACGCCCGGCGCGGTGCTGTGCGTCTGCAGCGCCTCGGCGTCGGCCCACTGCTCGACGAACACGAACGTTGCATTGGCCTCGTGCAGCGCATACATCTGACAGCCCGGCTCGTGATGGACGGCTTCGATGGCCTTCTTGCATGCGTCGCGCACGGTGTCCACGGATTCGGGTTTGGCGGTCATGGTGGCGACGACGACGACGGGCATGGGCAGTGAACTCCTCGGTGAGTGCGGCCAGATGGTTGACACACTAACCAACTCGCCGAGTGACCAGTGTGGCGAATGGTGCGAATGTGGCCATTGCGACTAGGCTTGCGGGCATGCCCAGCAAGACCGCCACGCGCTCCGGAAGCCGAACGACCAGGTCAAAGGCCAGTTCGCGAGGCGGCTCGCGCTCGTCGACACGCAAGAAGCCGGTCAAACGGCGTAAGTCCCGCAGCGGCGGCTCGGTCACCGCCGGCGCGCTGGCGGCGGGCCGCGGGATCCGGGCGACCTGGCAGATGATCGCTCGCGGCACCGGTACAGCCGCGCGTTCAGTGGGTCGCGCCCGCGACATCGAGTCGCACCACCGCCGCGACGGGATCGCACTGGCACTCCTGGGCGTGGCGATGGTGATTGCCGCCAGTTCCTGGTTCAGCGCGGCCCGACCTGTCGGCCAGTGGATCGACAGCCTGTTACGGACGCTCGTCGGCTCGGCCGTGGTCCTGGTTCCGCTGGTCGCGCTGCTGGTCGCCGTGGTCCTGATGCGCACCGAGCCCGATCCGGAAGCGCGACCGCGCCTGGTGCTCGGCTCCGCGATGATCACGTTGCCGGCCTTGGGGCTGTGGCATCTGTGGGCGGGCTCACCGCAAACACCGGCCGGTCGGCAGCATGCGGGCGGATTCATGGGCTTCGCCATCGGCGGGCCGTTGTCTGAGGGCGTGACGGCATGGATCGCCGCGCCGCTCTTGTTCATCGGCGTGCTGTTCGGGGTTCTGCTGGTGTCCGGCACGACGGTCCGCGAAGTCCCGGCCACGCTGCGGGCCATGTTCGGCGTCCGCAGTCTGCAGCGGGTCGGCGAAGCTGACGACGAGTACGACGACTACGGCCTCGAGGGCGCGGAAGACTGGCAGCCCGACGTCGCGGACCACTATTCGTTCGACGACGACGCGCCGACGGTCCCCGAGCCCGCCGTGCTCGCCGAGCCACTCGTCGACCTGACGCCAAAGCGCCGCCGGGCCAACGGAGGCAACGGAAAGCCCCGCGGCTCAGCCGGTCTCGATCGCGTGGTCGAAGGTCCGTACACGTTGCCGTCGCTGAGTCTGCTGATTCCCGGCGACCCGCCAAAGAAGCGCGGCGCCGCGAATAACCATATGGCCGAGGCGATCACGTCGGTGCTGACGCAGTTCAAGGTCAACGCCGCCGTCACCGGATGCACCCGTGGCCCTACCGTCACCCGCTACGAGGTGGAACTCGGGCCCGGGGTCAAGGTCGAAAAGATCACCCAGCTGCAGAAGAACATCGCGTACGCGGTGGCGACCGAAAGCGTTCGCATGCTCGCCCCGATCCCCGGGAAGTCGGCCGTCGGTATCGAGGTGCCCAATGTCGACCGCGAGATGGTCCGACTGGCCGACGTGCTGACCGCGCCGGAGACGCGTCGCGATCACCATCCGCTTGTGATCGGGCTGGGCAAGGACATTGAGGGCCACTTCATCTCCTCCAACCTCGCGAAGATGCCGCACCTCCTGGTCGCGGGCTCCACTGGCTCGGGCAAGTCGAGCTTCATCAACTCGATGCTGATCTCGCTGCTGGCCCGCGCCACACCGGAAGAGGTCAGGATGATCCTGATCGACCCCAAGATGGTGGAACTCACGCCTTACGAAGGCATTCCGCACTTGATCACGCCGATCGTCACGCAGCCGAAGAAGGCTGCGGCTGCGCTGGCGTGGCTGGTCGAGGAAATGGAGCAGCGCTACCAGGACATGCAAGCCAGCCGGGTCCGCCATATCGACGACTTCAACGCCAAGCTCAAAGCCGGCGAAATCACCACGCCGCTGGGCAGTCAGCGGGAGTACCGGCCGTACCCGTACGTCGTCGCGATCGTCGACGAGCTTGCCGACCTGATGATGACCGCGCCGCGCGACGTCGAGGATGCTGTCGTTCGGATCACCCAAAAGGCAAGGGCGGCAGGCATTCACCTCGTGCTGGCCACCCAGCGCCCGTCCGTCGATGTGGTCACCGGCTTGATCAAGACGAACGTGCCGTCGCGGTTGGCGTTCGCGACGTCGTCGCTGATCGACAGTCGGGTGATCCTCGACCAGCCCGGCGCCGAGAAGCTGATCGGAATGGGCGACGGTCTGTTCATCCCGATGGGCACCAACAAGCCGATCCGCTTGCAAGGCGCCTTCATCACCGACGAGGAGATCCACGCCGTCGTCGCCGCGTGCAAGGCACAGGCCGAGCCGCAGTACACCGAGGGCGTCACCGCCACGAAGCCGACGGGGGAGCGCACCGACGTCGACCCGGACATCGGCGACGACATGGACGTGTTCTTACAAGCGGTCGAGTTGGTCGTGTCGAGTCAATTCGGTTCGACGTCAATGTTGCAACGCAAGCTGCGGGTCGGATTCGCCAAGGCCGGTCGACTGATGGACTTGATGGAAACCCGAGGCATCGTCGGGCCGTCGGAGGGGTCGAAGGCGCGCGAGGTGTTGGTCAAGCCGGACGAACTGGCGGCGACGCTGGCGTCCATCCGCGGCGACTCAGTCGGTGAGGATAGCTAACTACGCCGAGACTACGAAATGTGATGAAATTCGGCCGAAATCCGTCATATACCTAGGCTCGCCGAACCAAATCTCTACAGCATCAACAACATTCGTGAATTCCCGAGGATGTTCGGCTTGACATAGCTCAGGTCGAGGAACTCCGCGACGCCCGTGTCATACGAGCGGCACATTTCTTCGTACACCTCTGCGGTGACGGGAGTCCCCTCGATCTCGACGAAGCCGTGCCGGCTGAAGAATTCGGTCTCGAATGTCAGCACGAACACCCGCTGGAGCTGAAGTTCGCGGGCCACCTCGATCAGCCGATCGACGATCGCGTGACCGACGCCGTGACCCTTCACTTTCGGATGCACCGCGACCGTGCGGACTTCGCCGAGATCCGACCACATCACATGCAATGCGCCGCAGCCGATCACCTCGCCGTCTCGTTCGGCCACCCAGAATTCCTGAATGGCTTCATAAAGCGTCACCAGGTTCTTCTCCAGCAGGATCTTGCCGGTGTAGTAGTCGACAAGCTGCTTGATCGTCGGCACGTCCGACGTACGCGCCCGCCGGATCGCCACTGCGCTCACACACCGAACAGTATCGGCAAAGCGCAACCGATATTCTGGGGCCGTGCCAGCGCCTCCCTCACGTGACCCGGCTTCGGCGACGGCGTCCCCGACGGCGCGGCTGCTGAACATCGCAAACGTGCTGACCACCGTGCGGCTGGTACTGGTGCCGGTCTTCCTGTTCACGCTGTTCCTGCACGACGGTCACGAAATCCGTTGGCGCATCTTAGCATTCGTCGTCTTCGCGGTTGCGATGGTTACCGACCGCTTCGACGGGGCGCTGGCCCGCAGCTACGGGATGATCACGGAGTTCGGCAAGCTGGCCGATCCGATCGCGGACAAGGCGCTGCTGGGCGCCGCATTGATCGGGCTGTCGCTGCTGCACGAATTGCCGTGGTGGATCACCGTCGTGATCCTGGTGCGCGAGATCGGCGTGACGTTTCTGCGATTCTCGGTGCTGCACCGCGGGGTGATCCCCGCGAGCCGTGGGGGCAAACTGAAGACGCTCGTCCAGGCGGTTGCGATCGGGTTGTTCATCCTGCCGCTGCCGGGGCACTGGCACACCGTGGCCTGGGTGGTGATGGCCCTGGCGATCGTGCTGACCGTGGTCACGGGCATCGACTACGTCACGCAGGCGGTGAAAGACACCCACGGGCAATCCGCCGGGCGCTGAGGGAACCATCCCGCGGGCGGCGGGCGTTGCCATTGAGTAGGAGTCCGTCTGAGAAGGAGTGCACGATGGCAGCGTTGCTGCGAGAGGTGATCGGCGACGTGCTTCGCCGCGCCCGCACGTCGCAGGGGCGGACCCTGCGGGAGGTTTCCAACTCGGCGCGGGTGAGCCTCGGCTACCTGTCCGAGGTCGAGCGCGGTCGCAAGGAAGCTTCCAGCGAGCTGCTGACCGCGATCTGCGGCGCGCTGGACGTTCCGCTGTCGGAGGTGGTGACGGACGCGGGCAGGCAACTGGCCCAGCGGGAGCGTGCCGACCTGTCGACGGCCAACATCGACGCGGCCACCAAGGTCGTCATACCACCCGTCGTGTCAATGGCGGTGGCCTGAGAGGCTGTGTGGATCGCCCTCACCAGATAAATTGGGCATTACGCGCACTTAGTACGGCAGACCACTAACAAGCACGAAAACACGAAGGCGGAAGCAACTCATGGCCAATCCGTTCGTCAAGGCGTGGAAGTACCTGATGGCGTTGTTCAACTCCAAAGTGGACGAATACGCCGACCCGAAGGTGCAGATCCAGCAGGCCATCGAGGAGGCGCAGCGTCAGCACCAGGCGCTGAGCCAGCAGGCCGCCCAGGTCATCGGCAACCAGCGCCAGCTGGAGATGCGGCTCAACCGCCAGCTGGCTGACGTCGAGAAGCTGCAGGTCAATGTCCGTCAGGCGCTCACGCTCGCCGATCAGGAGACGGCCGCCGGACACGCGGACAAGGCGACCGAGTACAACAACGCCGCTGAGGCGTTCGCCGCCCAGCTGGTGACGGCCGAGCAGAGCGTCGAGGACCTGAAGGGGCTCCACGATCAGGCCCTGCAGGCCGCGCAGCAGGCGAAGAAGGCCGTCGAGCAGAACGCGATGATGCTGCAGCAGAAGATCGCCGAACGCACGAAGCTGTTGTCGCAACTGGAGCAGGCCAAGATGCAGGAGCAGGTCAGCGCGTCGCTGCGGTCGATGAGCGATATGGCCGCCCCCGGCAACACGCCCAGCCTCGACGAGGTGCGGGACAAGATCGAGCGCCGCTACGCCAACGCGCTGGGATCGGCGGAGCTGGCGCAGAACTCGGTGCAGGGCCGGATGCTCGAAGTGCAGCAGGCCAGCGTGCAGATGGCCGGCCATTCTCGTCTGGAGCAGATCCGGGCGTCGATGCGCGGCGAGGCGCTGCCGTCCGGCGGTACCTCGGCCGAGGCTTCGTCGTCCGAGTCGACGGCCACGCCGGCCAGCCCGCCGGCCGAACCCGCGCCGCAGAATCCCGTCAGTCAGCAATAGTCAGTAACTAGGAGTGTCGGCAGTGGCGGTCAGACAGCAGGCCTCCAAGCTCCTGCAGCGCGGTCTCGACACCGCCAGCGAATACGCCGACGTGGCAGCGCACAAGTTCAGGCGCGCGGCTGACCCGCGTGCCCGGCTGTTGCGCAAGCGTCGCTGGGCCCTGCGGCTGAGCATCTTCTTCGCCATCAGCTGTGTGTTCTGGGTGGTGGTCACCCTGCTGTTGGGCAGCTGGGGCCTGCCGATCTGGGTGCTGGTCATTCCGGGTGCGATCGCGACGGGAGCGGCGTTCCCCGCGACCCTGCTGCTGTTCCGCTACCTCTGGCTGCGTCGCGCGCCGCTGCCTGCGCCGCGGCCGGGTGTGGTGCGACGGCTGCCGCCGAACGGCTCGGTAGCCCGCGGGCCGATGGCCGCGCTTGAGGCGGCCGAACGCGGCATGTTCTCACTGATCGGCGTGATGGAGCGGGCGAACTTGTTGCCCGACAGCGAGATTCGCGACATCACCCGGGCGGCTGACGAGGCGGCGTCGACGATGTCGGCGACGGCTATCGACATCGTGTCTATGGAGAAGGCGATGCGCGCGACCCCGTCGTCTCGCGCTTCTTTGATGCCGACGATCCACGCTTTCGCCGCACAACTCGACCACGGTGTGCGGCAGTACAACGAAATGGTCGACGCCGCAGCGAAATTGGTGTCCACGTCGACGTCGCCGATGGCGCGACAGCAGCACAGGGCCGAGCTTGTGGGCGCAACCGACCGTTTGAACGGCTGGGCTCAGGCGTTCGACGAGTTGAACGCTCCCCGCCGGCTGATCGGTTAGAGGCTGCGTCGCAGCGACGGGATCGCGAGTGCGGCCAGTCCGCGGACGATGCTCTTGAGGAAGTCGAACGCGTCGAAGTAGTCGCGCCACAAGGTGATTCGGCCGTCGCGCACCTCGAACACGCCGCACACCCAGAAGTGCGCCGAGAACGGGCCGAAGCTCAGCACGTCCGTTCGCTCAGTCAGCACGGCGTTGCCCTCGGTGGCGATGCGGTGGATTTTCACGTCGAAGCCCGCGCTGGGACGGCTCAAACCCCGCATCAGCTTCATCGTGCGGCGACGGCCGCGAATCGTGGAATATCCGTAATTCTGGTAGACGACGTCGTCGTCAAGTGCGGCGTCTGCAGCGTCGAAATCCTTGTCCCGCAGGGCGTAGAGAAAGGCCTCCACGACGCGCGCTGAGTCGGTTGTGACTGTGCGATCTGGCAGCTGGTCGGTCATGGCTCTCAGCGTAGCTAGGGTGGTCCGGTGCGGGTGGCCGTGGTGGCGGGGCCGGACCCGGGGCACTCGTTCCCGGCGATCGCGTTGTGCCTGAAGTTCCTGGCTGCCGGCGACGAGCCGACTCTGCTGACCGGGGTGGAATGGCTGGACACCGCGCGGGTGGCCGGCGTCGAGGCCGCCGAGCTTCTGGGGCTGGACCCGACTCCTCTCGACGACGACCGTGACGCGGGCGCCAAGATCCACCGGCGAGCCGCACGGATGGCGGTGCTCAACGCTCCACAGATTCGCGAACTCGGGGTCGATCTCGTCGTGTCTGACGTCATCACGGCGTGCGGAGCGCTGGCTGCGGAGATGCTGGCTCTTCCATGGGTTGAGTTGAACCCTCATCCGCTGTATCTGCCGTCGAAAGGCTTGCCGCCCATCGGAAGTGGGCTCGCACCCGGGGTGGGATTGCGCGGTCGGTTGCGCGACACGGTCATGCGGCGGCTGACGGGTCGCTCGTGGCGGGAGGGCTTGCAGCACCGCGCGGCAGCCCGCGTCGGCGTCGGATTGCCGGCAGAGGGCGTCGACCCGCTGCGGCGGTTGATCGCGACACTGCCTGCGCTGGAGGTGCCACGGCCCGACTGGCCGGACGAGGCCGTCGTCGTCGGGCCGCTGCACTTCGAGCCGACATCTGCCGACCTGGAGCCGCCGGCGGGGGATGGGCCCGTCGTCGTGGTGGCGCCGTCGACAGCGACGACGGGTGCGCAGGGTCTTGCGGAGGTGGCACTGGAGCATCTGGTTCCGGGGCGGTCGCTGCCCGAGGGATCGCGGGTGGTGGTGTCACAGCTTTCGGGTGGGGTCGCGGGGGTGCCGCCGTGGGCCGTGATCGGGTTGGGACGGCAGGACAAGCTGCTGTCCGACGCCGATGTCGTGGTCTGCGGCGGCGGGCACGGCATGGTGAGCAAGACGTTGTTAGCAGGCGTGCCGATGGTCGTGGTGCCCGGTGGGGGAGACCAGTGGGAGATCGCGAATCGTGTTGCGCGCCAAGGAAGTGCGCTGTTGATTCGCCCGCTGACGGCCGAAGGGTTGGTGGCCGCGGTGGGCGAGGTGCTGGGTTCGTCGTCGTATCGGGATGCGGCGCGGCGGGCGGGTGCTTCTGCTGCCGATGTCGCCGATCCGGTACGGGTGTGCCACGACGCGCTCGCGTAGTTTGGATTCGATGCGTCTGACGGAATTCCATGAGCTCGTCGTCGGGCGGTTCGGAGCTGCGTATGGGGCCTCGGTGCTTGCCGATCATGTGTTGACTGCATTGGACGGACGCACCGGAGCGCAGGCGATCGAGGACGGGGTCGATCCGCGCGAGGTGTGGCGGGCGTTGTGCGTGGACTTCGACGTGCCACGCGATCAGTGGTAGTGGCGGCACGTTTCGCGCTCCGGCTTGGACGTGATTTGCGCCCATTTCTGCACTAGGGCTGTGCCGCGGCGGGTGGGGACGACCCTGGCGCAGAAATCGCGAAGCGGTATACGGCGTGTCGCTTGAATCGAACACTTGTTCGTCTAATGTGGGCGGTGTGCGGCGGACGGGACTTGTCGGTGGTCTGCTCTAGCGTCGCGGCCAACTGATCGAAAACCCGATCAACCGAACACCACTACATCAGAGAGGCATTCTCATGACGCAGGCTCCTGACCGCGACAAGGCCCTCGAACTGGCGATGGCACAGATCGAGAAGGCTCATGGCAAAGGCTCGGTGATGCGCCTCGGCGACGAGGTTCGCCAGCCCATCTCCGTCATTCCCACCGGCTCGATCGCGCTGGACGTGGCGCTGGGCATCGGCGGCCTGCCGCGAGGCCGGATCATCGAGATCTACGGCCCGGAATCCTCGGGCAAGACCACTGTGGCGCTGCATGCGGTGGCCAATGCGCAGGCGGCCGGCGGCATCGCGGCGTTCATCGACGCCGAGCATGCGCTGGACCCCGAGTACGCCAAGAAGATCGGCGTGGACACCGACTCTCTGCTGGTGTCTCAGCCCGACACCGGTGAGCAGGCGCTGGAGATCGCCGACATGCTGATCCGGTCCGGGGCTCTGGACATCATCGTGATCGACTCGGTGGCGGCGCTGGTGCCGCGCGCTGAGATCGAGGGCGAGATGGGCGACAGCCACGTCGGCCTGCAGGCCCGTCTGATGAGCCAGGCTCTGCGGAAACTCACTGGCGCACTGAACAATTCAGGCACCACCGCCATCTTCATCAACCAGCTGCGGGAAAAAATCGGAGTGATGTTCGGGTGCATGAATGGGACCACAAGGGTCACATTGGCCGACGGCACGACTGAGAAGATCAGCAAGATCGTCAACCAGAAGATGGATGTCGAGGTCTTGTCTTACGACCCGGACACCGATCGGGTGGTACCTCGCAAGGTGGTGAACTGGTTCAACAACGGTCCCGCCGAACGGTTTTTGCAGTTCACCGTCGAGAAGTCGGCCGGAAATGGCAAGTCTCAATTCGCTGCTACGCCCAATCACCTGATTCGCACTCCAGGCGGCTGGACCGAGGCGGGCGATCTCATCCCTGGTGATCGTGTGATGGCCAGTGAGCCACATCTGCTCAGCGAGCAGCAGTTCCAAGTGGTGCTCGGTTCGCTGATGGGAGACGGCAACTTGTCGCCCAATCGTCATGACCGCAACGGCGTCCGGTTCCGACTGGGACACGGCGCCAAGCAGATTGAGTATCTGCAGTGGAAGACCGCGCTGCTGGGCAACATCAAGCACTCGGTCCGTATGAATGACAAGGGCGCCCAGTTCGTGGATTTCACGCCACTGCCCGAACTCGCCGAGCTACAACGTGCGGTCTATCTCGGTGACGGTAAGAAATTCCTGTCCGACGAGTACCTCAAGGCGCTCACCCCGCTGGCGTTGGCGATTTGGTACATGGACGACGGCGGATTCAGCTTGCGCTCTAAGGGTTTGCAGCAACGCACTGCTGGCGGCAGCGGCCGCATCGAGATCTGCGTCGAGGCGATGAGCGAGGGATCGCGAGTTCGGCTGCGTGATTATCTGCGCGATACGCACGGTTTGGATGTGCGCCTGCGGGTCGTCGGCTCGACCGGTAAGTCCGTGTTGGTGTTTTCCACGGCGTCCACGGCGAAGTTCCAGGAGATAGTGGCGCCCTACATGGCGCCGTCGATGGAATACAAGCTGCTGCCACGGTTTCGCGGCCAGGGCACGGTGACACCGCAGTTTGTCGAACCCACACAGCGGCTGGTGCCGGCACGGGTCCTCGATGTGCACGTCAAGCCGCATACTCGATCGATGAACCGCTTCGACCTCGAAGTGGAAGGTTTACACAACTACTTCGTCGACGGCGTCATGGTGCACAACAGTCCTGAAACGACAACGGGCGGAAAGGCATTGAAGTTCTACGCCTCGGTTCGCTTGGACGTCAGGCGAATTGAAACCCTGAAGGATGGCACCGACGCGGTGGGTAACCGGACGCGGTGCAAGGTCGTCAAGAACAAAGTTGCGTCTCCGTTCAAGCAGGCCGAGTTCGACATCCTCTATGGCAAGGGCATCAGCCGCGAAGGTTCGCTGATCGACATGGGTGTGGAGCAGGGCTTCATCCGCAAGTCCGGCTCGTGGTTCACCTACGAGGGCGAGCAGTTGGGGCAGGGCAAGGAGAATGCCCGCACGTTCCTGCTGGAGAACGTCGACGTCGCCAACGAGATCGAGAAGAAGATCAAAGAGAAGCTCGGCATTGGCGCCGTGGTGACCGATGACCTCCCCGATGAAGTCCTCCCCGCCCCCGTCGATTTCTGAGAAGCGCGAGGAGCAGGCGCGGGCGTTGTGTCTGCGCCTGCTCACCGTGCGAGCCCGGACGCGGGCCGAGCTTGAGGGCCAGCTAGCGAAGCGGGGTTACCCCGACGACGTCAGCGTCCAGGTGCTCGACCGCCTCACCGAAGTCGGCTTGATCAACGACGCCGATTTCGCCGAGCAGTGGGTGCGGTCGCGTCAGGCCAACGCCGGAAAAGGCAAGCGCGCGTTGGCCGCTGAGCTCCGGACTAAGGGCGTCGACAACGAGGTGATCGCGAAGACGCTGACCGGGATCGACGCGGCCAGCGAGCACGAACGAGCAGTGACACTGGTGCAGTCCAAGCTGCGGCGGGAGAACCTCGACGGCGATCAAGCGAAGGTGGTGCGTCGGTTGACTGGCATGCTGGCTCGGCGCGGGTACAGCGAGTCGATGTGTTTCGACGTCGTGAAGACCCAGCTGGCATTGGAGCTGGAGCGCCGCCGCACGTAGTCATCTCGGTGACCAGCTATGCGGGCCAATGCAATCCGAGATACGGGTATGGATTCTCGGTTGCCCAGCGGTCCAACAAACGCGCCAGATGCTCGGCCATACCGCTTGCGGGGAGGCGCGACTTCAGCAGGCACACGACGACAACGTCCCTGGCAGCCGCAAAGTCCTCGACGTTCTCGGTGACAAGCACACGACCCTCGCTCGCAGCGACGGCCGCAACTTCACGGTCTGGGCGGGCATTGACCCCGCGATCGCGAACATGGACCGCATCGTGATTGCGTTTAGTGAGCAGGTCGCACGTCGTCGCCGCAAACATCTCATCGATGAGAAACCGCACCCGGTGCCTGTTACTGGGCCATCAGATCGGCGCGGTGGCGGGCAAGTTCGCGCGCATCTTCAGCGGCCCTGTCGTTCGCCGCGACCTCGGCGTCTATCGCGTCTCGGTGTGCGGCCGCAAAATCGATCGCCGTCCGAATGTGGCGTGGGTGCAGGTCGAACTGTTCGGCCAGCGCGGCAACACGATCCTCCGGACTTCCGCTGGTATGACGCAGCGCGGAAACCACTTCCCAGATGTCGGGTCCCACCGCGAGCCCCGCTCGCCGCCCGGTGGGGCCGTCGCGATATACGACGCCGGGGTGATGCAACGTGTCCAATCCTTCAGAAACCAAGCGCTCCAGTAGTGCCCGCTCCGTAATGCCTTCCGCAGCTGCTTGCCGTTCGAGCTGGGCCTTGACGGCGGGGTCCAGACGATATGACGTCGCGCGGCTTGCCACATGGCCCAACGTACCGCAGCTGTAGTACACCGTCACCGCTCTGTGGTCACCCGTGCGTCGAGGGGTGAAATGCTGTCGGCGGCGGCGGTGGGCGCGGAAGCGTGACCGAGGTCGGGGGCGTCGGAATGACGCGGATGATCGTCGTTGGCGCGGTGGTGATCGGCCCGCTCGGAATCAACAACGTCGGCGGCGCAAGGGTGATCGGCGCTGTCGCTCTCGGTGTGGTCGTAACGACGGCCGGTGGTTGCGGCGCAGCTGATGTCGGTGGTGTCTTGAGTGCCACGGTCGAGGTCTCCGCTGACGTTAGCGTGGGGAGTGCTGAGCTGGTCGCAATGACCGGAGCTACCGACGGGCTTGGCGTACGAGTCAGGTCGATCGGAGCAATCGGCTCCGCGGGGTGGACCACCCTGAGTAGGCACACGATCGCCCCGATGATCAGCGCCAGTAGACATGCGCCGAGCAGCCATCGGTAGCCGCGGTGGGCAAGGTTCCCAGTCTCGTCGTCGGTTGTCTTTGGTTGCGCCCCAACATTTATGATATCTGTCATCGCGCCGTCGACGGCTTGACCGTCCGCCGTGTCCGTGATGTCCGATGTGGTCGACGTGAGCTGGATCTGGTTGAGAGTGCGGTCGCGCAGCCACTCCGGCGCGGGGATGAACACGGGCGCGCCGCCCAGCAGCGCTGCTGGTGTGACCAGCCGTCGGCGATCGGCATCGCAAATCGAGCAGGAGTCGATGTGGCGGGCGATCCGCTTGCGCATCAGCACGTTTAGCTTGCCGTCCCAGCCCGCGAGGATCTCGCGCAGTTCGGGACATCCCTGCGGACTCTTGTGTGAACGGCGCGCCACCAGGAGCGCTCCCAGTGAATGCTCAACGGTCGAGCGCAGGCGAGACACCATCCTGTTGGCGCTGCCCGCACTCACCCCCAACACTCGCGCGAGCTCCGGGCCGTCCAATCCGTGGCGGTACGTCAGATCCAACACCGAGCGATCCCGGTCGGACAGGCCGCCAGCGGCTTGCGCGATCAGCTCGGCTAACTCGCCGCGAGCGGCCATCGTGTCTGGTTCCGGTTCATCAGATGTCTCCTCGGGAATTTGCTCATACGCCTGCTCGCGGCGGCGGCCCTTGAGGCAGCGCAGCGCTTCATTGCGAGCGACGGCGTAGAGCCATGAACGCAACTTGTCGGGGTCGTTCAACTTGCCGAGTTGTGTTGCCGCCGTGCAGAACACGTCCTGCACGCAGTCGGCGGCCGCGTCGCGATCGCGAACGAAGCCGACACAAAAGTCGTACAGCCTGTCGGCGTAGCGGTCGTAGATGGCCGCGAAAGCGCGACGATCACCGGCGACGGCGGCGCCGACCAGATCCGCATCGCTCGCGACGTCCCAGTCGGGTACGGCGGTCATGACATCGCTTCCAAGTCGCTCAAGTGTGCGCGCAGCGCTTCCAGAATTTGCGTCCTTCCACGGTATTCCTCAGTATTGATGCGTCGTGATCGTCTGCTGGCCGTCGTCGCACTCGACGTCGACGTTCCACACCGTGCCGGTCGGGACGCCGGGAATCACCGCCCACCATGACCGTCTGCCGGCAACTTGAACGAACTGAAGTAGCCGTGCGGTGCTTCGGGCAGCGGAGTCGACGCCGCCCAGCTGTTGTAGCTGCAGTGCGAAGTCACCCCGAGCGTGCCGGCGACGTGCGCGGTGATCCCCACGGGCGTCTCGTCCCACCACACATTGAGCGGCCCGGCGTTCGCGCTGCCCGCACTCACGAACAGCAGTGCAGGCGCCGCCGCGACGGCCGCGGCTGCGCTGATGGCCGCCCTGACCAGCCTCCTCGGATTCGAGATGTGGTTCATCGTGTACTCCTCATGTGTTGTCCTACACAGGTATGAGGAGCCGGCGCCGACGAGTCGGACACTTTTGCCGCAACGACCTACGCGCCGGCGGTGTCCATCTCCGCCGTCCGACTGACCGGCACCACTTCCGCGGCGGTCCGGCTTCGACGGCGCAACCTCGCCTCCAGTCGCACCGCCAACCACGACAACGTGATGTTCACCGCGATCATCAGCACCGCGATCACGAACAGTGCCGGGACGTAGTTTCCGTACTGCGCGCCAATCACGGTGCCCTGACGGACCATCTCCAAAAACGTGATCTGGTAGCCGATCGCGGTGTCCTTCAACACGACGACGAGCTGCGACACCAATGCAGGCAGCATCGCCGTGATCGCCTGCGGCAGAAGCACCAACCGCATCGTCTGACCGGGGCGCAAACCCAGCGCTGACGCGGCCTCCGACTGGCCGCGCGGCAGCGCGTTCACTCCCGCTCGCACGATTTCCGCGATCACCGCGCCGTTGTACAGCGTCAAGCCCGTCACCACGCCGGCCAGCGCCAGCTGTTTCGACGGGAACACGTCATACAGCGCGTAGAGGAAGTACGAGAAGATCATCATGATCAGCACCGGGACGGCCCTGAAGAATTCGACGACGGTGCCGCACACCCATCGCACTAGCGGCGTCGCCGACAAGCGCCCGATACCCAGGACGATGCCCAGCGCCAGCGCCAGAACGATCGACAGCGCCGCCGCCGTCAGCGTCCCTTGCACGCCGGGCAACACGTACGTCCGCCACAGGTTTGCCGTCGTGAATGGATCCCATTTCGCCGCTGCCAGTTGCCCTTTCGCAGAAAGTTTCGCGACCGCGAACCAAACCAGCACCACCAGCGCGGCCAGGGTGATCCCTGAAATCACGCGATTGCGCACCAGCGCTCGCGGCCCCGGCGCGTCATACAGCATGCTCATCGCTTCACCGCAAGTCGTCGTCCCAGATAGGTGAACAACAGTCCCAGCGGCAAGGTCAGCACAACGAAGCCGGCCGCGAAGATCGCGCCGACCGTCAGGAGCGCCGCCGTGTTCTCGATCATGTCCTTCATCAGCAGTGCAGCTTCCGCGACACCGATCGCCGAGGCGATCGTCGTGTTCTTGGTCAACGCGATGAGCACCGAGCCCAAGGGCGCGATCACCGAACGAAACGCCTGTGGCAGCAGAATGATTCGCAAATTCTGAGTGAACGTCAGGCCCAACGAGCGGGCCGCTTCGGCCTGCCCCACGGGCACCGTGTTCACCCCGGCCCGCACCGACTCGCACACGAACGCCGCCGTATACACGGCCAGGCCCAGCACCGCCAGCCGGAAGTTGCTGTCGTCGATGAACGTTCGCGAGTTACGCGCCGCCAACGTGACACCCAGCGTCTGCGCCAGACCGAACGAGCAGAACAGCAAGATCAGGGTCAGTGGCGTGTTGCGTACCACGTTCACGTACGTCGCACCCAACCATCGCATCATCGGCACCGGCGAAAGCCGCATGGCCGCAAGCAGAGTCCCCAGCACCAACGCGCCGAGCGCCGCATACGCGGCCAGCTTGATCGTCGTCCAGAAGGCAGTCAGGATCTGGCCGCGGTACTGACTGAAGATGTGCGAGCCTTCCGCTGTCGCGGGCCGCGTCGCATACCGGTCGATCTGCGGCGGCGACGCCTTGTAGCCCGACGGCCCGATGTCGCGGTCGAACGAGGCCTGCCACGCGCCGCTGTCGATCATCTTCTGTAGCGCGTCGTTGATCTTTGATCGCAGCTCGTCGTTCTCGCGCGCCACCCCGATCCCGTACAGCTCAACTGAGAACGGCTTTCCGGCGAGCTTGAACGCACCCGGGCTCTGCGCGGCGTACCCGGCGAGGATCACCGCGTCGGTGCTCACGGCGTCGACGGCGCCGTTCTTCAACGCCTCCACACACAGCGAGTACGTGTCGTACCGCTGCAGCTGCACGCCGGGATACTTGTCCTTAATACGTTGCGCCGGTGTCGATCCCGCCACCGAGCAGAGCTTCTTGCCGTTCTGCAGCGACTCCGGGCCGGCGATGTCGGTGTCGTCGGCACGAACCAAAAGGCTTTGCCCCGTCTGGAAATATGGCCCCGCGAACCCGACCTTCTGCTTGCGTTCGGGGGTGATCGAGTACGTCCCGACGACGTAGTCGACCTGACCGTTCTGGATCAACGTCTCGCGCTGGCCCGACGGCGCTTCCTTCCACTCGATCTCGTTCGGCTTGTACCCCAATTGCTGGGCGACATAGCGCGCCACGTCGACGTCGAACCCCGTCAACGAACCGTCTGGGTTTCGCAGACTCAGGCCCGGCTGGTCGAACTTCACACCAATGGTGATCTTGTGTCCGCTACCGCAACCGGTCAACGTCACCGACAGCAGCGCCGCGGCCACCGCGGCGAGAACCAGTTTTCGTAATAGCATCGAGGCCTCAGTGACCGACGATGCTCGCCAGAAAGTCCTTGGCGCGCTTGCTTTGTGGGTTCTCGAAGAACGCGGTCGGCTCGGCTGATTCGACGATCGCGCCGTCTGCCATGAAGACAACCCGGTTAGCGGCTCGCCTCGCGAAGCCCATCTCGTGGGTGACCACCACCATCGTCATGCCGTCGGAGGCCAGGCCCGTCATCACCGCCAGCACCTCGTTGATCATCTCCGGGTCCAGCGCGCTCGTCGGCTCGTCGAACAACATCACCTTCGGCTGCATCGCCAGTGACCGTGCGATCGCCGCCCGTTGCTGCTGTCCGCCGGACAGCTGGGCCGGGTACTTGTCGGCTTGATCGGCGATCCCGACGCGATCCAGCAGCGCGAGCCCCTCCTGCCGGGCGCGGTGGCGGGAGATCTTGCGCACCTTGACGGGCGCGAGTGTGACGTTGTCGATGATCGTCTTGTGTGCGAACAGGTTGAACGACTGGAACACCATCCCGACGTCGGACCGCAACCGGGCGAGCGCGCGGCCCTCGGCCGGGACCGGCACACCGTCCACCTCGATCGTCCCCGAATCGATGGTCTCGAGGCGGTTGATCGTGCGGCACAGGGTCGACTTGCCGGATCCCGACGGCCCCAGCATCACGACGACCTCGCCGCGGGCGACCTCCAGGTCGATGTCCTTGAGCACGTGCAGAGCGCCGAAATGCTTGTTGACGCCGCGCAGGCCCACCATGGGTAGAGCTGACTTGCCGTCGGCCATGGGGTGACCCTATACAGCAGACACTCAGCTTGGTGGCACTAAACGCCTCCGTACGATGGGCACGTGACTCGGCCATCGGCAGCATCCGCGCGGACCTACCAGGTCCGTACCTATGGCTGCCAGATGAACTTGCACGACTCAGAACGGCTCGCGGGTTTGCTCGAAGCGGCCGGCTACACCAAGGTTCCCGATGGCGCCGACGCCGACGTCGTCGTGTTCAACACCTGCGCGGTGCGCGAGAACGCCGACAACAAGCTCTACGGCAACCTCTCTCACCTTGCACCGCGCAAGCACCGCGACCCGAACATGCAGATCGCTGTCGGCGGCTGCCTGGCGCAAAAGGACCGCGAGGCCGTGCTGAACCGAGCGCCGTGGGTGGACGTCGTCTTCGGCACCCACAACATCGGCTCGCTGCCGGTGCTGCTGGAACGCGCGCGGCACAACCGGACCGCTCAGGTCGAGATCGCCGAGGCGCTGCAAGTTTTCCCGTCCGCACTCCCGGTGGCACGCGAATCCGCTTACGCAGCTTGGGTTTCCATTTCAGTCGGCTGCAACAACAGCTGCACCTTCTGTATCGTGCCGGCGCTGCGGGGCAAGGAGGTCGACCGCAGCCCCGAGGACATCCTCGCCGAGATCCGCTCTCTCGTCGAGCAGGGAGTCGTCGAGGTGACGCTGCTGGGCCAGAATGTCAACGCGTACGGCGTCTCTTTCGCCGACGCGCAAATGCCAAGGGACCGTGGGGCATTCGCGAAGCTGCTACGCGCCTGCGGCGACATCGACGGACTGGAACGCGTCCGGTTCACCTCGCCGCACCCCGCGGAGTTCACCGACGACGTAATCGAAGCGATGGCCGAGACCCCGAATGTGTGCCCGGCCCTTCACATGCCGCTGCAGTCCGGCTCCGACCGGGTGCTCAAGGCGATGCGCCGGTCCTACCGCGCCGAGCGTTACCTCGGCATCATCGACCGGGTGCGCGCCGTGATGCCGGACGCCGCGATCACCACCGACCTGATCGTCGGGTTTCCCGGCGAAACCGAAGAGGACTTCGCCGAAACCCTCGGCGTCGTCGAACGCGCCCGATTCGCCAGTGCGTTCACATTCCAGTACTCGAAACGGCCCGGCACCCCGGCCGCCGAGATGCCCCAGCAGCTGCCCAAAGACGTTGTGCAAGAACGCTACGAGCGGCTCATTGCACTCCAGGAGCGGATCTCGCTCGAAGAAAACACGGCGCGAGTGGGCGTGCCGGTCGAGTTGCTAGTCGCCGCGGGGGAGGGCCGCAAGGACGAGCAGACGTCGCGGATGAGCGGACGGGCCCGCGACGGCCGGCTCGTGCATTTTGCGCGCGGCGACAACGTCGTTCGGCCCGGCGACATCGTCACCACCGCTGTCACCGGCGCGGCGCCACACCATCTGATTGCCGACGGTCCAGTGCTCACCCACCGCCGGACCCGCGCGGGCGATGCTCACGAGGCCGGGACGAGACCCGCTGGAGTCGGCCTGGGCACGCCCCCGGTCGGGGCGCCGGCGTGACCGACAGTAACGGCGAGTTCGAGGCGTTCAAGAAGGACATCGACGCAGCGGAACGCCGGGTTGCTGGCGAAATCGAGCCTGGGGCAAGGGCTTTGGTCGTCGCGATTCTGGTATTTATTTTGCTGGCGTCGTTCGTGTTGCCGCACGCCGGTCATGCCCGCGGCTTCGACGTGCTGATCGGCAGTCCCGCTGCCGCCCAGGCCGCGATCGCTCTCCCGTCGCGGATATTCAGTTGGCTTGCCTTGTTGTTCAGCGTCGGTTTTTCCATCCTGGCTCTGTTGACCAGGCGATGGGTGCTGGCGTGGCTTGCGCTGGCAGGGTCAGGGGTGGCGTGCGTGGCGGGGCTGCTTTCGGTGTGGTCGCGCCAAACGGCCGGCGCCGGCCATCCCGGTCCGGGCATCGGGCTGATCATCGGCTGGATCGCGGTGATTTTGTTGACGTTCCATTGGGCCCGGGTGGTGTGGAGTCGCACTGCTGTTCACCTCGCCGCCGAGGAAGCACGCCGTCGCGCCGCGGCCGAGGAACAGCGCAAGAAGCTCCTCGACACGCTCGAAGAAGACGACGACGAGGAGGACGGCTCCGGCTCGCGCTGATGATGCTCAGCGGCCTCTCAGCGCGCCGGCTGCCGCCTCGGCCCACTCTCGCCACTGCCGAGCGTTGGCACGGGCTTCGTCCGCCTCCGCGGTCCTGCCGGCCGCCTCCGCCTTCGCCGCCTGCTGCTCGAATTGCTCTGCGCGAACGCGGAATTGCTCGGCACGTTCCTTGGCTTGCGGGTCGCCGCGGTCCGCATCGCCCGCCTCACGCACCTTCTTCTCGACCGCACGCAGCCGGCGCTCGAGCTCGGAAGCCCTCTCGCGCGGCACCCTCCCGATCGAATCCCATTTCGCTGCGATCGACCGCAGCTCCGCCCGTGCGGCGTCCAGGTCGCCGATGTCGATCTTCTCCGCACGCGCCAGCAGCTCCTCTTTCGCCGACGCATTCGCCCGCAGTTCCGCGTCGCGCTCCGCTGTCACCGCGTTGCGCGCTGAGAAGAACGTGTCCTGTGCGGCTTTGAACCGGCGCCACAACGCGTCGTCGACGTCTTTTGCGGTACGCCCGGCCGCTTTCCACTCGGTGAGCAGCTGACGGAACGCCGCGGCCGTCGCACCCCAATCCGTCGAATCCGCAAGCTCTTCCGCGCGCTTGCACAACCGCTCTTTCGCCTCCTGTGCTCCCGCACGTTCTCGATCGAGCTCGGCGAAATGCGACCCGCGCCGGCGGTTGAACGTCTCGCGCGCCGCCGAATACCGCTTCCACAGCGCGTCGTCGGTCTTGCGGTCGACGCCGGTGATCGTGCGCCACTCCTCGAGGATGGCCCGTAACCGGTCGCCGGCAGACTTCCACTGGACCGAATTCGCCGCCAGCTCTTCGGCTTCCGCGGCCAGTGCTTCCTTGCGGGCGATCTGCGCCGCGCGGTGTTCCTCGCGGCGGGCCTTGTCGGCCTCCGCTGTCTGCTCGGCGCGCTCCCGGATCGCGGCCAGCCGTGCGGCGAGTGAGTCGACGTCACCGAGCACCGCCGCCGTCGCCAGTCCTTCTTCCAACGACGTCGCAGACGATCGGATTTTGCGAGCATCTCCGGTGCCCGACGCCAATCGGTGCTCCAGCAGGTCGACCTCGGTGGCGAGGTCGTCGTAGCGGCGGCCGAAGTGTGCGAACGCGGCTTCAGGATCTCCTGCCTGCCACGACCCGATCACCCGTTCTCCGGCGGAGGTGACGAGCCAGACCGTGCCGTCGGGGTCAACCCGGCCGAACCGATGCGGATCGCCGCCGGCGGCGACGGTGTGCGCGGGTCGTGCCGCCGGACGTGCGGGCCCCGGTCGCGGCATCGGCTTGGGGGGAGTCGGCCGGCCTTCCGTCATCATGTGCACCTCCGCGGGCCTCAGCCCGCACACCTGCCGCGCAACGCGGCGCCTAGTAGCTATCGTCGAACCGGCAACGGTCTCGACCTCGCTATTGAAACAGGTCGCTGCGTTGCATACCCCCACCTTGCCGGACTGGACAGGAGGCGCGGATGAACCATTCCGACATGGCCGCCGTCCTTGCGGTGGGCGCAGCGCTTTTCATCGCGATCGGCGACGTCATCCACCAGCGCTCGGCACACGACATCACCGACGAGCCGGTGGGACACCTCGAGCTGTTCACCCGGTTGCTGCGCAACGGGAGGTGGTGGCTGGGCAGCGTTGTCGCGGCTGTCGGCTTCGGCCTGCAGGCCGCGGCATTGGGCTTGGGCTCGGTGCTTCTGGTGCAGGCGGTGCTGGTCAGCGCGCTGCTGTTCGCGCTACCGATGAGCGCGCGGCTGGCGCATCGCCGCGTGACCCGGTGGGAATGGCTCTGGGCCGTGGTGCTGGCGGGCGCAGTCGCGGTGATCGTCACCGTCGGAAACCCCCAGGCGGGCGAGTCCCGGGCATCGCTGCAGACATGGACCCTGGTGGTCGTCGTGATGGGACCGCTGCTGGTGCTGTGCGTGTTGGGCGCCCGGTTATGGCCGGGTGTCGGCGCCGTGCTGCTGGCGGTCGTGTCGGGCTCGCTGTGGGGCGTCTTCGCGGTGCTGACCAAAGGTGTCGTCGACCAACTCGACCACGGAGTGTTGGCCGAGCTGCGCACTCCCGAGCTGTACGCGTTGGTCGTGGTGGCGATCGCGGGCACGGCGTGGCAGCAGTCGTCGTTTCGTGCGGGCGCGATGACGGCGTCATTGCCGACGATGACCGTCGTCGAACCCGTCGTGGGTTCGGCGCTGGGCATTTTCGTGCTGGGTGAAACGCTCAAGACCAACAACGTCGGCTGGTTCGGTCTGGGTGTCGCGGTCGTCGCAGTCGTGGTCGCGACCGTGGCTCTGGCCCGCAGCGCGGCGCTTGCGAGCGATTCTTCGGAGGACGCGTCGCCTGTTGCCGCGGTATAGTCCGTCGGTTCCCACTAACGGTTGACTCTGGCTTACCGTTCGTCCACACTTACCGATATGGACGCGTCGGCGGAGGCGGTGTTGGATGCGCTCGGGGACCGCACCCGGCGGTCCATCCTGGAGAAGCTCTCCTCCGGGCCGACGGCGGTGGGTGTCCTGGCCGATCAGCTGCCCGTGTCCCGGCCCGCGGTTTCTCAGCATCTGCGTGTGCTCAAGGATGCCGGGCTGGTCATCGAGTCCATCGCGGGAACCCGACGCCTCTATCGCATCAACCAGGCGGGGCTGGCCGCAGTGCGCGACTACTTTGACCGATTCTGGGAATCCACTCTGGACAACTTCGCCATCCTCGCGGCCTCACAAGAAACCGATATTGACAAGGAGCACGACGACCGATGAGCACGGAATCGCCCGCCAGCGTTGAGGTTTCCCGCACGATCAGCGTCCCGTTGCCGCAGGCGCGCACCTTCGAACTGTTCACCCAGCGGATGACGGACTACTGGCCGAAGGAGCATTCCATCGGTTCCTCGGAGATTGCGACGGTGGTGGTCGAGCCGCGTGCCGGCGGCCGGTGGTACGAGCGCGGCGTGGACGGCGCCGAATGTGAGTGGGGTCGGGTCGAAACCTGGGACCCGCCCCGAAAGGTCGTGCTGCACTGGCAGATTGGCTCCGACTGGAAATTCGATCCCGACTTCGTCACCGAGGTCGAGGTGATGTTCACAGAGGAAGCCGGCGGGCGCACCCGCGTCGACTTGCGACATCGCAATCTGCAACGCTACGGCGACGACACCGAGCAGATGCGGGCGATCTTCGACGACCCCAACGGCTGGACGGGTACTCTCGGTCGATTCGTCGCTCTCGCCAAAGAGGATGGCGGACAACCGAAGTCGACGATGCAGTTCGCATGCGACGAACGCGAAGACTTTTACGACCTGCTCGCCGGGCTGACGCCCGAACAATGGGAGCAGCCGAGCCTGTGCGAGAAGTGGCGGGTTCGTGACGTCGTCGCGCATGTTCTCAGCTACGACGAACTCAGTCGGCCGGCTCTGGTGTGGCGCTTTGTCCGGGGCGGCGTTGTGCCCAGCCGCGTCAACCAAGTCGGCGTCAACGAGTACGCGAAGCGTTCACCCGCGGAGCTGACCGAGTTGATGCGTGCATGTATCCCGCCACGTGGTCTGACCGCCGGGTTCGGCGGCATGATCGCGCTGGTCGACGGCATGGTTCACCAGCAAGACATCCGTCGACCGCTTGGCATCCCGCGCGACATACCCTCAGATCGGCTGCGTGTCGTGCTGAACTTCTCTCTCAGGTCTCCCGCCATACGCGGGAACCGGCGTACCCGCGGGATTCGTTTGGTGGCCAACGACATTGACTGGACACACGGCGACGGCCTCGAGGTCACCGGATCGGGTGAGGCACTCATGATGGCCATGGCCGCCCGGCCCAA
>Ga0070741_10005838_pt1 | contig 26911 bp, 27 predicted proteins | sample Coa_R1_4_FD_66440 | JGI IMG/M metagenome (GOLD analysis project Ga0070741, IMG submission 66440) | Surface soil microbial communities from Centralia Pennsylvania, which are recovering from an underground coalmine fire - Coalmine... | ecosystem: Environmental > Terrestrial > Soil > Unclassified ...
CTAAGGTTCACTTCAGCTATTCCCTGCCTTCATAGGTAGTTTATGATTTTCCTATTCTAGCAAGGAATAGCCTTCTTTTTCTCCCTTTTCGGGACTATCGGGTATACTCCAAAGCCCTGCTTTCCTATATCGCTATAGGCCCTCGCGCTTCTGACCTGATGGGAGCACAACATTTTGTCTGTCCACTTGGTCCGTTTGAGGCTTTGGAGCGGCTAGATGGAGGTGTGCTGCTGTTGGGTGTGGACCATACTGCCAATACAGCCATTCACCTGGCTGAGCAACGCCTGGGCCGGTCTTGCTTTTATCGTTACGCTAAGCTCGCCAATCAGGTCTGGATGGAACTCCCCAACATTCCCGGAAAGAGCCATCGCTTTGACGGCATCGAGCCGGAGCTGCGGGCGGTAACACGGGAAGTTATGATTGGCTCATGCCGCGCCCGGCTCATCCCCGTTCGGGAGGTGCTGGCAACCGCGGATCGACTGATCCGCGCCAATCCCGCCGCCCTGCTCTGCGAGCAGCCCGATTGTCGCTGCTACGCCGCCTTGCAGCAACGCCTGGAGACGATTGCCACCGAACAATGAGAATATGTATGAGCGTGACATCCGGCTGGGCTTGCTCAAACTAAGAACGAACAGGCAGCTCCTGTAACGACCAGCCGTTTCCGTCAGGATCGCTGAAAAAAGCGAAGGTTCCCCAGGGCATAACTTCAACGTCGCTGACTTCAGCCCCGCGCTTGATCAGCTCAGCGCGAACCGCTCTTACATCCGAGACCACCATTTGCAGCCCCTTGACCGAGCCAGGCGGCATGTCCGTAATTCCAGTTCCAATCGCTATCGAACAGGCAGAACCGGGAGGCGTCAACTGCACGAAACGCAGATTCTCGTTCACCTGGTGATCATGGTCAGCATGAAAGCCGACCTTCTCTGTATAAAAAGCTTTTGCGCGGTCTACATCCGAAACGGGGACCGCTACGAGTTCTAATTTCATTTCCATAGGCCAATTATATGGGTAGATCTCGCAATATGTCAAAGGTGTTACGTATATTTAAAAAGCGAGACTTTTCCGCTTTTCCGCTCGCTATATGGAATAACAAACGGAGAGGCTGAGCAATCAATCGCGAATCTCTCAGAAAGACCTTTTGCAAAACATCTATCGGGGAGACGCTCATGTGCAGAAATATCAGACCGCTTTTCAATTTCGACCCGCCCGCGACCGAAGAGGAGATTCGTGCCGCCGCGTTACAATTTGTGCGCAAGCTGAGTGGCTTCAATATGCCATCGCAGGCTAACGAAGAGGCTTTTTTTGCCGCCGTTGACGCCATCACCGCGGCCTCCAGCTCCCTGCTCAGCCAGCTTACAACGAAGGCGTCACCGCGAAACCGTGAAGAAGAGGAGACCCGGGCGCGAGCACGCAGCGCGCAGAGATTTTCCAGGTGATAGTATCACCACTATAATTTCCAGTTTCAGTACCCTCAAGCGGGTCGAGATAGCCACCGGCTCCCGCCGCTCCTCTTGAGGAGAAGCATACCTTCGAATCCGAAGATGTCAAGTGGAAATATACCAGAGAGAGAGAGACAAATGCCCCAATCAGATTTCGATGCACTCTGGGATTATGAGCACCCGGAGCGGACGGAGGCAGCATTTCGGCAGTTGTTGCCCCAGGCTGCGCACAACAACAACCCTTCATATTACCTGCAACTGCTGACGCAGATCGCCCGCACCCAGGGATTACAAAGACAGTTCGTTGAGGCGCACGCAACCCTCGATAAGGTAGAAGAACAGTTAAGCCCAGACCTGATCACGCCAACCATTCGCTATCGCTTAGAGCGGGGAAGGGTCTTTAATTCATCAGGGCAGCCAGAGGAAGCGCAGCAGAGGTTTCAACAAGCCTGGGAGCTGGCTTGTATGCACGAAGAAGAGGCTTTTTTTGCGATTGACGCAGCCCATATGCTCGCGATTGCCGCCAACTCGTTCACAGAAAAAGTCCATTGGAACAACATAGCTCTCCAGGCTGCTGAAGCTGCGACCGATGAGAAAGCGCGGCACTGGTGTGGATCGCTGTACAATAATCTGGGGTGGACATACCACGACCAGGGAGAATACGAACGCGCCTTACACTACTTTCACAAAGCCCTGCAATGGCAGCAGGAGCATGGAACAGCACGCAATAGACGCATTGCCCGCTGGTGTGTGGGCCGAACTCTGCGCTCCTTGCAGCATACGGCAGAGGCTCTTGCCCTGCAACAAGAGCTGCTTATCGCAGTGGAAAAAAGTGGAGAGGTGCAGGATGGGTACATATTTGAAGAAATTGCGGAATGCTTGCTCGCCACAGGGCAGGTATCCGAGAGCCGAGCCTATTTCGCGCAAGCCCATGCCTCGCTCAGCCAGGACCCCTGGTTGGTAGCCCAGGAGCCAGCACGATTACAGCGTCTGAAGCAACTGGGCGAACAAGAAGGAGAAGGGGTAACTCCTCAACAATAGCTAAAGATGTGCTATAACGTATAAATACAATGATGATTGTACACGTCTTCAAGTCATCCAATGACAGGCATCAAGGAGGAGTTCATGGCTCTTGAGAAGACAAACTTGCTTACCCGGTCGGCGCTAGACCTGGCGGAGCTGATCCGCTCCGGTCAGATCAGTTCCCGCGAACTGGTGGAGGAGGCGCTGCAACGCATCGAGGCCAATCAGGACATCAATGCCTTTACCCTGGTCAATGCCGAGGGCGCGCTGGCCGCCGCCGATGCGATCAAGCCTGGGGATACGCGTCCCTTCGCCGGCGTGCCCATTGCGATCAAAGAGCTGGCACGCGTCGCGGGCGAACGCTTCACCCTGGGTTCGGATCTGACCGGCGATTATGTCAGCCCTATTGATGATTTTGTGGTGCGACGCCTGCGCGATGCCGGTTTTATTTTGCTTGGCCGCACCAACTCCCCTGAGTTTGGCATTGTCCCCACGACCGAACCCAGACGCTTTGGCCCTACGCGCAACCCCTGGAATACCAACCTCAGCCCCGGCGGCTCTTCCGGGGGCGCTGCCGCCGCCGTTGCCGCGGGCATTCTGCCGGTTGCGCACGGCTCAGATGGCGGCGGCTCGATCCGTATTCCCGCCGCCTGCTGTGGCCTGGTCGGGCTCAAACCCAGCCGGGGGCGAATCTCACCAGGGCCGGCTTTAGGCGAATCGTTCCTGTCCACTAATGGGGCCATTACCCGCAGCGTCGCCGATTCGGCTGCACTATTAGATGTGATGGCAGGCTACGAAACAGGCGACGCCGCCTGGACACCCCCGCCTGCTGAACCCTTTGCCGCCACCGCTGCTCGCCCGCCACGTCGCCTGCGCATCGCCATGACGGTCAGCTCGCCCATCGGCTCGACTGTTGATCCGATGAATATCCGAGCGGTACACGATGCCGCGAAATTGCTCGCCTCGCTGGGCCATCACGTTGAAGAACACACGCCGGAAGGCATGGTTGCAACAGAGTTATTTCGAGCTTTCAATGTCCTGTATGCCGGGGGCATCTCCTCCAACATTAGCTATGCTGCTGAATTAGGCGGACGCGCGGTGGAACCCGAGAGCATAGAGCGGCTCTCGTGGGGCTTCTATGAACTCAACAGGTCACTTACACCCGCTCACTATGTTGGCGCGATGGCCCGCGTCCAGCAGCAGGCGCGCACTATCATTCGCTCTTTTTCCACCTACGACGTTTTACTGACCCCCAGCCTCGGCCAGCGCCCGCTGCCACTGGGCACAATCGATATCAATTCCGATTGGCAGGGCGAATTCCGCAAGGCTGGCGTGTTTACTCCTTTTACCGCCATCTGGAATATCACCGGACAGCCAGCCATCTCGCTGCCACTCTACCAGGGCGAGGACGGCCTGCCGCTGGGAGTGCAGGTGGTGGGACCGCCGCTGGGTGAAGGGTTGTTGCTCTCGCTGGCAACAGAACTTGAGGCCGTGTGTCCCTGGGCCAACCGCCTGGCCCGCCCCTGATACGTCACGCGAAGAAGCCGTTCCAGATTCCAGAAGAATGAGATTTTCTCCATTCTCCTGGAATCACCTTCCACATCAGATAAACAGGCGAAATTATTGGTGCATCCGGCAAGTACTATGGGTGTGCCGCAACCAGATCAGCTCATCGCCTCCAGCTTTTTCTCTTTTTGTCTCTGCCTTCTCGTCGAACTGCACCGCAACGCCATGCACGAAATCACCATCATCAGCGTCTCTCCTCATCACATCATGCCCTATTATATTCCTCTTTTCAGCAGGCGTTTCCTAATAATAGCCCTTCTGGCTCCTCCCGCAGTTTGCTTTTACGTTTCCTTTGATGCTGGTACTTTCTTGCCTGAATGTCTGCTTATTGCTTTTTGTATGCTACTATAGCAGTGTCTTCCACTTTTATAAGGAAATGCTTTGGTCATGTGTAAAGGGTTTCTCATCAGGGGGATGCGTCTCCGCCCGAAACGCTCCTGTTCGATGATGGTCCTTCGCTTCATGTCATCCTTCTCTCAACGAAATATTGAGAAAAATGTATGAGGTTTTTCAGCGAATTGATGAGGCGCTTCTCTTCCGGTCAAGGTATGCTTGTCTTTAAAAGCAAGAGGCGTGATGTATGGAAACTGGAGTAGCGTGATGAACTATCTATTGCTAGTGCAAATTGGGCCAGTGCAGGATTTTATTGCGAGCGCCCGTCGCACGCGCGATCTGGCCTTCGGCTCATGGTTCTTGAGCGAGCTTTCACGCGCCGCGGCGCGTGAGATTGTCGCTCAAAATGGCCTGAGCAGTCTGATCTTCCCCGCACCTGCGCGCGAGGAAATGCTACAGCCCAACAACGGGGATTTCGTTGTGCCCAATAAAATCATTGCCGTTGTGCAGCAATCACCCCAGACGTTGGGAGAACAGATACAACAAGCGATCATGGAGCGGCTTCATGCCATTTGTGATCAAGCGTATCGCGCTATTCATTTCGCAGGCGACATGCGCTCCATCGCGGATGCTCAGGTTGAGGAACTGGTCGAATTTTTCTGGGTCGCGCTCTCCTTTCAGGATGAGGCGTATCAGCACACGCGGGCGCAGTTGGAAGCCATGATGGCGGCGCGCAAGAGTACGCGCAATTTTTCCCAGGTCAGTTGGGGAGATGCCGTGCCAAAGTCGTCGATCAATGGTCAGCTTGAAAGCGTCATCCCCGAACGAGAATATCCTTCCCCCGGAGCTTCAGAAGAGGCAAAGCGGAACATCCTGCGCAGGCTCTATAACAACTATGGCGCAGGTCCAGCAGAACGCCTCTCGGGAGTTGATCTGCTCAAACGCCGGGGCGTCACTGCCTCTGGGGAGCATTTCCCCAGCACCTCGCATATGGCAACCATACCATTTCTTCAACGGCTGGAAATCCTCAAGAATGGGCATTTGAGGCGGGTGCAGGACGCCTGGGAGAGCTACATTGAGATCGTCAAGGAGAAGGCGTTTTCGCCACAGCTAGAGCGCGTGCCCGATTGGTATCCAGATCATCCCCTTCTCGGTCGCTATGAAGGGTCGATGCTGCTAGAAGGTCGGCTGGTCGATGTCCTGTACGCGCCTGGCGAAGATATGAGCAGGAGGAGTGCGCCCATACAAATGGCAAAGCTGGCCCTGCAACATTTCTATGCAGTCCTCGACGCACAATTTGATGTGCTTCGTCTCCCCAGGATGCGGCCTGACCTCTACTACGCTTTTTTGCAGGCCGATGGCGATGGCATGGGAGAGATTATCGACGCACAAGCAGCGCATGGCGAGACGCGACATCGCCAGCTCTCACAAACGCTCTCGGATTTTGCGGGCAAGGCCAGAACTATCGTCCGAGAGCACCAGGGGGCGATGATCTATGCAGGAGGAGACGATGTGCAGGCATTGTTGCCCCTGCACACGGTACTGGAGTGCGCCAGTCAGCTTGCCAGCGCCTTTCGCGACACTTTGCAGGAGTTTGAGGATCAGGCGGGCCGCAAACCCAGCCTCTCGGTTGGTATCGCTATCGCCCATCATCTCGATTCGCTGCAACGGGTGCGGCGTCTGGCGAAAAACGCCGAAGATCAGGCGAAAGGGATCGAGGGCAAAAAAGCGCTCTGTGTGACGTTGAGCAAGCGCAGTGGGGAAACCTATACCATCGCAGGCCATTGGGACAATCTGGATCGCAGCATGCAGCGGCTGGTCGATTTCGCTCTGAGGGGAGCCATCCCTCATGGAACTCCCTACGAACTGCGTGACCTCGTGCTCCGCCTCGGCCTCTCTGCCGAGGAACCGGCGCAAAGCCAGCCAGATTATCCCTATGCAGCCGTGATCGAGCTGGATGCCCTGCGCATTCTCAAGCGAAAATTGGCTGTTCCTAAAGGAAAATTCCCGCCAGATCAGGTGGAGGAAATAGAGCGGTTCTTCAAAGCCCGGCTCGGGATAGAGCAAGAGCCACATCCTGAAATAGGGCGGGTACAGCCGGTGTTCATCGGCGAACTGATTCACGAATTGATCGTTGCCCAGGTGCTGGCAAGCGCCAAACAGATGGCTCAGTCGGAAAGGGAGAGAAGCCGCGTATGGCTGCACAGATAACGACCTGGATTATGGAACCGCGCGATCCTCTGATCGTTCGGGATGGGCGCCCCTTCGGGTCTGCTCCTGGCGCGCGGGCGATATCGTTGCCATTCCCCTTCCCTTCAACGATTGCTGGCGGCATTCGTGCGCGAGCTGGCATCAATGAGGATGGGGTCTTTCAATATAGCCCGAAAGAAGATGAAGCAGCCCTTGAGCACATCAAAAAATTGCGTGTCCGTGGGCCGCTGCTCGTGCAGTTGACGGCTGACGGCGGCAAGATCACCCCTGAGAGCTGGCTCGTTCCTGCCCCCCTCGATGCGCTCCTGCTGCCATCAAATGTGAGCGGATCGACCCGCGTGCAGCAGCTCGTCCCCTTGCAATTGCCGCTCGGAGGAGAGACCGACCTGGACCAGCGAGCGTTACTCTGTGTCGGGCAGCAGCGCAATAATGACCCTGGGAAACCGCTCAAAGAGCCGCCAGCCTACTGGTACTGGCAGCAATTTCAAACCTGGCTGCATAACCCCACTGAGCTGGCAGGAAGAGAACTGCCCCTGTCTCAACTGGGCTTGCACGGGCCGATGTATGAGCGCAGGCAGCATGTCAGCATCGAGGACGACACAGAGGCTGCAAAAGACGGCATGCTCTTTGAAACCTCCGGCCTGGAATTTACCGCTCCTGGCTCTGGCCGAAAGCGCTTCGCCGAAGCGCAACGGCTTGCCCTGGCGGTGGTGATTGACGAGCAGGGCTACACCATGCGTCCCGGCCTGACCAGATTCGGCGGAGAGCGCCGCCTGATCACCTGGCGGCGCAGCAGCGCGGATCTCCCAGGCTGTCCTGAAGCATTGGAGCAAGCAATAGTCGATACCGGCCATTGTCGTCTCTTCCTCCTCACGCCCGCCTGTTTCGACCAGGGATACCAATCGCGCTGGTTGCAGGAGCAGGCAAGGAGCTATGGCATGAACATCACCCTGAAATCCATCGCCATTCAGCGGCCTAAGGTGGTCTCCGGCTGGGATCTGGCGGAAGAGAGGCCCAAACCGTCGCGCCGCCTCGCTCCCGCCGGAACCGTCCTGTTTCTCGCTCTTGATGGCAAGGAAGACGCCATCAGGCAATGGATCAGGAGCATATGGATGCAGTGCATCAGCGACAACGACCTGGATCGGGCTGATGGCTTTGGATTAGCCGTCCTGGGCACCTGGTCTGGAGAGCCAGTCCCTATGGAGAGGAGCAACAGGCAATGAGGAAACGTCCCACCATTGAGCCTCCGCAGACGCTCACGCACCGCGAACTTGATTTGATCGAGCAGATACGTGAGTACAAACTCATCACGCCTCTGTACGGTGGCGGTGTCACTCCCGGGGAAGCTGACCCGGTAACCGTCGTACGCGCGACCGAGATTCGCGGCCACCTGCGCTTCTGGTGGCGTGCCACCCGTGGCGGCCAATTTGGCCATGACCCGAAGGCCATGAAAAACAAAGAAGATGAAATCTGGGGTAAAGCGCATACAACAGAGAAAAAGGGGGCCACAAGCGAAGAACAGGAGAAACACGAAAGTGAGAACACTCCGTTCAAGCAACCGGTGCAGATAGAGGTAATGCTCACACATGCAGGCGAGAGCAAAAAATCATTCTCCCTGGAAAGAAATACCAGAGGAAATCTGATTCCTAAAGGGAATGGTATTCCTGACTATGCCGCCTTTCCCATGCGTCCGCCCCAGGAGGACCTGCGACGAAAAACGCAAAAGCAACTCGAAGAGGAAATAAAAAGCGTCCGGCATCACGTACAATTTACGCTCAAAATCATCTTTTCTCGGACGCATAGCGACGATGTTCAGGCAGCTCTCTGGGCGTGGGAAACATTTGGGGGCATAGGAGCAAGAACACGGCGTGGATTCGGAGCATTACGGCTCCTGATGGTCAATAGCAAGAAAAATGACGATCTTCCTCCCTCCAATCAACGAGCCGATGTGAGAAGATGGATCAACGAGCATCTGGAAAAATTCGTTGTTGCAGGTGCCTGGCCCAGCGACGTCCCTCACCTGGAGCAAAAACTCTTCTTTGAGCTCGCCTATCCTGCCACAAATACATTTTATCCCTGGAGGCAACTCATTGCCCAATATACGAACTTTCGTCAATCGAGAACGAAAGGCCGAACCGGACGCAGCAACTGGCCGGAAGCGGAAGCCATTCGAGAGCTAACAGGAAGAAGACACTATACAAGTCTTGATCACCCACAAAAATTTCCCAGAGCAGCTTTTGGCCTGCCCATCCTCTTCCATTTCAAAGACGAGGACGACCCCAAAGACACCACGCTCCAGGGAGCGAATAAAGAGCATGAACGGCTGGCCAGTCCACTCATTTTGCGCCCGCTCGCCTGCAACGGTGAGCTGGCCATAGGGTTGGCCGCAATTCTCAAGGGCTCCCGTATTCCTCCTCTCATGCTAAAAGAAGTGGATAAGTCTGTGGAAGCCCGGCTGAATAAAGCCGATGTAGCCCGTCTTTCCCAACTCGATAATGACAAACTCAAAGGTGAGACAGACGTTTTACGAGCATTTCTATACGATCTTGGAGGCGATAGATAACCATGCATGCACGAATCACTTTTCTCCACGCCCTTTCTCTGCTCCATGCTGGCACGGGCCAGGGAGCAGGCGTAATTGATCTGCCCATTGCGCGCGAAAAGGCGACGGGCTTGCCCTTTCTGCCCGGCTCATCGCTCAAGGGCAGCATACGCGCCAGCTATGATATGCACGATCCCGAGCAGGCGCGGGAGTGTCGCAAGGTCTTTGGTCCCGATGTGGCGGATATGAATGAGGATGGTTATGCCAGTTCCGTCCAGTTTTCCGACCAGCGTTTGCTGCTGCTGCCCGTGCGCAGCCTGGCAGGCACCTTCGCCTGGGTCACGTCGCCCTACGTGTTGCGGCGGCTTGCACGCGATAGCGAAGATGCAGAAGCTACCCTCCCAACAGCGCCTGTGCCAACCGTTCAGGATGAGGAGAACTACATTGTCATAGGCACAACAAGTAAAATTCTCGTCGATGCAGAGGTCTATCTTGAGGATCTCGAACTCAAGCATGGCCAGCCCGACGATAGTCCTGCTGCCAACTCTTGGGCGAGCTGGATCGCCGAGCGCGTGTTTCCAGACGATACCTCCTGGCAAACCACGCTCCGAGAACGTTTCTGCATCATCCATGATGATGTATTCAGCTTTCTGTTGGATACAGCCACCGAAATTACCGCCCGCATCAAACTCAAGCCAGAGGCGAAAATCGTTGAAGACGGCGGCCTCTGGTACGAAGAGGCGCTGCCCACCGAGACCATTCTCTCCGGCATCGTCCTTGTCGCGCCAACAAAAGCCGCAGACATCAGGCCAGATCGCGTCTTCGAGATTTTGGAGAACCGTACTCAGAAAACGCTCCAGTTCGGAGGAAAAGCGACCGTCGGGCGCGGTCTCTGCCGCGTGCGGCTTGCGGCTAACAGTGGAGAGACAGGGAGAGGAGCTTAAAAGATGCAAACACTTGACCAGCAATATGCCGATATTATCCGTCGGCAAGTTCTTGTCATCGCAAAGCAGTCAGATTACAAAAAATACGGCGCGATGGCCCATAAGCTTCCGATCCTGATCCATACTGCCGGGCTGCTGCAAGCCCTGGAATTTGTCAATTCGCGCGGAGAGGATATCCAGAAACAGATCCTTGAGGATCTAGCAGTGACGATTGGGCAACAAAATACAGTCAGGCTGCTGGAGGCTGTCCAAAAGGCAAATTTGAGTGCGTATATGCGTCTGACGCGACATATCCTGGGGGCGCTGCTCTGGTATAAGCGTTTTGCGCAATCAATCCTGGGAGTTGAGGCTGGTGAGGATACCGCCGGAAGTGGGAAAGACAATGATTAATCAGGTTGAGATACGCAAAAAACTTGCCAATACGCATGGCAAGAATGCGAGCCTATGGCTCAACAAATATCTCCAGGACTATACGCGTGATGAGAGCCGCAAGGAGCTCATAGAAGAGGCGGCACGCATTCCCGAGCCACCCGAGTACACCGCGTATTTTGAACGCTGGCGGGAGACTCTCACGAATGGCTATGGCGCGCAAACGCGTTGCGCTCAGGTGAAAGGGCGCATGATTGTCGGGCTGGGCAGCGAAAGTGTGCTGGAGACCTCCATCTGCCTGCATCGTATCTACGGCGTCCCCTACATTCCTGGCAGCGCTCTGAAGGGGCTGGCGGCCAGCTATGCCCACCAGAGGCTGGGTGATGAGTGGCAAAAAGGTGGAACATTCCACAACATTGTTTTTGGCAATACGGACGATGCCGGATATATCACCTTCTTCGACGCCCTCTATCAGCCTGGAACAGGATGGCGCAAACAGGCCCTCTATCCCGACGTGATTACGGTCCATCATCAAAAATACTACCAGGATGCAGGCAAACCGCCGACGGATAGCGACGACCCCAATCCGGTGCCCTTCCTCAGTGCCACGGGGAGCTACCTGCTGGCGCTGGCAGCTCCTGATTTTCAGCAACCGACGCGTTGGGTTGATATCACCTTTCAGATCCTGGCCGAAGCCCTGGAACAGTTCGGCATCGGTGCGAAGACCTCCAGCGGCTATGGACGCCTGGAACTGCTCGATTCACCAATGAGATCGCTAAATCCTGCACTCAAAAGTCAGGGACACCTCCAGCCAGTACAGGGACCGCACGCCCTCAACGAGCGCATTCGTGCTAAATCTGCGCAACTGCGAGCGGGTCAGGAGATCAAGGGAAGCGTCATCCCATTGACTGATGAACTCCGCTCTCGCATACCGCCTGATATCACAGCCGTGCTCAGCTACGAATCGTTCCCCACCACCGAAGTGCTGATCGCCCTCACTGCCGAGGAAGCAGCGGCCTGGAAACCTGGTGAGATGCGCATCTGCATTTTTGAGCGTGAAGCAGTACACAACGGCCTGACGATCTGGCTCTGCAAGCCGCGCGTGAAGAAGGATAAGAAGAAATAAGTCGAGAAACATATGGAAAAGAAAAAAAAGCACTGCTTGTAGTAGCTGGGGGACAGAATGGGATTGGATATTTACCGTCACATCGGCACCCAAAGTTTTAGCAATTGCAGCCTACGAAGTTGCCAAAGAAAAAGGTGTCCCATGCTGGCATTTTGACGCCGAGCCAACGACAGAGCGTTCGGACCGAAACCTGTGGCATCTGCTCCCGCACTTGCTCAATTAGCGCATGCCGTTGCTCGAGGGAAGCAGATGCAAGGCTTTTTTTAGCACAGCATTCTCCATCGAGCGTTGCCCACAAAATCGCTCTAGCTCGGCAACGCGCGCTTCTAACACCTCAACCGAGTGGTCCTGGACCTCTGGGGAGAAAAAGGCGGTTTCTCCCTTGCTCTGATACGCTTGCCGCCAGTTGCTAATCGCGGTATGAGACACTTTGTATTCTCGACTCAACTGGCTCAGGTACTTCTCCCCGCTGATCAGTTGACGCACAATGTGCAATTTTTCTTCTGGACTGAACTGTCGTTGCGTCATGATTTGCTCCTTGCTTGCTTCCTCCTTCTCAGAGTATCCCTCTCAATGGAGGAATTTGAAATCTGAGCTGGAGTGGCCTTTTGGGAGCAGTCCAATATTCGCGTCTCGCTGAGATAACGCTTTTGACGCTACCGCTTGTTTTCTCTCATTTCAGCACCTGGTAGCGGAGAATAACCACCCCGGAACGCAGCGGCCTTGCTTCTAGTAGCGAAAGCTTCACCGCTTGCTCGAAAAGGGGCACGCCGCTCCCTAACGTCACAGGATGGAGCCGAATAAGAAATTCATCGATCAGGCCCAGGCTGGTAAACGAATGGATCAGGGTGGGACTCCCATCTATGACCATATTTTTCCCCTCCTGCTGCTTCAACCTGTTCACCTCTTCGACCACATTGTCGCGCACAATCCTGGAATTGTTCCACTCGGCCTTTTCCAGTGTCTTTGAGAAGACGATCTTGGGAAGCGAGTTCATCAATCCGGCATGATCAGGATCTTGCTTCACGCCTTCATTGGGCCAGAACTGGGCAAACCACTCATAAGTCACACGTCCAAATAACAGCGTATCTAGGCCTTCTAATATTTCCTTGACAAAACTGGCCATCTCTTCGTCGAAATAAGGCATATTCCACTCGATTTCTCCCTGTGGCCCGGACATCAAGCCATCCAGGGAGGTAAAGGGGGAGGCCACGACTTTTCGCATTTTTTCTTCTCCTTCTTTTGTCATTCCCTCCATTTTACTCTGGCGCTTCTGGTCCATCAAGGGACTCACCTGAGTCGCAGGGTTTCTCAAACGTCGCTGCACGCTTTGACTCCTCGCGCTTCAGACTCAGCCACAGGATGTAGTGGTTGAAACAGTTGATTTGGATGGTCTCCCAGCGGAATGGCTTATTCCTGCTGCCTCGCTTCCTGATCGCGTCATTCTCTACTTTTCGCCTCGCCGCTCTATGCCGATCTGCACGGCTTGCCACCGCTATTTCTTCAGGTAGGACAGCGCGAAATCTTGCACGATGACGCCTATCGACTGGCTAAACAAGCAAAGGCATGTCAAAGCAGGGCAACGTGCGTTACCTGGGGCAACATGTCTCATGGTTGGCATGCCTTTGCTGATATGCTCCCAGAAGGACAACTTGCTCTTGAACAAATTGCCGCATATTTTGAGAAGTGTTTTTCTCTTGTTAAAGGAAACTGGCCGGATGACACCATTTCCCGTTCATAAAGGGTAAGCAAAGAGTTCTGGCGGAAAGTGTATCGGGGGAGCGGGTCGGGGGCCTGGGCGGAGGAGGTGGGATTCGAACCCACGAAGGCTATTCACCTTACACGATTTCCAGTCGTGCTCACTAGACCACTATGAGACTCCTCCAGGTTGGCGGAGAGAGTGGGATTCGAACCCACGAGGGCTTGCACCCTACCGCTTTTCGAGAGCGGCACATTCGACCACTCTGACATCTCTCCGCCGAGAGTATAACATATCTCTTCTGGGGTGGCAAGCACTATATTTCACTTATTTCGCCGTGTTCATAGAGCCATCGAACAAAATGTGTACGCAAGTCATCAGCCATGCGCTGGCGCACTTCGCTATTCTCATACAGGTGTTCACGCATGCAAAGCAGCTTGACCGCCTCCTCCCACTCAAAGCCCGACTCCATCAGATAATCCAACTGCACCTGCTCTTCCTGCGCATGCTCGCTACTGCTGCCCGTTCTAATGTGCTGTAAGAGCCGCTCATTGTGCTCAAAAGGTCCACCGGGTGGTTGTCTATTTTTCATAGAGCTCTCTCCTCAGATGAATCGCATAACAGAAGTTCGATGTTCAGCCGTGTGGGCTGGCTGCCACTCCCTCTCACCTGGAATTATCTATCGACCCCCTCCCATGAAACTATAGCTTCCCAGCGGCTTAGGACCTCTGTTGATTGAACGGGGGACCTGCGTCAATATTCCTCAGCTTACTATCCTACTACACTCTACTCATGCGATGGATCGGGGGGTCTGTCTGGCATTGTTGAAAGGAGTGTCATATGAGGGCATCAGTGTCAATGAGCGATACCTGGACAGAGTTTATCGCTACCAAACGTCCGGCGTTGCGGGAAGAGTTGATTACTGAATACGCGCCTCTTGTGCGTTTTGTCGTCGGGAGGTTAGGGATACCGCCTACCAGTCTCTTAGATGCTGAAGATCTAATTAGTTATGGCATGATCGGGCTGATAAACGCCATTGATCGCTACGATCCGGCGCGTGGGGTGCGCTTCGAAGCGTTCGCCACTCCGCGTATTCGCGGGGCCGTCATCGACCAGTTGCGTTCGCTCAACTGGTTGCCGCGTTCGGCGGTCGCACGCGTGCGACAGATCGAGCAGGTGTTAGCCGAACTGGAGCAACGGCTGGGACGACCAGCCAGAGAGGGGGAAGCCGCGGCAGCGATGAGCGTCTCGATAGAACGCTACCGTCAAATGCTGCTTGAGGTCAGCGCGACTGTGCTCTCGCTTGACGCGCCGTTGAGTACGTTGACTCAGGACGATGAGGCGACCTCGCTGAGCGACCTGCTGGAGGATCAAAGCGCGCCGGGGCCGGACCTCCAGGTGGAGCGAGGGGAACTGGTAGTGTTGCTCGGGGACGCGATTGATCGTTTGCCAGAGAGGGAAAAGTTGCTGCTTTCCTTATACTATCAGGAGGAACTAACGATGAAGGAGATCAGCAAAGTGATGCGCGTTTCCGAGTCCCGCGTGTGCCAGTTGCACATGCAGGCAATTATGCGCTTACGCGCCGCCTTGAGGCCATATCAGTTTGATGAGGCCAGGGATATCCATGAAACCAATAGCGGTCAGCGTGTCGTGGAAGGTGTGGATAGCTCGGAAACGGCTGCTCATGAAATCAGAAGATCGAATCATCAGAAGGCTATAGCTAGTAGTGGTAAAGGGAGACGTTCCAGGCAAGTGATTTCATAGTCAACATGTATCATTACTATCCCTGTTGAGTCGCTATTTCAGACCGATAGTACAGTGTATATCCAGTATCCTCAAGCGGATCGAGATATTTCTTTTCCGCGCTCCGTAGGGGCCTGCCTTGCCGCCCGCCTGAGCGAAGCTAGACGCTTCCTTACCGAACGACTGAGCGAAGCTAGACGCGCTAGCGGCGTTGGCGGGCGGAATTGCAAGACCGAGAGCGGCGTTGGCGGGCGGAATTGCAAGATATCCCTTGCGGTTGCCCTGTCGCTCCCCGATTGATCGTGGGAGCGCGTCAGCAGCGTGGGAGTGCGGAACATTTCAAGGTAGCCACGCCTTCTCGCCGCCTCCCTGGGGGCGCTATACATGCACTGCCCGGGGATGTCAAGTGGAAATGCATCATGGATGATTGCGAGTGATTGCTAGAATGTATCACCAGTAGAGCCACAAAATTTCATAGTGGGAGGGAATTCCATGAAAATAGGCACGCGTCACCTGGTTCGTGCGAAAAAACAAGTTCGGACGGTGGAAGACGCTTTACCCGATTCTCAGATCACACCCTGGCTCGATTGGATTGCTCATTCGGAGCGGCAATCGATGATTCGGCGTGGTATGCGTGCTGCTCAGCTCGGTTCTGAAGCACGCGCAGCGCGCATCGAGCAACTACAAGCGCAAGTTCAGGCCGGTACCTATACTGTTACTAGTAGGGTTCTTGCCGAACGACTGTTGACGAACGCGACCCACCTGATGGACGAGCAGGAAAGGTAGCTTTATTTAATTATCCTGAATTGTACCCGCTCTGCGCTAACCTGGCGTCTAGACAACGTAGTAACTCTCTAAGCGTTCGCTATTCAATTTTATGTGGTGGTTTACGTTGAAAGATGCGCCCTCCTGTCGGTCGCCGCGCAGGGACGCCTGGGACATGCTGCTAATGAAGGGAGCCTTGCATGTTAGTATTGCGACGAAAAGTTGGTGAAAGTATTGTGCTGGCCGGTGTAATTAACATTTCGGTGCTGGCGGTTGAAGGCGAGCGTGTTAAAATTGGCATTAGCGCGCCACCAGAAATAACGATTGTGCGCGAGGAATTGTTACGTACTGCTACAACGAATACAACCGAAACAACTCCTGATCAAAATGCTCCAGTACAACATCGTTAGAAGATGAGCAACAATAAAACACGGTGATGATGGTAGCGAGGGACGCAGGACATCTCGCGGGGTGTCCTACGTCCCTTTTTCACTCCCCCTGACCTATTCGGTTTTGGCTTCCGCTTTATGTCCGTTCGCCTGCTCCTTCACAGTATCATCCTGCGTGGGAAGAGGCACTTCCTGGATAAACGCTTCGGTCATTTCTCGGGCAATATCATCATGATGCTGCACCGGTGGCGACTTCATCAGGTAGGCGCTTGGCCCTTCCAGCGTACCGCTCAGGCCGCGATCCAGTCCGAGTTTGACCATGCGCAGCGCATCGATGACCACGCCTGCCGAGTTGGGTGAGTCCCATACCTCCAGCTTGAGCTCCACATTGAGCGGAACATCGCCGAAGGTGCGGCCCTCCAGGCGGATATAGGCCCATTTGCGGTCGGTCAGCCACGGGACATAGTCGGAAGGCCCGATATGAACGTTGTCTTTGCCAATCTCATAATCGAGCTGGCTGGTCACCGAGTTAGTTTTGCTGATCTTCTTCGACTCCAGGCGTTCACGCTCCAGCATATTGTAGAAGTCGGTGTTGCCTCCCACATTGAGCTGCATCGTGCGCTCCACCTTGACGCCGCGTTCGCGGAAGAGACGCGTGAGCATGCGGTGAACAATAGTGGCCCCGACCTGGCTCTTGATGTCGTCGCCAATCATGGGCAGTTTTGCTTCTTTGAAGCGATCCTGCCAGTATTGCTCGCGCGCAATAAAGACGGGGATACAGTTCACAAAGCCAACGCCGGCGCGCAGAATTTGCTCAACGTACCACTTCGTCGCCGTCTCGGAGCCGACGGGCAAGTAATTGATCACCACGTCAGTGCCGGTATCATTGAGGATCTTCACGATGTCGTTGGTCCGTCCAGGCGCTTTATGGATAACCTGGGAGAGATACTTGCCCAGCCCGTCATGGGTCATGCCGCGATAGACCTTTGCCCCCAGCTTCGGCACCTCGGCGAAACGATAGGTATTGTTCGGGGCTGTAAAAATGGCCTCGCTGATATCCTTTCCCACCTTACCGGCATCTATATCGAAAGCTGCGGAAAACTCTATGTCCCGAATATGATAGCCGCCCAGATCCACATGCATCAGGCCCGGCACAAAATCGTCTGGCTGCGCCTCCCGGTAATACTGGACGCCCTGTACAAGGGAGCTTGCGCAGTTGCCTACACCTATCACCGCTACGCGTACTTTCTTATTTGCCGTCATGGTAAAACTCCTTTTGCTCGCACTATACCTGGTTCGAAGCTCTGCAAGGGCAGGGGCCAGCCCAGGACCTACAGCCTGGCCCTACAGAAGAATCTGCGATATCTGGAAGGGCAGCCCAGGTCCTACAGCTTAGCCCTACAGAAGAATTTGCGATATCTGGAAGGGCAGGGGCCAGCCCTGCCCCTACAGAAGAATTTGCGATCTCGCATTCTTAACTATACTGCCATTTCCAGACAATTGCTATGCACTGGCTTACAAGCGGGGTGTGAATTCTCTTACAGAAGTATCCGATATTCTTTAATAGCGGGACCCTGCTTAAAGGGGTTCGGTCAGTTTTTGCTAAGAACGTGTCTGACGCTGAGTGTGTTCGCCCTCTCGTGGCAGCGTTGGCGCGGCGAAGCCGCGTAAGGGAGGAGGAGCAAGCGCTGCAGGCGTGAGCGTGCGCTCCTGCTGAGAATCAGGCGAGTGCGCTGCAATTGATATCTGCCGATTGGCGCAAATATTACAATTATAAAGGCAGAGTACTGTTGAATAACCATAACAGGCCCCGTGAGATAGATAATCAATGCTAAACCGTTTGGAAGCATGTCATTGTAGTTACATATGATGTGCTTCGCGTGGAAGATGTATTTCAGGTTGAAAGGCTTCTACTAGTCATGAGTCAGCGAAAAAAAGTCCTTGTGATTGGTCTGGATTGTGTAGAGCCGACGCTGGTCTTTGAGCAGTGGCGTGACGATCTACCGAATTTCAGGCGGGTGATGGATGGCGGCGTGTGGGGGCGGCTGGAGAGCTGCACCCCGGCTATCACCGTTCCCGCCTGGAGCTCGATGATGTCAAGCCGTGACCCGGGCGTACTTGGCTTCTATGGATTCCGCAATCGCGGCGATTACTCATACGAGAAACAGACGCTCGCTAATGCTAATTCTGTCAAAGTTGATCGCGTGTGGGATATTCTTTCACATGCAGGCAAGAAGGTCATCACCATCGGTGTGCCGCAAACCTATCCCCCTAAACCGGTCAATGGCATCCAGGTGGGGTGTTTTCTCTCGCCCTCGACGACGAATCCTGAGCGTCCTTACACCTATCCAGCTTCCGCTATGCAGGAAATAGAGTCGCTGGTTGGAGAATACCTGGTTGATGTCCCCAACTTCCGCACCAATGATAAAGATTTCCTGCTGCGCCAGATCTATACCATGACGGAGAAGCGTTTCAAGCTGGTGAAACGCTGGATAGCGGAAAAAGACTGGGACTTCTTCATGTTTGTTGAGATGGGAACGGATCGCATTCATCATGGATTGTGGAAATACCACGACCCCAGCCATCCCAGGCATGAGGCGCACCCGGTCTATAGCAAGAGCATCCACGACTATTACCTCTATCTTGATACCGAGATCGGCCAGATCTTAGAGCTTGTAGATGACGACACTACCGTTTTCATCGTGTCCGATCACGGCGCTAAAAAGATGGATGGCGGCATTTGCGTCAACGAATGGTTGATGCGCGAGGGCTATTTAACGCTCAAAAATAAGCCAGAGCAACGCACCTCCATCGATACCTGCGGGATCGACTGGAGCCGCACAAAGGTCTGGGGCGATGGCGGGTATTATGCTCGCATCTTCCTCAATGTTGAGGGGCGCGAGCCGCAGGGCATCGTCAAGCCCGGCGAGGTGGCGGCCTTGCGCGACGAGCTGAAAACCAAACTTGAGGCCATTGTTGACCCGCAGGGAGTCAATATCGGCACTAAGGTTTTCAAGCCCCAGGAAATTTATCAGCAATGCAATGGCTTCCCGCCTGATCTGATCGTCTACTTCGGCGATCTCTTCTGGCGCTCGGTGGGCACCGTTGGCTACGATTCGATTTATACGTTTGAGAATGATACCGGTCCCGATGATTGTAATCATGCCCAATATGGCATGGTCATCAAGCGCGATCCGGCGCTCGATGAGGGGCCAGGAGGGCGAGAGCTGTCCGGGCTGCAACTGATGGATATGGCCCCAACAATCTTACAACACTTAGAAGTCCCTATCCCGATTGATATGCAGGGGAAGCCGTTTTAGTTGGCAGCAACAAGCGGGAAGTAACTATATTTATTTCTGCTGAAAAGCTATGAAGGAAGTGTCTTGAAATTCCGAGCGACAACGACGCGTTAGCGTCGTAGCTCCCCGATTCATCGTGGGAGCGCTCAGTCGCTCGGCAAGGAGGTATTCATACAATGTCAGATACCGGCTTTACTATCTGGTTTACCGGCCTGTCAGGCGCGGGCAAAAGTACGCTCTCCGAGGTGATTGAGCAGCGTCTTAGAGCACGAGGCCGCAAAGTGGAAGTGCTTGATGGCGATATTGTGCGCACCCATTTGAGCAAGGGGCTTGGCTTTAGCCGCGAGGATCGCGATATCAACATTAAGCGTATCGCTTTCGTGTGCAGTATGCTGACCCGCAATGGCGTTGTCTGCATCTCCGCCGCCATCTCTCCCTACCGGGAAGCACGCGAATGGGCGCGTAAAGAAATCGGGAACTTTGTTGAAGTCTATGTGAAGTGCCCGCTTGATGTCTGTCGCGAGCGCGATGTCAAAGGTCTGTACAAACTCGTTGATGAGGGCAAAATCAAGAACTTTACCGGCGTTGACGATCCATACGAGGAGCCGGAGCATCCAGAGCTGGTAATTCATACAGATAAAGAAACGGTTGAGGAGAGCATTCAGCGTATTTTTGCCAAACTGGAGCAACTGGGCTATCTTGAGCCAGACGACGAGGCAAAGCACGTAACAGATCGCCTGGCCGCTTTAGGATATCTCTAACGTTGAAAGATGAGCGTGGCGGACGCGAGAAATCGGGTCTCCACGAAAGAGGATACGAGAATGGTGACAGATGGTTTGATCGCCCCTCATGGTGGCGCATTGATATTGAATATGGCAAGCGAGGGAGAGGCTGCCGAGCTGAAGAAAAAAGCTAGCACGCTGCCCAGAATCGTCGTGGGCTCGCGTCAACTGGCCGATCTGGAGATGCTGGCGATAGGCGCGTACAGCCCGCTCAAGGGGTTTATGAACGGGAGCGAGTATCGCAGCGTCGTGAAAGAGATGCACCTGAGCAATGGCCTGCCCTGGACCATACCGGTCACGCTTCCTGTAACCGCAGACCAGGCGTCATCGCTGCACATCGGCTCTCAGGTAGCTCTTGTCGATGCCCAGGATGCGCTTCAGGCGGTGATGATGGTTGAAGAGAAGTTCGATTACGACAAACGGCTTGAGGCCCGCCATGTCTATCGTACAGAGGAAGAAGCCCATCCAGGAGTGAAGATCGTCTATCAGCAGGGCGACGTATTGCTGGGTGGCGCAGTGCGTGTTGTCGCGCTCCAGGAGCAGCACTTTGCCCGTTACCGTTATACGCCCCAGCAAGCGCGCGCCCTGTTTGCCGAGCGTGGCTGGCAGCGCGTGGTCGGGTTTCAGACGCGCAACCCCGTGCATCGCGCGCACGAATACATCCAGAAGTGCGCTCTGGAGACCGTCGATGGCCTCTTCCTGCATCCTCTGGTGGGCGATACCAAAGGAGATGATATTCCCGCCGCCGTACGCATGCGCTGCTACGAGGTGCTGCTGGAGAACTATTATCCTGCGGATCGTGTTCTGCTCGGCGTCTTGCCTGCTGCCATGCGCTATGCTGGTCCGCGCGAAGCGATCTTCCACGCCATCATGCGCAAAAACTATGGCTGTTCACATTTTATCGTAGGTCGTGACCATGCAGGCGTCGGCAGCTACTACGGCACGTATGACGCGCACCATATTTTCGCCGAATTTGACTCTGCCAGGCTGGCAATCACCCCGATGTTCTTTGATCACACCTTCTTCTGCAAGGTTTGCGACGCTATGGCCTCGCAGAAAACCTGCCCGCATGGCAGCGATCAACACATCACCTTGAGCGGAACGAAGGTGCGCCAGATGTTGCAGGCGGGCGAAGTGCCACCACGCGCCTTTTCGCGTCCAGAAGTAGCGGCAGTATTGATCGAGGCGATGCGACAACCTATCGGGTCGGGGTCGTAAATATTCGGGCCGGGAAAGGGTAGGGGCAGGGCTGGCCCCTGCCCTCCAGAGGAAGGTAGAAGAGATGTTAATTGCCAGGGCGCCGATGCGCATCAGCTTTGGGGGTGGAGGAACTGATCTGGAGGCATATTACGCTCGCTACGGTGGAATGGTGGTGAGTAGCGCGATCAATAAGTATTTTTATACCATTATGACGACCGACGAAACTGATGATCTTCAGGTGATCTCGGCAGATTATCGCTCGCTGTTTCGTCACACGCCCTACAATGACCTCTTCTGGAATGGGGATCTCGCGCTGCCCAAAGCAGTGTTGCATCATTTCGGCATTCGTCGAGGCGTGAACCTGTTCGTCGCCAGCGAGGTGCCCCCGGGTACCGGTCTGGGGTCATCGAGCGCCGCAGCCGTCACGTTGGTGCGGGCCATCTCGACCTTGATTGAGCAGCCCATGACCAGGCAGCAAACCGCCGAACTGGCCTCATACATTGAAATCGGCAAAATGGGCATGCCTATTGGGAAGCAAGATCAGTACGCCTCCGCCTTTGGTGGCTTAAATACCATCACCTTTGCCAGCGAAGGGGTGACGGTTGAGCCGCTACAGATCGATCCCGAGGTGCGAGACACCCTGGAACGCCGCCTGCTGCTATTTTTCACCGGAAGTTCCCGCGAGTCAACCTCCATTCTCAAGCATCAGCGCAGGTCCACCGAAGAGCGCGACGAGGGAGTGCTGGAAGCGTTGCATCGCATAAAGCATGTCGCCGGTGAGGTGCAGCGCTGCCTGGAGCGTGGCGATTTAGAAGAATTTGCCAGCCTCCTGCACTATTCCTGGCAAGAAAAGCGCCGCCTTGCTCCTAACCTCTCAAGCCAGTTTATCGACGAGTGTTACGAACTGGCCCTGCAACACGGCGCGTCGGCTGGCAAAATTACCGGTGCGGGCGGCGGTGGTTTTCTTTTACTGTATTGCCGGGAAGAGGCCCAGGAGGCCGTTACCTGTGCCCTGGAAGAGCGAGGATTGAAGCGCATGAATTTTCGCTTTGATCATCAGGGAGCAACTGTGGTGCTGAACGTCGCTAACTTCAGCAGTCGCTGGATCATTCCTTATAGCCCGACTCTGTTTTCAGTATCCTCAAGCGGATCGTGATAGCCACCGTCTCCCGCCCTTCTTGAGGAGAAGTATACCATCGAGTCCTAAGATGTCAAGCGGCATGCATTATGGAGAGAAGGAAATACCGTCTTGGAGAAAATTAATACCTATTTTGGCGAATTAGAACATATGATGCGCAGCATCTCACTGGCCGGGCTTCAGCGCGTTTTGCAACTGTTAGAGCAGGCATACTATAATAACCACCGTATTTTTGTGATGGGCAACGGAGGGAGCGCCGCGACCGCCTCTCACCTGGCGCTCGATCTGGCGAAAAATACGATTGTGCGCGGCGCGCCTCGTTTAAAGGCAATCTCACTAACCGATCATGTGCCCTTGATTACCGCCTGGAGCAATGATACCGCCTACGAGCACATTTTCGCGGAGCAACTGGCGAGCTTAATCGAGCCGCACGATGTCGCAATTGGTATCAGCGCGAGTGGCAACTCGCTGAATGTCATCAATGCGCTCCTGCTGGCGCAACGGTCGCAAGCCTATACCATCGGCCTGCTTGGCGCTCAGGGAGGCAGGATAAAAGATCTTGTGGATGCCTACGTGCTTGCCCCAGGTCAGAATATCGAGCAGGAAGAGGATGCTCATATGATTCTGGCTCATGTTATCACGCGCCATATGCGTGAAGTGGTACGCTCCTATGCCCAATCTCTGGAAGCGGCAGGCGCCAACTAGCCTGCTTGCGGGGGCGGCTCGCCATAGCTGTGACGAGCCGCCCTGTTATTATAAGGTATCAGGGAAAGCAGCTTGCTATACAGCCGACCAACGCCGCTCTCGGTCTTGCAATTCCGCCCGCCAACGCCGCTAGCGCGTCTAGCTTCGCTCAGTCGTTCGGTAAGGAAGCGTCTAGCTTCGCTCAGGTCGGCTGCAATGAATGGCACCCTATTGATTCTTAAAGAACTCGACCGTTTTCACAATACCCTCTTCCAGAGAGACGGACGGTTTCCAGGAAAGGACGCGTTCGGCTTTGCGACAATCGAAGTAGGCGATAGCGAGATCGCCGGGGCGTTTGGGCGCATGCACGATTTCCGGGCTGTAGTCGGTAATCTTACTTAGAACACGATAGAGTTCATTGACTGAGGTACCCCTGCCGGTGCCCAGGCAGAAGATATCGTTATTGCCCTGATCGAGCGCGAGCAGGTTGGCGCGGGCCACATCGCCGGCGAAGACGTAGTCTTTCTGCTGTTCACCGTCCCAGTCGATGCGTACCGATTGATGGGCAAGGAAGCGTTTGGCGAAGATGGCGATCACTCCCGCCTCTCCATTAGGGTCTTGCCGGGGGCCATACACATTGCCGTAGCGGAATATGGTATAAGTCAGCCCATGAGCCTCTTGCCAGTAGCGCAGGTAGTGTTCAGAGGCCATTTTAGTGATGCCGTAGGGTGATTCGGGAAGCTGCACGACCTCTTCGTCAAGCGGAAGACGGGCCGGAGTGCCATAGGTTGCGCCGGACGAAGCTAAAATGATTTTACGCGTTCCCGCTTTGACGCAATTGTCCAGCACGTTAATCAACCCGAGAATGTTCACGTTGGCATCAAGCCGGGGGTTTTTGGTCGAGACCGCCACGCTATGCTGCGCGGCATGATGATTGACCAGCTCGGGTTGTACCTGCTCAAAAATGCGCTCCAGGCTTGCCTGGTCTGTGATATCCGCCTGGAAGAAGCGGGCTTTAGGAGAAATATTGGCTGTTTTGCCGCCCCCCTCGTCCCAGAGATTATCGACAATCGCGACTTCATGACCAGCCGCCAGATACTGGTCAACAATATGTGAACCGATGAAGCCAGCTCCACCGGTGACGAGAATCCTCATAAAAATCCTTTCTGCTATCTTATCTCATTTTTGTGAATGAGGGAAAAAGGTCACTGAGCCAGGAGAGCAACGTGAAAAACGCTTTCCGCTCCGATATTGCTATTATAGCAGTGCAGAGGAAGGGACGTTCTTACATCAGTTGCTCCAGCGCCGTCTCTAATTCTTGAGGGGGGACCAGGATCGGGAAAATGTGCAGCCCCGTTTCCTGGCGCAGGCGCTCTAACGCTCTGCTATCCTGCGGATCAGACATGGCCACTGTCAGCGTATTGCGCGCGTAACCCAGGGGATAGCAATGCAGCTCCTGAGCCAGTTGCGGGCTGACCAACTGGTGGACCCGCGCGGGTAAGGTGCGGGGAAGCAGCGTCAGGTAAGGCACACCCAGTTTACGAGACAGAGCCGGTAACTCCCCGTCTTGCGTCTGAAGTGCGAGCTGTTTCTGCGTGGATTTTTCGGGTGAGGCTCCGAAACTATCGCGAACTCTATTGGCGGCAACAATACACGCGTCTATCGTATCGCAGGGGACAGGATAGGCGCTATGCCCTATCGTGATACTTTGCGGGCTCAAGATTTCCGGCTCTGAACAGGTATGGACGTGCCAGAGCAGCGCCTCCCACAGGCGTTGCTGTACGATCTGTCCACCCTCTTCATTCGGGCCGTTGAGGGCAAAGTAATAGCTCTGATCCAGGAGAAAAACCAGGTCTGTTTTGCGCACAAGGGAACGTAAGTGTTCAAGAAAGTAGCGTGTACTCTCGTGGGCAAGCGCCGCGCGACTGCGAGATGCTTTACCCTGACCTCCAAATTGCATACAGATCGTTACAAGCGCAATCTTCTCAGAAGTTACCTCTACTGCTCGCTGCATAGCCGCAGCAATATCCTGCGTACTATGCACCACCTTATAACGGTACGCATTTGCTGTATCGTCGGAATTCAGAAAAGATACTGCTTCCTTGCGCATCCCCGCCTCCTTGCATCTAATATGCCTGAATGCAAGAATACCTGAACTGTACTATTTAAACGAGTATCAAACCGGTTACAATCCTGTTAAGACTCGCCCGTGACGGTTAAGATCACTCATGTTAACGCAGCTATGCTGCTGTTCTTTTACGACAATTTGTTATCAAAGATGACGCCCATCTAACAGCAATCCCTTTTGCCCTGTTTTCCATTATCTCATCATGGATCATCTCATGTTTTTCCGTATCTCCATATATTATATCACTTCTTCCATCACATTTATCTGAAAATAACAGTTTTTAATTACATTGCATCTGGAATAGTTTTTCTCTCTTTCCTCTTGACTACCATCTTATTTTTCGTTTATACTTGTTCTTGTGTTAGGGCATCGGCTCTGATGCCCTGCACATCTTGTAGGGTGATAGTGTCGTGCGTCCCGTATGCCTATGATCCACCTCGCGTTTTCCTGCACGACTGTGACTCTCCGCTACTCTCGATTCTCTCGGGGAACGGCTTCCCCTCTGTTTTTTTACTGTGCATCATGGTGATGGCTGCTATATGGCCCTCATCAAGGGAGATCCTGTGCTTTTTTCTGAATATATTGCGAGATATGCACCTATCTATGGGTACTCCCAATGATGCGGTTCTTTTGTCAGGAGATGTTTCTTGATGGTTGCTCGTGATGATGAGCTCCGGCGTCCCGAAGCGCGTCTGCCGCGTGGACGGACGGGAGTTCCCTTTCGTCGTCTCTTCTTTTCTCTCTTGCTTACTTTGTTGTTAGGAACCAACGTGATCAGTGGCTGGCCTCTGGCGGCTGCCCAGGCGCATGCGTTCACGCTAGCAAAGCCCACGCCTCCCACCATGACGTTGCAGCAGTTCCTGTCGCAGCAGGTGAGTGATGGCAAATATCATGGTCCATTTCACTATCCCACCACGGTTCCAGCCGTGCCGGGAGTGGCTCATGCGACCAAAGCGAACGCGCCCTTGCCCAGCGCCGAACCGGCCAAGATGCAGCCTGTCTCGCTGCTCGCCGATAGCGCGTTTCTGAGCGCCAATCGCCTCTCGGCGCATGGTCAGGTTGCCCCGGGCCTGGGTGTGAGCCCGCTGCATATGCGTGGCAGTGATGGGTCCTGTGTCACGAGACGCTATTGCTGGAGAGTTATTTCGTTGTATCGATGGGTCACTTCTGTTTGGACCTTGTGAAGGAGAGGTTGCAGCGCCATCACATCGTCGCCACTTGCGCTGCTATCGGCGATAATATCATTTAGCACGGCATTGAACGTGACAAGCGACATGCCGCCGAGTTCGAGCGTGTTGGTGCTAGCAAGCTGCTGGAGAATGCCAGCGATGTGGGAAGCAATTGCCGGAGTGTATGTCCGCTCGACCAGCTTGCGCTTCAACACTGCTGCCTCCCCGATATCAACTACGATAAAAGAACTGTTAATGGGCTTGAGGTGCATCGGAAGTTCCTTCCATACGCTTCATATCTGATTCATACACATAGAGCAAGCACTGGCTCTTCCCGTTGGGCAGCTTCGGCCTGAGCAAAT
>Ga0070741_10005839_pt1 | contig 26903 bp, 19 predicted proteins | sample Coa_R1_4_FD_66440 | JGI IMG/M metagenome (GOLD analysis project Ga0070741, IMG submission 66440) | Surface soil microbial communities from Centralia Pennsylvania, which are recovering from an underground coalmine fire - Coalmine... | ecosystem: Environmental > Terrestrial > Soil > Unclassified ...
CTATTACCTCTATGGAACGAGGAATTAAACCTAAAATCGAGATTAGGAGACCAGGAATAAGAAATTTTAATTTATGTATTTGCATGCCTTTCTCTAATTTTGATAACAGCAATAAGGGATTTTAAGACTTCGGTAACCGTTGCGTTTGATTTACCAGACTCTCTATCTTTAAAAGTTATGGGAACTTCTAAAAATTTAAATCCCTTAAGATGTAAAATATAAGCCATTTCCGATAAAGCGATAAATCCTTTATTGCTCAGGTTGGTTTTCGTAAGAACTCTAATCGAAGCCCTCGGGTAACATCTAAAGCCGTTAGTAAAATCATTTACCTTTATTCCAAGTATTAATTTTATGTAAAAATTTGCAAACTTGCTAAGGACCCTTCTGTATAAAGGCCAATTTAGAACCTTGCTTCCTTTAATATATCTTGATCCGATAATAATAGTATTTTCTTTTATACTTTTAGTAAGACTTTTTATTTCCTCCGGCGAGTGAGAGAGATCTGCATCCATCTCTATAAAACTTTGAATTTCAGAGTTCTTGAATGCTTCCTTAAACCCTGCCAATACTGCACCTCCCCTTCCGCCCTTTCCGTTTCTTTTAAGAAGCTTAATCCTTCTATTTGTTCTCGCAAATTCCTGCACTATCTCCCCTGTTTTGTCCGGTGAATTATCATCAACAACGAAAATAAATGCACGTGGAAGAATTTTGATTAATTTTCTAATGAGTATGGCAATATTATCTTTTTCATTAAAACTGGGAATAATGATTGCTACGTTTTCTATCATTTAGCTATTTTCATTGCTACCGCACCATCAGGATAATATATCCTAAATAATTCTTGGCCACCTTGGATATCTCCATCTCTACCAACAAATAGAGTTTTCCCATCTTTTAACTCATGTGACCAATTTATCGGCCTAAATTCATATTTATCAAATTTATGATTCTCTCTAAATCCTCCCGAAGCGTATTGTCCGAGTTTTTGATAAGTTGACGGATCATATTTTAGATAAAAAAGAAAAAACATGTAAGATTGATCCATCGGCGGTTGATTGGAAATAATTATCTTATCGTACTTATTTTGAATTTTAGATAATTCCGCAATTGTCTCTTTATATCCATATTGCCAATCTTTTGCGGTATAAAAATTTTGCTGAACGAAGTACTGATCCAGGAAATAGTAAAAATTAAAAACAAAAAGTATCGACAAGGCGACCAATGCATATTTGCTAAAATTCTTAGCAAACGCGAGAAAACTCAATAAACCCAGTGCAGAAAATATTTGAAAAGTTGGAAGAAAATTAAGAGTTCTTACCGCATGAGGAACTCCCGAAGTAATTGAAGCCGGGACCGGAGCAATCAAAAACCATAGAAAAATCAACCATTTTACTTTTTTATCCCTATATTGGGAAAGTTTATAAATTCCTACTAAAACAAAAGGGAGCTCAAAGAGATATAAAAGTGCCATGTTTGGCGCGTGATGTCTTCCTAAGTCCCCCCTAATAAACAGCCAATTCAAATCGTAATGAGAAAGGTATCCAGAGACTATTGATTTTGTGAAAAATATTCTTCTGTTGTCGAAAAAAGAACCTAATAAATCTTTGTTTTGAAAATCGACTAAACTCCTCTGGGCAAACACTCTTGAAACTTGTTCTGAAAATATACTAACGCCTCGTGCCCTTTCCAGAGAATTTTTATTTGAAATCAAAAAAGATAACATTGGGAGAGATATAACTATCCCAAGGATAAAAGCACCCACGAGAAATTTTTTAGGTTTTAGCAAAAATTCTCTTTTGTATATCAACAATATAGCCAAAAAAATCAACGGGGTAAAAACCTTTTCGCTCTGATAAACATAAAGACTAAGCGCCGCAAAAAGGATGGAGAGAAAAAGAAAAATATTTTTGTTAAGACTCCTTAGTAAAAATAAAATTGCAAATACATTTAACGCTAAGCCCACATTTGACTCAAATGCTACTCTTGAAAATTGAATGTGCCAAGGAGATACGGCCAGAAAGAACGACGAAACTAAAGCTATGTCATTCCTCTTAAAAAGCTCTTTTACAAGGAAAAAAGTAGCAAGAACCGTGAGTATCCCAAAAACTGCCGAGGGCAATCTAACTGCCCATGTATTCAAACCGAAAATCTTTACTGAAGGGATTGCCAAGTAACTATAGAGTGCCGGTTTATAGTCATCGTACGATCTAAGAACTACCGGAAGAAATTTTCCATATTCGTCTCTTCCTGTTTGCACAATAGAATATGCGTTATACCCCAAAGATACTTCGTCCCAGTCAGGGGAAATTGGAACTTCTCCAAGTCTCCAAAGCCTTAGAAACGAAGCAATAAAAAGAATGACAAGTAAGAAGACCAATATTTTACTTTTCATACGCAACTAAAGATGGCTCGCCATTTAGACGATAAAATGTTTTTACGATGTTTGCGCTTGGGGGAACTTTACCAGGTACGTCTATATAAAGACTATGTTTATCGTTAATTAATCCTAGATCTTTGTAGAAGTGATACTTGTTAAAAGATTGTACTTCTACAAAACCAAACGCATCTCTTTTAACCATCGCTTCTTTTCTAAAGACTTTCGGATCATATTTTGTATAAAAAAGATAATATATGTATGGTCTGCCCAAATCTTCAGTTATATTTATTCCGGAATAGTTTTCCTTTACTTTCTCAACGTAATTAATTGAATCCTTATACCCGTATTGCCACTCCCCCGAGAATTCCCTCGGATAATGAAAAATGTATCCATGCAGGAAATAAACTAGGTTAAATATAAGGAGAAACAACGCAGGGATAATGAATTTTTTAAATTTAGGATTTAGGATAAAATTAGCAAATCCTAAACCGGTTATGATTTGAAAAGTAGGTAGTGTTGTTTCAATCCTTAGAGCATGAGGGGTTTCTCTGGCTGTTGCCGCCGGAATAATTCCCAGGATTAGCCAAAGCGGAACTACCCACCAACTTCCTTCTTTTCTTCTAAGTAAAAATATCAAGCCTGCGATAAAAAAAGGAAGTTCCCAAAGAAAAAGCTCACCAACGTCTTGAGTTGAAAATTTAGGATTTCCGTCACCTTTGATAAATAAAAAGCTTGGGTTAAGGTTGTCAAAATAATGCGTCAGGTAATCCACAGAATAAATAAGTCTTCTATTGTGAATAAATTTGGAAATCAAAGAACCGTTATCATTTTTTATTTCGAGATTGGAGGTTTCAACCGGACCCGGATCGGAAAAAATATTGACCTCCTTAAATCTTAGACTTGCAGCTTGAGACGGTGCGAATTTTGCAAAAGGAATTATCAATATCGCTCCGATAATAGAGGCGATAAAAAATTCCTTTTTGTGTTGAATTATTTGTTTTCTAAAGAAGAATAGTAGCGTAAGAACAAGTAGTGGCGAAACTATTCTTGCGGTGTTAAAGGTATACAGAGAAACTATAAAAGATGCGAAAGATAAAGTTAAAAACCAATATTTCCGGCGCATTGAATAAAGAAAAAGATAAACTCCCAAAACTATGAAGAATGTTGATACATTTGCTTCAAAAGCAGCTCTGGAAAGCATTATGTGCCAAGGAGAAATGGCCAATAACAAGGAAGCGCAAAGGGCGTAAAGTTTTTTGTCTTTTGAAGAATAAAATATTTCCTTTGTCAGAAAGTACGCCAAGATAACCGTCAAACCACCGAAAAATGCGGAAGGAAACCTAACCGAGAACTCGTTTAAGCCAAATGCTTTGATTGGAAGAATATCCGTATAAGCGTATACGGGAGGTTTAAAATCTCCAAATGATTCTAGATAATCAAGCGGAAGGAATCTTCCAAATTCATCTCTTCCGTCTAGTCCCAAGGAATATGCATTGTATCCCCAAGCCACTTCATCCCAAGAAAGAGACGGAGGATTAACGCCCAAACTTACGAAGCGAAGGAGAAAAGCAACAATAATGATAAATCCAAGCAAAAGCTTATACTTCACTCCCAATATTTTAGCTCTTTTACGAAGCAAAATCTATCGTATAATATTCAATGAAGAATGTTTTCATTTAAATTTTCCGATAAGTTTTCATTCTTTCTTGTTTTAATAAGCTCCCTAATATTCAGGGTTACTAACATTAACCTCATAGAATTCAAAGGAGACGAAGCAACTAATCTTTTTCTGGCATCAAGACCTATTTTTGGTCATGCGTTCCCTCCGGGCGGTACCGTTTCCAGCGTAGGAATTTTAAATCCTCCAATTTTTAACTACATACTTTTCCCTTTGACTATTTTCTCTTTGGATCCAAAGATATTATCTCTCTTAATTGGAATTGTTAATTCGATTACCATCGCTTTCTTTTTTCTTATCTTAAAACACTATTACTCGAAAACTATTGCGTTAATTTCTACGCTTCTCTTAGCTTTTTCTCCCTGGTCAATTATTTACTCAAGGAAAATATGGCCGCAAGATTTCATCCTCCTTCTCGTAGTTTTAATTTTCTTCTCCTTACATAAAATTCTTATAGATAAAAATAGCAAATACTGGCTAGTTTTAACAGCTTGCTTGTTGTTTCTTATCCAATTACATCAATCGGGTCTCTTTCTTGCTCCGCTTATTTTCTTGTTTCTTCTTTTACAGAAAGCAAAAATAAACTTTAAATTTATTATTATTGGTTTAGCAATAGGACTCTTACCTTTCTTGCCATATATATCCTATGAATTCTCGACAAATTGTCCTGATTGCTCAACCTTAATTGCTGCAAGAGAAAAGACCGGGAGATCAACTCTTTCTTTTTTTAGACCTTTCCAAATCATGAATCAGGGAGATTTCCGATTTCTTCTCTTTGACGATATTAATGACTTCGCAAAAAAGTTTCCCCTAGCATATGAATTAAGGAAAGTATTTTACGTAGAATATATTCTTCTTCCGATTGGACTTTTGCTCTTCTGGTTGAAAAATAAAAAAATGAGAGGTTTGGTTTACATTACAGTTTTACTTCCTGTCTTGTACTTTGCAGCCGGAGTTGTCCCGCATATGCACTATTCTATTATCCTAACTCCTTTTTTGTTTCTTTTTGTTTCTTTTCCCCTCTCTTATTTTATCTCTTCCCAAAATAAGACTATTAAAATAGCGTCAATTGCTATTTTTCTAATTTTAGTTTTGAACTCAATCATTTTTAACTCTTCTTTTTTCCAATTTTTAAAGGATAAAAAGGGTCTAAGAGGAGACTATGGACCAATATTCTCTGTCACGGAGAATAAATCTAAGGATTTATTGAAGGGATATGAAAAAGATCCATATTATAATGAAATGCTTTTAACAAGTTACCTGCCCAGAGATCAATTCTACGGCAATACGCCATTAGGTAAAATAATTTATCCTAGAAAAGAAACTCAAAGAAATCTTCCACTCCTTGAAAAAAGATTAGCAGTTGTGCCTGTTGACTCCCGTGTAGTTAATGAACTTATTTCTTATTACTCCTTTGATAAACCAACAAAAATAACGATACAAGAACTTGAAAAAAAGAGCGAAAGACTTAAGGGTTATAAAACGGTACTTGAAGAGATTAATAAAATCTACCTTGAAGAGGGAGTTAAATAATAAATCTTCCAGACTGTGTTGCCAAGATAATCTTTGACAACCTTGTTTGGTGAGATTTGAACAGCACATCTATCCGGAACTACGTATAGAACCCTTTTATAATCTCTGAACTCTGGCGCTTTCCCGGGCTCACCTTCAAAACATTCAGGAGTAAAAATTATATTTTGTATTTTATAAACGTTCCCTTCCCTTTTTTTATAAGTTTTTTGTAAAATGTCTGGATTCATCTTTGAGTAAAATGAGTACTGAATAAGCTCCTGCAAAGAAGATGCTCCCACGATAACCTTATCGTAATTATTTTTTTCCGAATTGATTAAATTGCTTACTTCCTTTGCACTTTTGAACCACGATTCGCTAGAATAAATTGCATATCTTCCGTAATAATCAAATAGATAACTTGATAAAAGATAAATGTAGGATAAGGTTATTAACGCCACGATGAATTTCTTTCCATTCTTATTTTTTATTAGAGACACAATAAATAGAACTCCTCCTGCGGAAAAAACCGGCAAAATTATAGACATAAAGTAGTCTCTAGCCGAATAAGGAGGCCCACTAAAAGCCCCCGGGATAGCGGAAGACAAAAGTAGAGCGGTCAAAAAAAACATTGACCTCTTGTTAATCCTGAAAAGGAAAATTAGGCCTAAGATAATAAATAGTGCGTCGATATAATAGATCCTGCCTCTTGACCAAATTGAATATATTTTTTCAGATTCCGTGTGAAGAAAAAGGAACGAAGGAGAAAAAACATTTGTGTAATTTTCTCTTATTTTATAAATTGAATAAGTAACCTTATTTATAAAAATACGTCTGATAAAAACAGGTCCCTTGAACTCTTCAACTTGCGAGAGCAATTCTGCCCCGTTACTCTCTCCATAAAATCTCCCTGCTTCTGATATATATTTGGACCCGTTTAAAAATACAACGAGAACAAGCGACAGAAGAATTGTCAAAAACCCTACTATGGAAAACGTCAACTGACGCCTTGATAACTTTATAGCTTTTTTTCCATACCACAGGAGGCTGATGAAAAATGGCAAAAGCAAAAGATTCGCAGCCCTATATGTGTATGCTGCAATAAAAAAAGAGAACACAGAAAAGATAGGAAGTCTTTTTTTATCCGTTTCATGTAGAAAAAGAACAATACCTAAAAGAATAAAAAACGCAGCAATATTTGTATCGTAAGCAATTCGACTAAAATGAATGTGCCAAGGACTTATCGCAAGGAAAGCAGCGGATAAGAGAGCCAGGGATTGATTTTTGAAAAGTCTTTTTATCAGGAGGTATAACAAGAATATATCCGCCACTCCCAGTGTTGCGCTTGGGAGTCTACCAACTATAGAAGAAAGATCAAACAATAAAAACAATGGGGCAATAATATAAACTTGGCCTGGCAGAATTGGCGTAGAATAAGGATTCATCCATGTTATAAACGGAAGAAAATCTCCAACGACATTCCTTCCGGTTTTGGCTATTGAATAAGCGTTATATATAAAGGTAAGCTCGTCGTCCGAAACCCCCGCAGGAATGCTCCCCAACATAAAAAATCTTAGCAGCGCTCCCAACAAAATTATTAATATAATCCAAGGAATATTTTTCATTTAAAACTGTATACCTTCCAGATTGGATTCCCGAAGAAATCATTTATTGTTGAGTTAGGCGCATTGTCCTTAAAACAATCAGAGGAAGAAACTATATAAAGAGCTGATCCTTGAGAATTTTCACAGTTATTGGATAGAACAATATTCTGAAAACTATATATGCCGTTAGAACCCGTTTTATAAACTTTTTGGACGTCACTGGGTTCGATTTTGCTATACAAGGAATATTCTATAAAATCTCCGAATGTTACTTTTTCCCAGATAATTTTGTCGTATTTTGTTTTATTTTCATCTATCAACTTGCTTACATCTTTAAAACTTTTTCCCCAAGCTTCAGCCCCTTGGTAAGCATACCTTGCATAGTAATCAAAAAGGTAGGACGTTAAAAGGAATAAATAAACAATGAGAATACCCACCATGAAGATAACCTTTCCTTTTTTAAGGAGATCATAGAAGAAAAAAACTCCTGCGGCTGAAAAAACCGGGAAAATCGATGAAAGAAAAAAACTCCTGGCGGAAACAGGAGGCCCAGCCAACGCCACTGGTAAACCACCTATCAAAAGAAGAAAAAAAAGAAGCACTGATTCTTTTTTCCTCATTCTTGCAAAGTATAAAAACCCAGCTAGGATAAAGATTGAGTCCGCGAAATAAATTCTTCCCCTAGACCATATTGAATACGTTTGTCGACCTTCTGTATGTAAGAATAAAAATCCGGGTGAGTACGTTTCAAAGTAATTCTCTCTAAATCTATCGAGTAAGTACATTGGTTTATTGAGAAAAATTCTTTTGAGAAAAAGCGGTCCTTTTGCATCTCTGGATTGATCATCTATGTATTGCTGCATTTTAGGATCCTTGAGAAGACTTGTTGACTCCGGTGCGTAGTTTTCTCTTCCAACCTTCAAAATAACTCCTAAAAATATAGCAAAGACTACAAACCCTCCCGCTACAAATACTATGATTTGATGTTTTTTTGCCTTTATTAACTTTGCATAAAGGAAAAGACTTAGAAAAAGCGGAAAAGCCATGGCGCTCATGCCCCGATAGGTAAAAATCCCGAGCAAGAGGGATAAGAGGGAGAAATATGGTGGTCTTCCCTTTTTTATCTCTATGACAAAAAGTGTTACTGAAAGAAGATAAAAGAATAGGGCAAAATTTATATCGTAGCCCGATCTTGAAAAATGGAGATGCCAAGGGGAAATAGCCAAGAAAAAAGCGGATAAAAGAGCAAGTTTTTTATTTTTGAAAAGGGAGAAAACAAGGATATAAATTAAAAAAACGTCCGCTATACCAAGCAATGCATCGGGAAGCCTTGCTGTTGTTGCATCGAAAGGCAAAAAGAAGAAAAAAGGCACGGTCAAATACATAGTGGTAGGCAAGAAAGCGTCTCCCTTCGCAACCCATGTTAACAAAGGAAGTTTCTCGCTAAAAACGTTTTTCCCGGTTTTTGCAATCGAATAAGCATTATAAGAATACCCAAGTTCGTCGTGCGTCATTCCGAAGGGAACCACTCCAAGTTGCCAGAGGCGTAAGAATGAAGCCAAAAAAAGAATAATTACTAAAACAATCGTTGATCTTTTCATGATTTTTCTGCCGGCCAGAAATATCCGACCAAAAAAATCATAGAAAGATAAGCCAAGTGACTGTTGTTAAAGTATCGGGATAAATACCAAAAGACAAAAAGGAATATTCCGTAGCTAAAGACTAATCTTGCAACGCTATTTTCTTTCCCTAGCCATCTTATCAAGAAAAAAAGAACCGGAATACCAATCAGCACTTGCCAAATCCAGAAAGGATAGTAAGAATGGAGATCTTTAATTACCCCGAATTCATTTAATAACTTTCCTAAACCATAACCTGCGATAGGATAACTATTTGGTAAATTCCCGGATAGATAATTAACCGTACTGTCTATAAATGCTTTTTTATCCCACAGGAAAAACGGTAGAACCACAATAATAAAAGTCACCATAAAAGGGATCAGTTTTCTAAAAGTTTCTTTAACATTTCTAGTTTTAAAGTAAAGATACGAAACGTAGAGGGGAAATATCGGCCATGCGGATTGTTTTATGGCAAAACTTAAAGCCATCAGTATTCCGGCAAGAAAATCTTTTTTTCTCTGGAGAAAAAAAAGACTTAAAAAAAGGAAGGCGAACATAAATATATCCGACCTTCCCTCCAAAGTGTAAGGAAGCATAGCCGGGTTTAATGCAAATAATACCAAGAACAGTAACTTCTTACTTCTATCTTTAATTAGAAATGCTCCTGTTAATAAAGCCATCAGAAAAAGGAATAAAAGAGGAATTCTTGCGTCGAAAAATCCGATCGTATGATTTGATAGAAAGTAAAAAGGCACAGCAAATAAAATATAAAATGGCATGAGAACAAAATGGTAAAGCGCCGGATTTACTTCCGTGTCGGAATAGTGCCATTGCTGTAAAAACGTTCCAAAATAAGTTGTCGAGTAGGGATTTTTTCCATGTGTTAAATAATTTATAGCTATTTCTTGCTGAAGAGGCATATCATGAATCTTGTATGTCGGGTGTGTTATATGTCTTTCGATAATTGCTGCATTAAAGGAACTCCCTACCGTAATAATTAAAATCAACCAAAGCAAAATCATTTTTAAAGAATCATAAGTTTTTTGTTTCAAGTTCAGAATATCCAAAAGTAAATAAAGGGTTAAACCAAAAAAGACAAGGCCAAACAACCAATAAGGAGTAGCAAACGGGGCAAGGTTATAGTTCATTATAAGTGGTATTGTGAGGGCAAAAAGGAGTATGGAATCCAATTTCAATTTCATAGATTTACTTTGTAGATAAATGCCGCGCTATTTTGGAATACTCTTTGGATTATATTAGTTTTCTCAAGCCGTAACAATGGCTTGGGACTATAGATGTAGGATATTTTATTGTTTTTTAACGTATCTTTAATATCCGAAAAATACTTAACATAATCCTGTTCGTTTTCATATTTTATTATTGAAACCACAATGCCCAAACGGGAACTATAATCCACACCCAAAAAATTAATGAATTCATTATTTATATACCCTCTTTTATTTGAGAGAGCAAGTAGTTTTGGAGTTGACCCGCCAAACCATGAATTGACATCTTCTTTAGTCGTGTTTATTCCTATATAAGTTGTGGCTGAAGGAAGTTCTAAAACCGTAGAATCATAATTTCCCTGGCTTTTAAGAAATTTAGTTGATGCAATATATTCCTTAGAGAGAATTTCTCCACCGGAAGTTAAATAGAAGTTAATTTTTTCATATGCCGAGGGAAGGGTAAGTATGATAAAAAATAAAATAACGATTTTATTGAACTTTAAATGTTCAGCTAATTTATAAAGACCCAAGGAAGCAATAATGGATGTTAGAAAAAGAAAATACCACGTCATTTGAATCATTTCAAAAACCTTCCCGGATTGGATAAAAAAGAGCGGAACTAATATAGATACCAAAGTCATCACCCAAAGAACAATTCCAAAGGATGTAACTTTTATCTTTCTCTTAATAAAAAGTGGGATGAAATAGATTAAACCAAAAATCCTTGTTCCCAAACTCCCGATAATAAAAACAACCAAAGCAAAAAATTCTATTTCCAATAAACCTTTTATTACTCCCTGCTTAGTATAAGTATCGTATTTTTCGGCAAACCCATACCAGGACAAATTAGCTTCCATTACTCTGTTTGGAGACCACAGGGGATCAAAAAAGATTCTTGATGTCGGATCTTTGAAAATTCCGTACGTTCCCAGAAAAATGATTAGCGCACCAAAGAAAACGAGAATAAAAGAAAATCTTTTTTTTAACAATTCCAATAACATTACCGTTCCTAAACCTGAAAAAATCAATATCCCAACATATACCTTAAACATAGAAGCCGATCCAGCTAAAATCACCAAAGGTAAAAGCCAGCCTCTATTATTTGATTTAAAATACTGCAAGAGAGAAAAAAGAAAAGCAATTAAAATAATGACCGATATTGAAAATGGCGGATTTACTAAAGACGAGGCGGGTTGGGTTATACCGAAAGCGTCGTCAAGACTTCCGGGATGACCAAACAGTCTTAGAATGAAGCTAAAACTTCCTCCGAACAGAGTCAAGAAGACAGCAAGTATTGATATATTGTTATTTCCGGTCCATCTCCGCACAAAAACATATACACCAGATCCCCACAAGAGTGAGAAAAGAAGGGGAAAGAAGTGAAAATAAAGCGACATAGGAGAAATATTAAATGAGTTACTTATCTGTGCTAGAAGTAGATTAAAGAAAAAATGATAACCTTTTAGAGCGACTCCGGAAAAACCCGGGTTGTCGGGAGGGAAATGGTTTTTTAACTCGTTAATCAAAGACAGGTGCCAGAAACTATCACTCTGGTTTATACCGACAAATTTTATTGACTCGCCAAACTGACCGCTTGTTAACATGGTTGAAGAAAAGATAATAGACATAATAAAAATAGGAATTAAGGGAAATATATTTTTTGGCCGAAAATTCAAGGGAAAACTCCTTTTATTAATGTTTAGGAGAAGAACTAAAATAAGAATCGGAATTAGGAAAGACGTAGCTTTGAACCAAGCCAAAACATATGAGAGAAGAGTAAAAATAACCATTCCCAAGGAGATGTTCAGAAATATATTTTCGGGTAGGTTTAACTTTAGCTTTAACGTCTTGGAAATTAGTTTCCCGGGAGAATAAAAAGACAAAAAAACGGAAAAGAAGAAAATCAATAATTCAAAAAATAAGCGAAAAAGTTCATTCATCAATCGATAAACCTGTATTTTAATAAACTTAATAATGCTAAAATTCCATCTCGAATAGTATTCAACTTCTTGCCTTCATTATATCCTCTTGGATTAGTGTTAATGGAAACTTCTTTTATTTTGTACCCTCTCTTAAGAAGTTTTGAAGTTATTTCCGGCTCAAAATCAAAACCCTTAGCTTTCAAATTGAATTTTTTTAAAGCAGACTTTGGGAATAGCTTATAGCCGGTTTCCATATCTGTTATCCACTGACCATAGAGAATTGTCGTTAATAGGCTTAAGAATCTATTCCCGAGATAGTGAACCAAAAATTGAAAAGTTTTTTCATCTTTTTTGAGATTCGGCCATCTATTTAATCTTGTTCCGTAGACAACTTTGCTCTCGTTATTCCGGATAGGTTCCAATAAAGTATTTATATCTTTTGGGTTGTACTCCAAATCAGCGTCTTGGATTAGAACATAATGTCCGCTCGCCGCTTTTATTCCCGAATGAATTGCCGTTCCTTTTCCTTTATTAATTTGATGTTTTATATATTTTATGCTTTTATTGAACTCGGAATTTAATATTTTGTCGGGAGTTTTATCGGAAGAACCATCATCGATAACAATAATTTCCTTAGTAAAATCTTTTATAGATACCGAGTCTAGTCTTTTTAGAACCTCTAAAATTGTATTTTCCTCGTTATAGACGGGAATCAGGATAGACAATTTCATTTGCGGAATGGTTCAGTTACCTTTCTGTCACTTACGGTGAATTTTTTCTGGATCTTAAAACTTGAATTAATAATTCTTGGAAGAAGAATAAAAGCCTCGATAAATCCTATGAAGAAATCTAAATCTAATCTAAGTAAAGCCTTCAAAAAATGATAGGGGAGAAAAAAGATATGTTTTATTTGAAGGAAAAAATCGGTAGTATTCTCCCAAATAAAGATAAACTGATTCCTATATGCGATTCTTCTTATCCGGTGCTCCGAATAATTTTTTTTAACAGCCCCTTGTGAATGATTATGGTAGATTACACTTCTTTCTTCGAATAGAACTTTGTAACCGCTTTTCAAAGCTCTATACGAAAGATCTATATCTTCCCAGTAAAAGGGATTATAGATAGGATTCAATCCTCCCAACTTTTGCCAAATGCTTTTTCTAAAAGCCGAGCTTCCTCCGCTTGCCCAAAGAGTGTTTTTTTTATCAATCTCACCTCGGGAATGGACAAATAATCCTCTCCTCCATTCTCCAATTCCTCTTCCTCTTAGAATAATTTTTCCCTCTTCCAGGCTTTTATCTAAACATCCAACCGCAAAAACCAATGGATCTTTAAAATCTTCATCTAGTGGCTTGAGGAAATCTTTTTCGGGGAATGAATCGCTATTTAGGAGAAAAACCACATCGCCTTTGGCACTAGATACACCTTTATTAACGGCCGAGGAAAAACCCATATTTTTTTTGTTTTTCAAAACTTTGACCGGCTGAGTTTTAAGATAGTCCAGACTTGAATCCGAAGATCCATCATCCACTACGATTATTTCAACATTTGAGTCGACGGCTTTAAATACCTTGGGTAAGTTCTTTCTTAAAAGTTCTGCACCGTTATAATTTGGTATAACAATCGAAAACTTCATAATATATTAATATAAAACTCGATATTGTGATTTCCTGCCGGTACTACTATTCCTCTAAAGTTAAAGTCAGACAAATAAATCTTGGTTTCTTTTCCATCTATTTTTGCTCTCCAAGTAGGGTAAAAACTATCTGTTAATACTAAGAATCCCTCTCCATTATTTTGAGTGCTTATTAAAATTTTACCTTCGTTATATTTTATGATTTGTGAGTTTCCTTGAGCATAGCCTTTTGATAAAAATCCTTCGACCACTGCGGTGTTTTTGAAATCCTGCTTTATTTGAAACATTTTTTTTATCGAATCGTTTTCTCCCTTTGCCTCTACTGTCCTCTTAACAAAGAAGGTTCTTGGAATAACTTTCTCATTTTCATAAATCCTCGTTTCCCCTTCTTGATAGACTTTCTTAAGTTTTGGCGAATTTAAGTCGGACAAAGAGAGAATATATCTCACATTCATAAGGTCCATTATCTCAGAATCGAAGTTATGCGGAGTTATAATCCTGTTAAAACCAAATGGAGGATTAATATCCGGGTTTTTCCTTTCCGAAGCCGCTACTAATTCTCCATATCTTTTAAGATACAAAGGATCGTAACCTTCTATACTCTGAATTCTATAGACTACCGAAAAGTTAGGAGTAAAAATTCTTGAGTCCGTCGTCATAATTCTAAACTGCCCCGGCTGATCCTCTAAAAAAGACAATGAATTTGTTTTTGGGTATAAATAATTCGAACTAGTGAAGGGTGTAAACTTCCATCCAAACCTCAAGAGATCAAACAAAACTACCGCGATTATAAAGTAATTAAAGAATTTAAATCTCTTGATTTTGTTTAAAGAAAAAATGGCTACCGAAGTAATAAATAAAATACTTGGTAAGATTAGATTGCTTTTCGAAATATTCAGTTCTGTTACTATCTCCCATCCGAAATTAAATTTTAGAACGTATCCCCAAAGAATTAGGAATATTAATCCGAAAAAGACCAGAATTTTATATATCCCCCTTTTTTCTTTCTGCAAGGCATCCAAACCAAAAGCGGCAAGAACGGAAAGAGAAAAATCAATTATAGATATGAGTCTCGTTGGTTGCGCGGTTGATAAAAAAGGGATTTTTAAAATGAAAGGAATTTTAGCTATAACTGTAGGCAAGGAAAAAATCAAAGACAGGAATAATATACTGCCGAAAAATAATACGTTTTTGTCTCTCTTAAAAAACAGTCCATAAGTAGCCAAAATAAGCGGGATTATTCCGACATACCCTACAAATTCGCCGTAATTAAAAATCCCCCAATAATTCAGGGTCGCCGGATTGCCAAAGAAGTCGGGAACAAAAAACTGTACTAAATTTTGCCAGGGTATAAACCATCCCGCTATTTGCCAATTGCTTTGATCAAGAGATCTCGCGCTCTCGGCTATAAATCTCAATGCAGGCCCCCACTGATAGAAAGTTAATAAACAGAAACTAAAAATTAAGAAAATCAACAATGCGGCTTTTGACTTATCCTTAACTCGTAAAAGTCTAAAACCCGCATAAAGGAACGACAAGCCGAAAACGTAGAAAAATATTTGTGTATGTCCTGCGAGGAAGGAAAAAATTAATGACCCCAGAAAAACTAATGGCCACCGAACTTTCTTAGATTCTAAAATCTTGTCTATCGACAGAAGAATTAAAGGAAGCCAAAGAAGAGTATGCAGGATATTTCCCCATTCAAGCCAGGAAACGGAATAACCACTAATTGAAAAAACTATCGCTCCAAGTGTAGAAGAAAAGGAGCTTAACTTTAAGTTTCTTAGGAATAAAAACATGAAAAGCGACATTAAAAATGTTTCTGAGGAAATATAGATACCCCAAGCAATCCCAGATGGAAAGACGAAGAATAAAAGGTTAAGCGGATAAAAAGCTCCAGACTGAAAGTTTGCCAACAATGGAGTTCCGGAAAAACTGTACGGATTCCAAAGGGGTAGCTTTGAGGATTTTTCCAGACCAATAACCAGATTTTTCCAGGGATATTGCTGCCTGACCGGATCTGTAATCAGAAAATTCTTGAATGGAACTCCCCGTGGATATTTATTTGCATAGAAATCCCTATATGGATTGTATAAACCGACTATCGTGTCTGCCGGAATTGGGATTAAACCCTTAAAAATAAATTGCCAGAAAAAAATAACCGTTAAGATAACAGGCAGAATAATGGGCCAAAACCTATTTAATAATTTCATAAACCTGTTTGCAGAATATATTTTCTGAAAAATCCTTAGACCGTAAAATTGCCTTCCGGGATATTTTATTTAAAAGATCCTCATTATCGATTAAACTTTGAGTTTTCTGCAATAATTCATCTATTGAATTCCACAGATATCCGTTTGTACCCTCTTTAACTATTTCTGGTTGTCCGCCTGCGTCAATCACAACAGGAACAACACCTGCGCCCATTGCCTCTACTGTCGATATTCCAAAATGTTCTGATTTTTCAGGATGTAAACTTAAATTTTCTCCAAATCCGGACGCGTGCCAGTATATTTTTGATTTTGAGTACAATTTCCAGAGCCTATCGTTATTCGGATTCTCTACAATCTCAATATTGTAACCTTTTGCCCTAACTTTAAGTTTTTGAACATCTTTTAGCTGGCTTTCTACCCTGCCAATGACCAGAATAAACTTCCAGGACTTTGGATTAAGTTTCTTAAAAGCGTCAATCATTACATCCTGCTTCTTGAAATTTTTTCCTTCTAAGTCTTTTCCAAATCTTCCTACGTGGAGAATAATATTTTCTTTTTTTATATTTTGGGGTTTAATTTCGCAAGGAGGATACAAAATAGCACTCTCCACTTTGAATTTTTTATCTATAAAAGATTTAGTAAATTTTGAATTGCAGATTATCTTTTCTGTTCTCTTAATCTTAAATCTATTTTTAAAACTATTTTTAACCCACTCAACGGGAAATTGGAAGTGAACTATTAATCTGGTTAAAACGATCGGGATAGACCCATCGCTAAGAAAAACAATCAAATCATATTTTTTCGACTGAAGCAGTCGTTGAGTTTTAGGGTACGAAGCGCTAAATATATTTTGAGCAAACTTAATATTTGCTAAATCGATATCCAATTTTCTTTTTGCTTCTCTTTTAATCTCTTCTGTACTTTGATCCCAAAATATAGAAACTTCATTATCTTTGGCAAGACAGGAGCCAAGTGTTAACATATATTTTTCTCCGCCGCTTAGAGTATCGAGGTAGGGATCGTAAATACCGATCTTCATAAATTCTTTAGGTTCCGATAGAATCGTATAGCTTGCTGTATTTTATCAATTCTTAAGCTATGCTTGCAAAAGTTATCTACTAATATCATAATATTTGTATGGATCCTTTAAGCTCAATTCAGAACTACTTTCAACACTTTGACCCAATCACGTTTGTTGTATTTTTTGTCTGGTCGTTTTTCTGGAAAGGAATGGCCCTATGGAGATCTGCTCAACTTTCCCAAAGATATTGGTTTGTAGCGCTTCTTTTAATTAATACCATAGGAATCTTGGAAATTGTTTACCTTTTTAACTTCGCAAAGAAACGCCTTACAATAAGCGAATTAAAGAAGCTTTTTCAAAACAAATTCAACCTCTGACTTTCCCTTTGGAATTGAAACGGCCCTAAATGTATAATCCGCTCTATAAATCTTAGACGTTTTTCCATTGACCCTAGCTTCCCATCCGGGATAAAAGTTATCAGAGAGGAACAATAGTCCCGGAGCAGTTGAATTGACATCGATCTTAATTACGTCGGGTGAATAATAAGTAATCGTGGCCGATCCTGTCCCCGAGCTTTTTTGCATGTTCGGGTTCTCTTCCAATAATAAAGTGTCTCTAAAGTTGAAATTTGATTTGTAGAATCTAGCTATTTCTAATTCTTTGTTTTTCTGTATTTCAAATTTATAAAATACCATCGCCCTTGGAAGTGCGGTGTTATTTTTATATAAAGCAAATTTATTATCCTGATAGATTTTAGTAAATCTATTTGGATCTTCCCAAACAGGGAATGCCCAACCCATATTTGTATCGGCAATTGGATGAAAGATAAGAGATACGCCCATGATGTCTAAAACCCTACTAACCTGTTCGCCACGCCTTGGAGCTTTGACAACAGACCTTTGAGCGCTCTCGAAAAAGCCCTGGTTAGCAGACCATACAAATTCGCCATATCTTTGGATGTATAATGGATCATAACCGTCAATTATTGGTATTCCGTAATAAGACGAAACTTCCGCTCCTAAATTTCCGAATACTCTTCCGTACCCCACATTTTTTTTCATTTCTTCGATAATTGGAAGATTCGGATACACCAAATTTTTAGGATCGAATGGCATCCATTTTGACGCAAAAAGAAAACTCTGGACCGAAGATAGCATTAAGATTAATAAAAGAATATGGTTTGGCTTTTTTATTCTGGAGTTAAGCAATATTAAACCGACAAAACCGGCGAGCAAGCTTAAGGGAATCCTTAGACTTTTAATTGCAATATTTATCTTGTCACTTGGAATTTGAATTGAAGTTATTAAGAGTAACATCAAAATAATTGTCACAAAAAGGATGATTTTATAAATCTTTCTATAGTCTCCTTTTCCGAGTAATTTACTTAAGTTATCAAATCCAAATGCCGCGAGTGCCGCTATTGAAAAGCTTGTAAGGACTATGATTCTCGAAAACGAGCTTGTAGATATGACAGGAATCTTTAAGTGTACCAATACAATTGCAAAAGGACTGTTTAGAGAAAGAACTAATGAGAAAATCCCAAGCAACCAGAAGAAAACCGTATCTCCCCTTTTTTGTAACAAAGAGAAAAAAGCTAAACTTAGGGGAATTATACCTACAAAACTTGACCATTCAGCATAATGCCCAAACCAGTCATTTCTTGTAACCGGATTGCCGAAAAAATCGGGGGCGAAGATTGTCGAAAGGTATTTAAAGGGTATTGCCTCCGTAATTATAAAAATACTGCTTCTAACTGATTCTTTATATAGTTCGTACGATGGCAAAACCTGCGGCAAACCCAGTAATAATCCGAACAAAATCGAAACGAGGGAGGAAAAACTTCTCTTGAAAATAGCAAATAAAATTGTTGTCAAAAGAAAGTAAATGCTTATTTGAAAATGCCCCGAGAAAATGGATAAGGGGATAGTCAGTGTAAGAAGCAAAAGATATTTTTTCTTTTTTGTATTAATGAACTTTTGAATTGCAAATATCGAAAGAGGTAAATATAAAATGGCATAACCTAGAGTACCGTATGCCATCCAGGTAACTAAGAAACCGCAGAACATAAAGGAAGTTGCTCCTACCAAAGACCCAATTGAGCTCAATTTAAAGCTCCTGAGCATCAAATACATAAAAAGCCCTGCCAATAACGGCTGAAGCAGGATTAAAATACTCCATGCGTCGATGAATGGGAGAACAAAAAAAAGAATATTAAAAGGCGAAAGAACAGCGGACTGGAAATTAGCAAGATGAGGGTTTCCTCCAAAATTGTTAGGATTCCAAAGCGGAATTTGTCCCAACCTATATGTATCTATCGTAAACTTTTTCCAAGGGAATATTTGGCCATGTACGTCGGGCATCGCATTATTTTTTACCGGTCCATGAAATCTCTCGTAACTTGCCCATGGAGGAAAAAAATTTACTTGATAAGTTGAAGCATAAGGAACCTTGCCAAATAGAAAATAAGGGCTAGAAAACAAAAACCAAATAAAAAATATGAATACAAAAGCCTTTGCTCTTTTAAGTAACTTCATTTATTTTGTTTTTCCCAAAGCCTTGCGTATGTAATAAAAGTACTAAAAGTTTGATATATACTCTCCACTAAGCCCGCTGTCCCTGCTTTGTATCCCTTTTGCCCAATATAAGAATTTAAAAATGAAGTTAGCATTATTCTTGGAAATCTCCACCATGTCATTTTTGGATGATTTGCTTTTATTCTTAACTCTGACTCTACATCTGACCATTCGATTGTTTTATCAACCATCGATTTGAGATCGCGATGCGTATAATGCAGAAGAAAACCTGACAAAATACCAATCTTTCCTTCATAATTTGGACTCTCATGAATCTTTCCATACCAACCCTTTAAGTTTTTACGTTTGAATAACCTTTCCAACTTCTCGATTTTAGGCCATTCGAAACTACCAAAATAAAAATTTTTTCTTAAAAGCTTAAAAGCTGAATATTCTTCTTGACCAATAGCTCCTTTAATATTGTGGGCAAGTTCCGGACTTACTCTTTCGTCTGTATCCACATACAAAATCCATTCACCACTGGCATTTCTCAATCCAAAATTGCGCATTTCGGAAAAGTCGTCCCCGGCAAACTCTACAACCTTAGCCCCAAGCTTCTTAGCAATGTCCGTGGTTTTATCGGAAGATATTGAATCGATAACTATTACCTCATCACAAAATGAAAGACTTTTTATGCAGTCTCCTATTAGCTCTTCGGAATTTTTTGAAATTATAACTGCGGAAAGTTTATTCATAACTCCCCATTCCCAGATTTCCTATTAAGAAATCGAACACCCCTCTTCTTTGACAGCCTCTTCCATTAAGTATGAATCCAAGGGCTTCTCTTATAAGGGAAACTCTTGAACGTAAAGGAGCATATTTCATGCCGAAAATAAGCCTGTTTCTTGTTATGTAATAATCTTGGAGATCCGAGCCAGAACCGCCCGCGGAGCTTGCGTTCTTATGCCAAAGAAAAGCCTTTGGAGAGTAATCTATTTCAAATCCGTTATTTTTCGCTCTTTGACATAGATCATTGTCTTCATAATATAGAAAATATCTTTCATCAAAAAGACCAATTTTCTCAAAAACTTCTTTCTTTACGAGCATACAGCAACCGCTTGAAAAATCAGTTAGTTCCTCTTTATCGAATTGCCCTTTATCCACTTCGTCTACTCCCCTATGCGATGCTAGAACGTTCTTCCAATCCATAATTCCTCCTGCATACCAAATAACCTTTCCCAATTCCTCTTTTTTATATCTATCTTTATGAAATTCAAAACCCGGAGCAAAATATATTTTAGGAGCCGCAATTCCAATGATTGGGTTAGATTCCATTGAATTAAATAATTCTAAAACTAAGTTTTTATCAACAAAGGTATCGTTGTTCAAAATTAAAATATAATCCGCTCCTTTTTCGAGGGCTAATTTTACTGCTAAATTATGGCCACCGGAAAAACCTAGATTTTTTTTACTCGAAATAATTTTAAGAGGGAGAGAATATTTCGGCAAAGTTAATTTTTCCGATGAGCCGTTGTCCACCACTACAACTTGCAAGTTGAAACCGTCTTTGGTTATTTTTTCCAATGAATTCAAGCAATCGATGGTATTCTCTCTACCCTTGAAGTTTATTAAGGAGACCCAGACAGATTTCATTTGCCAAACTTTCTCGCAAGTCGTAAACCCACTTTCTTAAACGGATTTCTAGTCTGATGCATAAACATCGTAATAATCCAATACCTAAGCTCTTTTTTAATACTTTTGAATTCAACTTTGAGATCCCTGGTGAGGGACTCCGAAGAAGTTTCCTCAAACTTTTCTTTTTCCCAAAGCTTTATGAAAACTCCCAAATGATAAAAAGCCATTAAAAGCGAAAGGACAAATCCATGTAGGCCATCTTTAAATCCTTCTCTTGCAAAAAAACGGCTTATAAATTCTTTTAACGGAAAACGCACCGAATCAATTGCGGAAATTTTATATTTATTTGCTAAAAGATCTTTAGATTCACTCTCTATATAAATTTCCATCTTCCTTAAGAATTGACTTATATTATCGTAGTTATAGTGGACAAGATGCCCATTAAGTCTTTCCGTCTCTCCATCCACATCTACCATTTCATGGACGTGTTTTTCGGGGAATCTTCCTTTTGCTTTTTTGAACAGACGTAATTGATTATCCGGATACCAACCGGTGTGTTCGATCCACTTTCCAAAGATTATATTTTTGCGGGGAATCCAATAACCATTAATCGAACTTTTTTTATTAATTTCTTTTTTGATCTCTTCCTGTAGTTCATTTGAGATTCTTTCATCGGCATCGAGACTAAAAATCCAGTCACCAGAAGCTTTTGTGAAACCAAAATTTTTATTGACGTTGAGCATTAAATTATTGGGACGGATAAAAACCTTTTGGGTATACTTTTTTGCGATCTCCAAAGTTTTGTCCGAGGAAGTATTGTCAACAAAAATTATCTCATCTGCAAATCTAGCAGATTTCAATGCGTCTTCAACTTTTTTTTCTTCGTTAAAGGCAGAAATAACTACGGAAAGTTTCATTTTAAATGTTCTTTGACAAACCTAAGATCGGCTAAAAGTTGATCCTTTGCAAGGACAAATAACACTAAAAAGTATATCACAACACCAAGGATTATCATGATAGAAAGGCTCAGGAAATCGGAGACAAGAATTCTCGAAGCAAAATATAAAACGGTTCCCATAATAAAAGTTGCAATAAGCGGATTTTTTATTACACCAAGGAAATTGAAATCAACATATTTCCTAACGGCAAAAATTACAGCAAATAAAGATAACGATATGACAAAAGAGGCAATCGATACCCCGTTAAATCCATAGACGGCAATTAAAATAGGCGTTAAAATCCATGTTGCAGCTGTCCAAAAAACCATAAAATAAAGTGAAACTTTAATTTTTCCAATTGCATTAAGTGTATTCGTTAATGGAGTTGAGATGCTTGAAAAGGCTGCATTAGCTGCAAAGAATCCTAAAGATAAGAGCGCCGGTTCCCATTTGGAATATTTAGGAATTAGTGAAATAAAATAAGGAGAAAGCACAACTAAACCAGCCAAAGACGGAAAAACCAAAACTATTGATGCAAATACCGATTTCTCGAGAGCGCTGGAAAGGAGATTTTTCTCATCTTGAAGTCTTGAGAAGGAAGGAAAGGTTATTCTTATTATATTATCCATAATAAGTCTCAACGGAGTAAAAGCCCATTTCTGAGCAAAACCAATAAATCCTACTTGGTTTAAAGGCAACACCCTACCAAGATAAGCTATAAGAAGATCATCTTTTATCAGCGCCAAAAAAGAATTTGTCTGGAAGGGAATGCCAAAAGATAAAAGTTTTGATGCGGAATTTTTCGAAACTCCCAGACTTATCCTCCACGGAGCAATTAAGTACATAGCGATTAATCCTGTAATACCTCTGCCTAAGACTGCGATAGTAAAACTAGTTACTCCAAATCCTTTGAATGCGAAAATTACCGCTAAAATGTTGAATGTCAGAGTCTCTACTATTTGAGGGATGACTAACTTTTCAAACTGTAAATTTCTCTCCAAAATAACAGAAGGAATAGTTTTTAAAGAGGAAAGGAAAAATGAAACTATTAATGCCTGAAACAGCCATACGCCTTTTTCGTTTAAATGATAAAAACTTCCAAAATTTCTTGACAAAACTAGAGCCAATATTACAAGAGATAAAACCAGAATTTGTTGTATTGTAAAGGTTGTTTTAAGATCGTCGTGTGAAATTTTATCTCTCTTCTGAATCAATGCTGCGGCAAGCCCTATATCCGAAAAATAAGAAAGAAAAGCAATGCTCGCAGTAACTACAAAATAAACACCGAAAATTGTGGGAGAAAGAAAAATAGTCAGAAGCAGATTAGAGATAAAACCAACGACTTGAATAATAAGGGTTCTAGATGTTAGCGCTAGAACCCCTCTAATCGTCCTTTTTTTGATAGCTGCTATATCAATTTCTTCCATGATTCAACTCCCACCAAAGGGAAAAACTTTCTTTTATTGCTCTTACAATTACTCTGATATTCCCACCGCTTTGATTTCCGAATACCCTAGGCTTATGCGTAACTTCAACCTGGGAAATTTTAAGATGTGTTTTTTTAGCTTTAGCAAGTATTTCTGTAGTTATCATTGCACCTTCAGATTTTAAAGGGCCAATCTTTATCAAAGCGCTCCTTTTAAAAAGTTTAAACCCACAATCGATATCTTTAAAATAAAATCCAAAGAAGAAAAAATCCCAAATTTTTAGAAGATTCATCAGCATGTGACGAAAAGGGTGATCGATTCTTTTTTTTCTAAAACCAATAACAATATCGTAATTCTCAATTTTATCCAAGAACTTTGTTACTTCTGAAAAATCAAACTGATTATCGCCATCGTTGAAAACGATTAAATCGTACTTACAGTTTTTAAATCCGGCCTTTAGAGCAGCACCATATCCCCTGTTAGTACGATTCTGGACTAGTTTTATATTTTTATTTTCCGCTGATAAACTTTGTGCAATTTTTGCCGTGCTATCGGATGATCCGTCATCAACCATAATAATCTCCCACTTTTCGGCAATTTTTCCAGCAATAGGAATTGCCTTTTTGACAACTGTCCTAATATTTCTCTCCTCGTTCCAAAAGGGGAAGAAGATGCTAATTTCAGGCACTTTCACCATATCCTTTTTTTCTTAGAGTAGATTGTACCAAGAATTAAGAGACCTACGCCACTAAGAGAGAGTAAGTCTGAAACTCGTTCAATTGGTGTCTCTACGAATAGAAGTTTTAACTCATGCGCGCCTTGAGGCAATTCCAGTGTCACACCTTGGGTACTCTTATTAAGCACAGTTTCCTTTCCATCAATGTATGCTTTCCATGTGGGGAAATAAGCAAGTCTAAAAAGAATGGTGCTTGCAGAACTTACGTCAATAAAAGTTTTTATTGAGTTAGTTTTTTCATCAAAGAAGACAACTTTTCCGTTGCCTCTTAAGAACTGCATCTTTTTCCCAATCCCTTCCCTTGATTGAGGTTTTTTAATATCTTTTGGCAAATATTCATCCGAAATTTTCGATATCCTGAAATTCAAATTAGAATTATTTGTGTAATAAGAAGAAGACCTATCCAATACCATTTGTGGAGAAAAAAGTTTTACGTATAAAATTAATGCAATCATAATTATCAGTAAACCAGGAATATACGAAGAAATTTTGAGCTTTGGATAGTTTATTTTTAATTCCCTTATCAAACTTCCGGCTATTAAAGCAGACGAAAAAGAGGCAAATGTTAAGAATCTCCATGGGTACTGAATATATTCCATTGGCTTAATCAATTCCCAAACCGGTTTTGAAATATCAATCATAAAAAAGGCTGAAAATGCAAAGATAGCAAGTATCAGGTAACTCAGCTGATCTTTTTTTCTTCTCCAACTTCCAAGATTAACCAAAACAAATAATCCCATTAAAACCAGGTGTAACTTTCCTATCCTAAAAGACAATCCATCTAAACAACCTGGGGCCGAGCCTCCAAATCCCCAAGGACTGTCCCATAGCTGCTGTATGCAGACAAAATGATCCTTAAAATCAGCCCCTCCTCCAACCTGAGACTGAATGTTTGTGTAACTGGCTTCAAAAATTGCAGGGATAAAATAAAACGAGGCAATTAGAAGCCCTAATGCAAAACTTAGGAGCGAAAACTTAATAGCTTGTCTTTTGGAAGTTATAAAAAAGAAAACTAAAGTTATAAAAAAGAAAATTGATAACTCAAATGCAGTAAGATTATGGGAAAGAATGATTGCCGAAAGACTTAAAGAACCCACCGCTATATATTTAACTCTTAATTTTTTCTCTTTATAGATTCGAAATAATCCGTAAAAAAACAAGGGAATAAAAGAATATGCCCAAGCTTCGGCTATATTCCCTCTTACAAAAATATTAAGAGCGTTGTATGGAGCAAGGACATAAAGAACCGAAGATACAATTCCCCCCCAAGAACCCCAAAGGAAATTACCTAGAATGTACATACTGATTCCCGAAAAAATTAAAGCTAGTGCAAAAAGAGTCTTTGTAGAAACTATTTGATCCACCCCAAAAAAAGATTCCAGCCCTCCGACGTAGTAAGAAAGCGGAGCGTAAAAATTAAACATTGAGTATCCGTAGCCGTATCCGAGGTCTTTCGACCACCTTACCGGGAACATCCCATCGTCTAATGCTTTTTCCATCTCGTAAACTCTTGCTACTTGAGTATCGTCGTGTATCGGAAAAAAACCGGGGACAGTTAAAGGCTTTATTGCCAGAGCCAAAACAAATATGAGGACCGAAAAAATTATAAATTTCATTTGATTAATTTTATTTTAAGCAGTGAAACTACAAAAAGTATTGAAAAAAGCGAAATTAGATCCGAGAATATCCTTAGGTTTGTTTCCCCAAATCTCGCCGAAACTTCATGCTTCCCTTTGCTAAGAGGAAAAGTTATAACTCCTTCCGGATTTTTATATGAAAATTTAATAGGTCTATTATCAACATATACATTCCACCCTGGGAAATAAATTGTGTTTATCTGGATTATCCTTTCGTCTGCTAAGAAAGTGTTAAAATCCGTCTTTATTCCGGTTGAGCTGATTAAATTTATTTTTTCTTCACCGGTCAGATTCTGAACTTTAGAGTCATACATTTTCGTAGGTTTTCTTTTCACCCAAATTGGCATTAGCTCGTCGTTTGAAGTAGTGGTTGCTTGATTAGTGAAATAGTACGAATTGATTGCAGGTGTGTAATTTTTAGGGTTAGCATACTTTAAATTAAAAAGAACCAATAAAAGTAATATCCCGACAATTATCCTTCTTCCTCCAAGCGCAGCCACAGGAATTGATAGAAGAAATATTAATGGCGTGAGAAGCCTCCACGGGAAATCTACATCCGAGAAAAGAGGCACATTTTGCCAGAACGGCAAGGAGATCCTTTGCATCAAGAATATCAAAATAGCCACAGAAATTAAGATATAAATTCCCAAGTTTTTTAACAATTTATTTTTTTGTTTCAGGAGCAATAAGATTCCAAAAATAAATGCGAGAATATGAACCAATCCCAATTGCGGGGAAAAACTATCGGAAGTTCCATAAGCTCCATAATTCCACACTGAACTTACTAAGCTTTGGAGGGGAACAAAATGTTTTGATATGTCGCTGATTCTTAGTTGAGATAAGGCAATATATTTTTTCTCGCTAAGCGCAGGAATTAAGAAAAAGGAACTAATTAGCCCTCCTAAAACTAATCCCACTAATACTTTTTTGGCAAACGGTCTTTTTTCTTTATGTTGCAAAAATAAAAATAAAGAAAAACCAAGTAAAAATGGAGTAAAAACCAAGCTTGTTACGTTGTGAGTCAAAAGTAGGACTGCAAAAAGGAACGCAAGAAAAGAAATATACCTACTTTCTTTTGTTCTGAATAATTTATAAATAACTAGGAAAAGAAATGGGAATATAGCAAGACTTAGAGATTCTCCTATTGAGCCTCTGACGTACAGGTTGACCATTCTATACGGAGCAAGAAGATAAAATACGCTTCCTAAAAGT
>Ga0070741_10005840_pt1 | contig 26902 bp, 33 predicted proteins | sample Coa_R1_4_FD_66440 | JGI IMG/M metagenome (GOLD analysis project Ga0070741, IMG submission 66440) | Surface soil microbial communities from Centralia Pennsylvania, which are recovering from an underground coalmine fire - Coalmine... | ecosystem: Environmental > Terrestrial > Soil > Unclassified ...
CGTGCGCACCGTGTCATCCCAGTTGCGGTTCGCGTCCTCGCGCCGCAAGTCACCGAAGGGACTGACGTACGTCGCCGCCCACGCGTCGAACTCTCGCTGGTAGCGCGACTCCAGGTACGGCCGATAGTCGTACAGGTCGGCGCCAGCGTGGCAGTCGGCGGAGATCACGGTGTAGCGGTCCACGGCCACCCCCACGGTTGCCCTGATGATGGCGAACACCCTAGGCCGACGCAGCCCGCAACCCGTCAGGCGGGGCCCTCGTTCCCTATCGGCCCTTCACATGTGGGCCGTCTATGGGCGCTCGAGCGCTCACGCGTAGGCGCCGCCCCACGCCGGGCCTCCCCGGATGTACTGAACCAGCTCGATGCCCTGGCCGTCGGGGTCGATCACGAAGAACATGCGTGTGCCGTACAGCTCGACGGGCTCACTGGCAAGCGTGGCCCCTACCGACCGCAATTCCTTGTACGCGGCATCGGCGTCGTCGACCTCGAGCGACAGGACCCGGAGCCCGAGCCCTGCTCGGGGTGGCTCCCTCGGCGTGAAGTTGAAGCACATCAGCTCCACGCGGATGTCGCGGATGCGGCCTCCGCACGCCCGCCCGGCCGCGCCCGGCACCCCAGTGATGGCTTCGAACCCCGGACCCTCCATTTGTGCGTCAAAGAGCTGCTCCCACCCGAGCACCCGCTGGTAGAACTCAATCGAGCGTTCCATGTCGGCGACGTTGATCGACACGTGCGAGACCCCGGTGATATGCGCCGTGGCAGACATCCGTGACCCCGTTCAGCCGAGAGGCCTGACAGCGCCGACCTCGTAGATGGCCATCTCGCGGCTCAGTACGGTCACCGCCGCCACCGCCGCCGTGGTGCCGCTGGCCGCGCCGCGGCGCTCGGCGGCACGCCGCAGGTGCTCCTCGAGGTCGGCCATCGACGCCCACCGCTCCGACAGCACCACGCGGTCACCCTCCACGGGGTCCGCCGCCATGACGTACTCGATGCAGCCCTGCTCTTCACGCGAAGAGACCATTCCTGCAACGCTCTGCGCCAGGAAGGCGTCGCGGTCCTCAGGGGCGACGCGGAATGTGCCTTGCACGATGACCATGCCGGCCTGTCTACACGATCGCGGGGCACGGTGCCGCCGGCCGCAGTCGTGAGCGCGAGCCGGCGCGTATGGTTCGCGACGTGCCCGACGAGCTTGTCCCTTCGCTCGATCTCGCTCGCGTCGACGCGGCACAGCGGCGGTTCGAAAGCGCCATTGCGGGGCTCGACGAGGCCTGCATCCGGAGACCGTCCCTCCTCGCCGGATGGAGCGTCGCCCACGTGCTCGCGCATGTGGCTCGTAATGGCGAGAGTCACGTCCGGCGCGCCCGCGCCGCCGCCAGCGGTGAGGTAGTCGAACAGTACCCAGGCGGGTACGAGGGCCGAGAGCGGGCCATTCAGACCACAGCGGAGCGGCGCGCGAACGAGATCCTCCAGGACGTCCGCGAGACGGCCGCCGAGCTGCACGCGGTCTGGCGCGCCGTCCCGGAGCACGCGTGGGATGGCCTGACCCGCGACGTCGCCGGTCGCGAGCGGCCCCTGAGGGAACTCCCGTCACGCAGGTGGCAGGAACTCGAGGTACACCTGGTGGACCTCGACGTGGGCATCACGTGGGACTCGTGGCCCGACGAGTTCGTCGCCGAGTTCCTACCTCGGCTCCGCTCGACGCGTGCGGGGAGGCTTCCGTCGGGCGCCTCGCCGCCGGACACGAGGGCACTCACGGACCGGCAGGAGCTGGCCTGGCTCTACGGTCGGCACACCGGGGTGAGCCTGCCCCCGCTCGCGCCATGGGGTTGACGCGCGGGCACCGTGCGTCAGAACCAGCTCAGAGCCTTCGCGGTGAACCGCTTGACGTCATCGGCCGTCGCCGGGCGTGATCGGCCGGAGACCCAAGGCGCATCGTGCCTGAGGCACACCGTGAGCTCCGCGACCTCCGTGAACCTCCGTCGAATCGCCGTCACCGTGCCCGGGAGCTGACGACTGTCATGCAGCTCATGTGCGAGCTGCACGTAGTGCGCGCCCTCGGCGTAGGTGGTCGCCGTCCCGGCGAGCCTGACCGTGTCGGTGGTCCGACGGTCGTCCTCGTTGCCGGGCGAGTACCGGATCCGCCGGTACTCGGCACCGCTCGGCTCCTCGACGTACCGGGTGTTCGTGATCTCACCGGCGATGACCTGCGACGCGAAGTCGAAGGGGTGGTCGTGTACCGGTGGCTCGCCGAGGCAGCGGGTCGGGTCCCACACGTGCAGCCGGTACTCCCGATCGTCGTCCAACCGGAGCGCGAGCAGCCCGATGTCCTGCAGGACCCAGGGGTACGCGTCGGCGTGGGCGAGGACCTGGTACACGAGCGCCTTGTCGAGGCCGGTGTCCACGGCACCTCCCGGCGATGTGCGCCCAAGCGATGAGGCGAGGCGAATCGCATCAGTGTAACTTCGTCGGTCGCCTGAGCGCCGGTCGCGACCAGCGCGCCGGCCGGAGCACGGCCCGCGCTGACCAAGCCGACGGCCGCAGCTCGCGGGCAGGATGTCGCCATGGTCCTCGAGCACGCCCTGCTGGACATCCGCGGCGGCGAGGAGGGCGCATTCGAGGAGGCGTTCGACCGGGCCAAGGCGATCATCGCGGCGTCGCCGGGCTTTATCTCCCTGCGGCTCAGTCGGTGCATGGAGCGCCCCGGACGGTATGTGCTGCTGGTCGAGTGGCGGTCGCTGGTGGACCACACCGTCGGGTTCCGGGAGTCGCCTCCGTACGAGGAGTGGCGCCGGTTGCTCCATCACTTCTACGACCCCTTCCCGCTCGTCGAGCACTTCGAAGACGTCGTCGCCGTCTCGTAGGTCGTTCGCGCACGCGGGCGTCGCTGAAAGCCTCTGACGCAACGAGCCAGTGCCCTGGGCCGACCGAGGTGCTGGCGGGCAGTTGGCCATGGCCGATCGCGCGTCGGCCGAGGCAAGATGCCTTGTGGCCCCGGACGAGCCGTACTACCGGAGGGACCTGGCGCTGGTCCACCACCTCGGCTTCGGCGGCCACGCCGACCTCGTGGCGCCCGGTGTGCTCCGGTTGCTCGCGCCCGTCCTCGCCCGCAACGGCGTCGTGGTCGAGCTCGGGTGCGGCAGCGGCCTGCTCACGCGGCACCTCATCGACGCAGGCCATCGGGTCGTCGCAACGGACGCGTCGCAGGCCATGCTCGACCTCGCCCGCGCCAACGTACCTGATGCCGAGGCCATCGCTTGCCTCGTCCTGCCGGACGACCCGATCCCCGCGTGCGATGCCATCGTGGCAGTGGGCCACCCGCTCAGCTACCTGCGGGACGAGGCCGCGGTCGACCGGGCATTGGCCGCCGCCGCGGGCGCACTGCGCCCTGGCGGTGTGCTGGCCTTCGATATCTGCGACCTCGAGTGGGGTGCCGCCCGCCGCGGTGCCCCCGGGATCGGGCGCGTCGGCGATGACTGGGCCATCGTCACGGAGTACTCCATCCCGGCCCCCAACCGCTTCGTCCGCCAGATGGCCGTGTTCACCCGCGGCATGGACGGCACGTGGCGGCGCGACGACGAGCGCCATGACAACGTCTTGGTCGACACGAGGCGCATCCCGGCGTTCCTCGCCGCGCATGGTGTCGACGCCGTGGTCAAGGATGCCTTTGGCACCGAGCAGTTGCCGCTCGGGTTGCGGGCCGTCGTCGGTCGGCGTGTGGACGGATGACGGCGACGAGAGACATCGCCGGCGTTCGGAGGGGCCGGTGAACGACGGATGCATCACTGATCTAATTGCCCGACGATCGGCACAGGGAGGCAGGGCCAATGCTGGATGATCCCATCGTCAGCGTCCGTTACATCGTCGACGACGTGGCCGCGGCGATCGACTTCTACACGCGTCACTTCGGGTTCAGCGTGGGCCTGAACGCGGCGCCGGCGTTCGCGGAGGTTACGCGCGGCAACCTCCGGCTGCTCCTCAGCGGGCCGCAGAGCTCAGCGGGGCGGCCCATGGAGGATGGTGAACGGCCGCACCCAGGTGGCTGGAACCGGCTGCATTTCGTGACCGACGACATCGCCGCCGATGTCGAGCGCCTGCAGGCGGCGGGCGTCACGTTCCGCAACCCGATGGTGTCCGGGCCCGGAGGCGCACAGATCCTCGCCCAAGACCCAGCCGGCAACCTGGTCGAGCTGTTCCAGCGCGCGTCGCCGGCGCCCTGACCGCGCGCCGCCGGGCGGCGTGCCGGCCAACGGTGCCCCGCCGCGTACGCGGCTTCCTACCCGGCCTGCGCGCGTCCGTGATGCGGTCGCGGGCGCGCTGAGCTCAGAGGACGAGCGGGCAGCTGAGGTGCACGCCGAACACCGTCTGCGTCCGCCCGGCGGCGATCCAGGACCCGATCATCAGCGCCATGCCGTGCAGCTGCTGATCGGTGAACTGCCCGCGAGCACGGTCGAACCAGGCATCGTCCAGCGCGAGGTGGTCGACGGCGAACTTCTCGGCGTACTCGATGGCGATGCGATCGGCGTCCGAGTAGCCGGGCCACGTCCGCCACTCCGAGACGTGGACGTAGTCATCTTCAGTCAGGTCGTGTTGCGCCAACTGCGCAACGCGGGTCTCCAGTCAGATGTCGCAGGCGTTGATCTCCGCGATCCGCTTGCGCATGAGCTCGCGGGTCCGGATCGACACGAGGTCGGACGCGTAGACGGCCGCCGAGAGCTCGGAAGCGGGACGAGTCAGCTCCGGGTTCAACGCCCAGAGCCGGTACAGCTCCTCACCCTCGCCGGAGGGAATGGAAATGCGCGCCATTTCGGGATCATACGCCGAGCGCGGCGCCGGCCCCGGGCCTCATCGACGCCTCGGCTGGCGGCCTTGGGCCGGGTCAGGTGCCGGCCTGGCGCTTCTCGATCCGGCCGGCGAAATGTGTCTTCGCGCCGACGTTGAGCCCCCAGCTCCAGATCGTCTCCGGGACGATCCTGATCCGGATGGAGCCACGCTCGTCTGTTTCGAGCGACGCCCGGCCCCGGACCTTGACGCCGCGCGGCTTCCACGGGTCGACCGTCGCCAGGTCGTCGACGACGATCGTGGCGCGCGGGTTGGCCTGGAGATGGCGGTAGCGCACGGTCTTGGTCAGGTCGAGGCCGCCCGACACGATCGTGTCACCATCGACGCTGAACCCGACTGCGGACACGTCGGGCTCCCCGTCGGCTGATGCGGTGGCCAGGCGAGCGAGCCGCTGACCGGCGAGGTACTCCTGCTCGGCCTCTGTGAACACACCCATGCCCGACCTCCTCGCTCTGTCGCAGCAACGAGCGCGTCGTGCCCTGCATTCCCCCCGCGCCGCCCGCGCACGACGGGCCGGGTCAGCGTTGGAGCGGCTCGATGTAGCGGCGCGCGTACTCCTCGAGTGTGGCGCGCTTGTGGTCGATCGACGACCGTGGCGTCCCGTGGAACAGCCATGGCGGGTTGACCACACCGCTGAGGCCGAGGTCGCGGAGGCGCTTGATGTCGTCGAGCGACGGGGCGGTGTTGAACGCGACGACGGCGCGGTGGGGGCCGCGGCCTTCGGATGACCGCGCCGTGGCCAGCCGGGCGAGCAGCGGCCCGACCTGAGCGACGTCGTAGTTGATGCCCACCCATCCGTCCTGGCGGGCAGCCCGTTGCAGTGCGCGGCCGGAGTGGCCTCCGGCGAGGACCGGCACCGGCGCGGTCGGGACCGGAGCCATCTGTACGGGCGGGAAGTCGTAGAACGCCCCGTGGTGCTCGACCATCCCCCCGCCCAACAGCGCCCGGATGACGTCGATCATCTCATCGGCGCGGCGCCCGCGGGCCGCAAAGTCCTGCCCCGTGAGCGCGAACTCCTCCGCCATCCAGCCGACGCCCACACCGAGGTGGACACGGTTCCCCGATAGCACCGCTGCCGAGGACACGGCCTTGGCGACCGAGAACGGGTCGCGCAGCGGCAGGATGTAGACGTACGTCATGAACTGCAGCTGCGACGTGGCCATCGCGAGCGCGGACGCGAGGCACCATGGGTCGAGGTGCGGGAGGGCCGGGTCCCAGAGCGACGCGCCCGCATCGGGGAGCTCTGCCATGAGGCGTGCCATCGTCTCGGGATAGGGGTACTCCGACGCGATCGACGCGGGCGTGACGAGGTGGTCGTCGATGGTCAGCCCGGTGAAGCCGACGGCCTCCGCGACGCGCGCGATCTCCGGGAGCTGATCAGGTTCCGTGAACGCGATGGTCTGCCAGAACTCCACGCCGAGCATGTTGCCATCCGAAGGCTGGCGTGGCCGGAGGAACGCCCTCACCCGCCTCCCGCGCCAGAGGACCGCCCCGAGCTCGGCGGTCGCTACGGCCCCGCGGGCGCGGCCTCCGGCAGGACCGATGCGCCGTCGGCCTCCATGGCGCGCAGCGCCTCGACCAGTTGCGCGATTTCGGCGTCGGTGTCGGCGACGGGGCGGTCGGTCCGCTGGGCGTACACCAGGCGGCCCAGCCGGTCGAGGAGGTCCCCCGCCTTGCGCTTGGCCTGCACGTCCTCGACCTTGCCCTCGACCTTGACCTTCAGGTCCTGCGCCTGCTGCTTGGCCTTGTCCAACAACCCCATTACGGCCCTCCTCACCCGGACTGCCCCTATCCTCTGCGAAGACGACGGCCGGCGCCAGGGCCGATCGTCCCCCTGTACGCAGCACCCTGCGCCGACGCCCCACGCCTCGGGCCAGCGTGCCGGCGGGCGGGTATGGGTAGACGACACTGACGAGACACGGGAGGTGAGATGGGACCCGCCAATCTGCTCGACCTGTACGCACGGGCCAGCGACTGGGCCCTCGCCAAGGTGCGGGGTGCGCAAGGCCGATTGGATGCGCCGTCGACGTGCGAGCGCTGGGACGTGGCGACCCTGATGGACCACATGCTCGACACCCAGCGCTACTTCGCCGGGAGCGCGCGCGGCGAACAGGTGCCGCCGCCGTCGCCCGAGCCGCCCCCGCTGATCGGGCCCGACCCGGTCGCCGCGTTCGAACGGGCACGCGCCGAGGTCACGGACGCGTTCAGCCAGCCCGGCGCCATCGACAAGACGGGCCCCGCCCTCGGCATCGCGTTCGCCGACCAGCTGCTCCACGGGTGGGACCTGGCACGGTCGACCGGCCAGGACACGACCATGCCCGACGGCCTCGCCCAGGCGGCGTACGAGATGATCCACGGCCGGTTCACCGACGAGCAGCGCCGAGGTGTGTTCAAGCCTGAAGTGCCGGTGGGGCCCGACGCCTCGGCCCAGGACCGGCTCCTCGCCTATACCGGTCGCGACCCGTCAGGTTGAGGCCGGCCGACGGCAACGCCTACTGCGCCTCGTCGTCGTCCTCGACGCTCACCTCGAAGGCGGCGACGAGCGCCAGCCCGAACGCGACGACCTGCCCCTGACTGATGGTGGTGCGCCGCAGGGAGGTCGCGCCACGCACCCCCTCGAGGTCCGAGCCGCGCAGGTCGAGCCCGTCGCACGCCGCACCGCCGAACTCGGCGCCGGCCAGGCGGCACCGTCGCAGCGCGCCCGGCGCGAACCGGGCGCCGTAGAAATCGGCGCCACGCAGGTCGCAGTCCTCGAACCGGCACCGCTCCAGTGACGAGCCACGGAAGTTGGCATCGTCGAGCCGGCAGTCGACGAAGTGCACGTCCTGCGCCCGCGCGCCGATGGCCACGAGCCCCGACATGCGGCAGTGCCGGAAGGCGACCCGGACCAGGCTGGGCCCCTCGAGGACGAGGCCGGAGAGCTCGCCGTCCTCGACCAGGACGTCCGCCCACCGCCCACCTTCGAAGGTGGCGCCGGTGAGGCGGAGCCCGTGCAGCCGCGACCCGATGATCTCGTAGTCGGAGGCGCTCCCCGAGAACGCCACGCCGGGACCGGCGTCCACACCGGACCAGCTGACGCCGTCGCCGAGCGGTCTGGGCGCGTCGTCGAGCGGTTCCGTGAGGCGCGGGCCCGCCGGCCAGCGCCCGGCGTCCTTGGAGGGCACACGTGCCAGCGTCTCACGCGCCGGGCGGCGCGGTCAGTCGTGCGTCCCGGGCTCGTGGGCCGCGTGGGTCGCGGCCTCGAGTTGGAACGTCGAGTGCTCGACGTCGAAGTGGGTGGCCAGGCACTGCTGCAGGTGGTCGAGCACCACTCCTGCGCTGCCGTCGGCGAGGCACGCGTCGGTGACGACGACGTGGGCGCTGAGGGCGGGGAGGGCGGACGTGAGCGTCCAGGCGTGCAGGTCGTGGACCGCGAGCACCTCCGGGAGCTCGGTGAGGTGCCGCCGCACCTCCTCCAGATCGACGGTCTCGGGCGTGCCCTCGAGCAGGATGTGGCCCGACGCGCTGAGGAGCACCCACGACGCGCGCAGCATCAGCGCGACGACGACGAGCGATGCGATGGGGTCGGCGCGTTCCCAGCTGCTCGCCAGGATGACGACGGCGGCAACGGCGGTCCCGATGAAACCGTAGAGGTCGGTGAGGATGTGCTGGAAGGCACCCTCGACGTTGAGCGAGCGGCGGTTGGCCCGGGCGAGCACTGCAGTGGCGGTCATGTTCACCGCCACACCGATCAACGCGACGGCCAGCACGGGCGCCGCGTGCACGTGGTGCGGGTGGGCGAGCCGCCGGACGGCCTCCGCGGCGAGGAGCACGGCGACGACGAGCATCGTCACGCCGTTGGCCGCGGCGGCGAGGATCTCGGCGCGCTTGAGCCCGTAGGACCACACCGGGCTCGACGGTCTCGCCGCCAGGTGCATCGCCCACATCGAGGCCCCGATCGCGCCCGCGTCGGTCAGCATGTGGCCTGCGTCGGCGACGAGCGCGAGCGAGTGGGCGAAGACGGCCACGACCAGTTCGGCGGCCATGTAGGCGACGAGGAGCGCGAGGACGGTCGCGAGCAGCCGGCGGTCGGCACCCGCGGTCACCGCAGCGTGGTGGTGCGCGTCGGTGACGTCATGGCCGTGCGGTACCGGCGCCCCGTTTCCGGACCCGTCACCGCGCCTCATCCGCGACCGATGTTACGGCGGGCCGCTGCGCTGCGGGTGGGAAGAAGATCCATTCCCGAAGGCTGGCGACGGCCGCGCCACGCGCGGCCGTTAGCCGCCGAGCATGTCGAGGTTGCGGCTGTCGAAGTACTCCCGCCACGCGCTGATCTTCCCGTCGCGGAACTCCGTCACGCCGACGACCGGCCATGGCCCGAGCCGGGTGCCGTCGGCGCGCACGAGCCAGTCCACGCGCTCGGTGAACACGACGTCGCCCGCCACCGCCACGTTGCGGAACTCGACGGCCATGTTGGTGAAACCCATCTGTTCCATCGTCCCGACGAGCTGAGCGGCTTCCTCGGGCCCCGTCGTCGTGGGCATCCCCGCCTGCTCCCAGCGGCAGTCGTCGGTGAAGTGCTCGCGGAAGGCCTGCTGACTGGCGGCGATGCCCTCCTCCCACGCCCGCAGCACCTCGCGGAGTACGTCTTCGTTCGCCATGGCTGCCCCTCCCGCCGCTCGTGCCGGAGCCTCCAGCGGAGGCGGAGAAGGAGGGGCCTGGTCTCGCGCACCCGCACGAGGCCAGGCCCCGCTCCCGCCCGCAGAAGGCCTACAGACCGTAGATGTCGATGGCGTTGCCCGCGAGGAGCTGTGCACGCTCGTCACCGGGGACACCCTCGAACGCCTCGCTGATGTACTTCCATGAGTGCGGCCACGTCGAGTCCGAGTGCGGGTAGTCGGTGGACCACATCATGTTCTGCATCCCGACCTCGTGGCGCAGGCGGATCGCCGCGTCCTCGTGGATGAACGTGTTGACGACCTGGCGGTCAATGTAGAAGCTCGGCTTCTCCTTCAGCTCCGACTTCGTCCAGAACCGGTGCTTGCGGAAGGTGTCGTCCGCCCGGTCGCGGTAGTAGATGAGCCAGGACACGCCCGCCTCGGTGAAGATGAACTTGATGTTGGGGTAGCGCTCGGGCACCCCCGAGAACAGGATGATCGCGAGCGTCTCCGCCAGCCCCAACGGCGAGAGCGAGATGAAGCTCATGGCCGTGCCCTGCTGGTTGGGCGCCAGTGACCCCATCGTGAACGCGTTCGACCGCGGCATCCCGATGTGGAAGTGGATCGGGTACCCGAGGTCGTTGGCTACCTTCCAGAACGGCTCGTACATCTCGTCCCAGTACTGCACCTCAGGGAAGGCATCGAAGAGGAACGCCCTGATGCCGGGCAGCTTCGCCGCCCGCTTCATCTCCTCGAGGGCGAGCTCGGGATTGCCGAACGGCACCGTGGCAGGGCCGATGAGCCGCTCCGGGTCGGCCTGGCAGAACTCGGAGAGGAAGTTGTTGTACGACTGGACCACGGCGCGCTGGAAGTCGCGGTCGACGCCTTCGCCCGTGGGCAGTGCGCCGCCGGAGATCAGCACTTCGGCATCGACACCGTCGAGGTCCATGTCCTTCAGGCGCGCTGTCGCCTCGAACGACCCCACACGGATGTCGTCCTCGGTGATGTCCTTCTCCTTGTAGTCCTCGTAGGGGCGCCCGGCCATGTGGCTGAGCCCCATGCCGGCCATCTTGAGCGCCTGCTTGGACGACGCCTCCACCGATTTCACCCACCGGTGGTCGCGGTACTGCTCGGGCAGGTACCGCTGGAAGAACCCTGGTGGGTGGCTCAGATGGGAGTCCGCCGAGATGAGCCGGTACTCGCGCGTGGCCATGACAACCCCCTCGACCGTCGCAGACGCCCAAGCGTACGGTAAAACCGGGGCGTGCGCGCTGGCGACCGCCTGGTCGACATCGACAACCACTACTACGAGCCGGACGACTGCTTCACCCGGCACCTCGACCCGGCGTTCGCCGACCGCGCCTTCCACGTCGAGCGCGGCCCCGACGGCCTGGGCCGGCCGTACTTCGGCGCCGAGCCCGCCTACTACCTGCTCAGCACCCCGGCCGACCTGATCGGGCGCCCGGGCGTCGTCCGCGAGCACAAAGACGAGCGCTACGTGACGCTGGAGGCCGACGACCTGGTGCGCCCCGGCGAGGTGCCCGAGTTCGTCCGCCGCGACGCCCGGCTCGAGTGGATGGACGCCCACGGCATCGAGGCCGTCGTGCTGTGGCCGAGCCTCGGCCTCACCGTCGAGGTGCAGATGCGCGACGACCCCGCGGCCTGCGTCGCCAACCTGCGGTCGTTCAACCGCTGGCTCGACGAGGAGTGGGGCTTCGACTACCGGCACCGGATCTTCGGCGTGCCCTGGCTCACGCTGGTCGACCGCGACGAGGCCGTCCGCGAGCTCGACTACGTGCTCGCCCACGGGGCGCGCGTCGTGCACCTGCTGTTCGCACCGGTCAACGGCCGCTCGATCGCCGACCCGTGGTTCGACCCGTTCTGGGCACGCCTCGAGGAGGCCGGCGTGCCGATTGCCTTCCACGGCGCGGAGTCCGGCTACAACCAGCTGCTGTCCGTGCACTGGGGCGAGGCGCCACGACCGGCGGCGCACGCGCAGTCCCCGTTCCAGCGCGCCTGCTTCTTCGGCGAACGCCCGATCATGGACACGCTGGCGGCGTTGGTGCTGCACAACCTGTTCGGCCGGTTCCCCCGGCTGCAGGCGATGAGCGTCGAGAACGGCTCGTGGTGGGTGCCGTTCCTCCTGCGCACCATCGACCGTGCCGTCGTGACCGGGGCACAGGGGACGTGGCTTGGCGGGCGCGTCGACGACCGCCCGAGCGACATCTTCCGCCACCACGTGTCGGTGGCGCCGTTCGACGACGACGACGTCCGCGAGCTGATCGAGCTCATCGGTGCTCGCCGCGTGCTGCTCGGCTCGGACTACCCGCACCCCGAGGGGCACCCGGAGCCGGGGGCGTTCTTCGACGGCAAGGGCCTGACCGACGAGGAGCTCCGCCTGATCACGCGGGACAACGCCGCTACGCTCCTGCGCCTGTGAGCGTCCTCGGCAACCGCGTCATCCGCAAAGAAGACCCGCGTCTGTTGACGGGCGCCGGCCGCTACGTCGACACCCTCGCGCTCGAAGGGTCGCGCTACGTCACGTTCGTTCGGTCGACGCAGCCCCATGCCCGCATCACCGTCGACGCGGCCGCGGCGCGCACGGCGCCGGGCGTCGTCGACGTGGTGACCGCCGCCGAGGTCGACCTCGAGCCCACGGCCGGGTTCGCCTTCTTCCCGCACATCGATGCCCGCTTCCTGCGCCCCGTCCTTGCCGACGGCGTCGTGCGGTTCGTCGGCGAGCCGATCGCGGCCATCGTCGCCGAGGACCGCTACCGCGGTGCGGACGCCGCCGAGCTCGTCACCGTCGACTACGACCCGCTCCCGCCGCTCGTCGACCTCGAGGCGTCGGCACGCGGCGATGTGCTGCTGTTCCCCGAGCTCGGGACCAACGTCGTCGCCGAGCTCAACCTCCCACCGGTCGAGGGCCTCTTCGACGGGGCCGACGTCGTCGTCCGCCAGCGTATGGTCAACCGCCGCATCGCCCCCACACCCATGGAGGGGCGGGCGTGTGCCGCCGCGTGGGACGGCCGGCGCCTCACGTTCTACGCGTCGACGCAGGGCATCGCCCTCACCAAGGAGACGCTCATGCAGCGCCTCGGGCTCGCCGACGAGGCCGTGCGCGTGGTGTGCGCCGACGTCGGGGGCGGCTTCGGCTCCAAGGGCGGCGTCTCTGCCGAAGAGCTCCTCGTCGCCTGGCTCGCCATCCGCCTGGGGGGCACGGTGCGTTGGGCCGAGACGCGTTCGGAGAACCTGACCTCGATGGGCCACGGGCGCGGCCAGGTGCAGGACGTGGAGATCGGCGCCACGCGCGACGGCAAGCTGGTCGGGCTGCGGATGCACATCACGCAGGAGGCGGGCGCCTACGCGGACGCCGGTTCCGGGCTCCCGGCGCTGACGATGCTGATGGCGTCGGGCGTGTACGCCATCCCGCGCATCGGCTACACGTCGACCGCGCTCCTGACGTCGACCACGCCCGTGGGCGCGTTCCGCGGCGCGGGGCGGCCCGAGGCCGCGTACGCCATCGAGCGGGGGATGGACGTGCTGGCCGCCGAGCTCGGGATGGACCCCGCCGAGCTGCGCCGGCGCAACTTCATCTCGCGCGACGCCTTCCCGGCGACGACCGCGGTGGGCACGGTGTACGACACCGGCGACTACTCGATGGCACTCGAGAAGGCGCTCGTCGCCGCCGACTACGACGGGCTGCGCGCCGAACAGGCCCGCCGCCGCGCCGCCGGCGACGTCAAGCAGCTCGGCATCGGGCTGGCCACCTACGTCGAGATCACGGGCGCCATGCCCGGCGCCGAGCCGGCAACGGTCACCGTGCACGCCGACGGCTCGGCCACCGTCATTGCCGGCAGCACCCCCCACGGGCAGGGGCACGAGACGGCGTTCGCCATGGTCGCTGCCGACCGCCTCGGCATCCCCTACGAACGGATCAACGTGGTGTACGGCGACACCGACGTGGTGCAGGCCGGGCAGCTCACCGGTGGGTCCAGGTCGGCGCAGATCTGCGGCACGGTCGTGGGCCGGGCGTCCGACGCCGTCGTCGAGCAGGCGCGCGCCCTCGCCGCGTCGCTCCTCGAGGCCGCGCCCGACGACGTCGTGCTCGAGCGGGAGACGGGGTCGTTCCACGTCGCCGGCTCGCCGACGATCACCAAGTCGTGGGCGGATGTGGCGGCGGCGAGCGACGCCGAGCTGGCGGCCACCGAGACGTTCGAGTCGAGCCCGACGTTCCCGTTCGGCGCCAACGTCGCCGTCGTCGAGGTCGACATGGAGACGGGGCGGGCCACGCTGCTGCGCATGGTCGGCTGCGACGACGCCGGGCGCATCCTCAACCCGCTCCTGTTCGAGGGCCAGGTGCACGGCGGCATGGCCCAGGGCGTGGCCCAGGCCATGCTCGAGGAGGTCGCGTTCGACGCCGACGGCAACCCCCTCACGGCGACCCTCGCCGACTACTCGGCCATCACCGCGTGCGAGCTCCCGTCGTTCGAGCTCGTCCACAGCGAGACGCCGACACCGCTCAACGACCTCGGGGCGAAGGGGGTCGGCGAGTCCGGGACCATCGGGTCCACGCCGTGCGTGGTCAACGCCGTCGTGGATGCGCTCTCCCACCTCGGCGTGCGCCACATCGACATGCCCACCACGCCGCAGCGGGTGTGGGCGGCGATCCGTTCGGCCGCGTCGTAATGGGGCGCGTCGACGGCAAGGTCGCCCTCGTCTCGGGGGCGGCGCGCGGCATGGGCGCGGCCCATGCCCGCCTGCTCGTGGCCGAGGGCGCGTCGGTCGTCCTCGGTGACGTCCTCGACGACGAGGGCGCGACCACGGCGGCTGGCATCGGCGACCGCGCCCGCTATGCGCACCTCGACGTGCGCAGCATCGAGGACTGGCGCCGTGCCGTCGCCACCGCGGTCGATGCGTTCGGGAAGCTGGACGTGCTGGTCAACAATGCGGGCATCATCAGGGTGGGCTCGATCGAGGAGCAGCCCGTCGAGGACGTCACCGCGGTGTGGGACGTCAACCAGCTCGGCGTCTACCTCGGCATGAAGGCCGCCATCCCGGCCATGCGCGCCTCCGGCGGCGGGTCGATCATCAACATCTCGTCCACCGGGGGGCTGCGCGGCTCGCCGTTCATGGCGGCCTACGCGGCGAGCAAGTGGGCGGTGCGCGGCATGACGAAGGTGGCCGCCCTCGAGGTCGGGCACGACGGCATCCGGGTCAATTCCGTGCACCCGGGGTTCATCGACACCGATCTCACGCGTGCGCCGGAGTTTGCCGGCGTGGACAAGGCCGCCTTCACTGCCGCCCTCCCCGTCCCGCGCCACGGCGTGCCGGACGACATCGCCAGGATGGTCCTGTTCCTGGCGTCGGACGACAGCGCCTACTGCACCGGCGCCGAGTTCGTGGTGGACGGAGGCCAGACCTGCGGCACCGTCCCGCCGGGCCGCACGGAGCCGACGGCGCGCTAGGCCTGGTTGGTCGTCGTGGCGCCCAACTGCAGCATCTCGGAGATGTGGGCGTGGTGGGCCGAAGTTCCCCCGTCGATGACGATCACCTGGCCGGTGATGTAGGCCGACTCGTCGGAGGCGAGGAACAGCACCAGGTTGGCCACGTCCGACGCCAGGCCCAGCCGGGGCACGAGATTGTTGCGCTCCATGATGTCCTGGACCGCCTTCGGGACGTTCGACGCCACCGACGGCGTCATGATCGTGCCCGGCGAGATGGCGTTGCACCGGATGCCCTGCTTGCCGAACTGCGTCGCGACCGACCGGGTGATCGAGTTGATCCCGCCCTTGGCCGCCGTGTAGGCGGTGAGCACGACGTCGCCGCCGAGCGACGAGTTCGACGACGTGTTGATGATCGACCCGCCGCCCGACTCGATCATCCTCGGGATGGCGTGCTTGCACCCGAGCACCGCGCCGCGAAGGATCACCGACAGGGTGGCGTCGAGGACCGAGACGTCCATCCCGGTCACGTCGCCGTCGCGCGCCATGTGCGCCGCCGACGTGATGGCGGCGTTGTTGTGCAGGATGTGCAGGCCGCCGAACGTCGACACGGCCGCGTCGACCATGGCGCGGACCTGGTCCTCGTCGCTCACGTCAGCCGCCACGCCGATGGCCCGGTCCTCCCCGATCGCCGCCGCGACCTCTTTGGCGCCGGGGCCGTTGACGTCGGCCACGACCACCCGCGCCCCCTCCGACGCCAGCCGCTCCGCCGTGGCCCGCCCGATGCCGGAGGCCGCCCCCGTCACGATCGCCACCTTGCCCTCAACGCGTCCCATGGCGGCTCAGCGTATGCGGGCGCAGTGCACGCGGGCATGGCGGAGCTTGCCCTCCATCAGCATGCTCGGCGGGTACAGGGTGAGCTCCGACGGGCCGACGTCGAACCGCCGGCGCTGCTCGGTCCCCACCCAGTTCGGGAACGTGCACACCTCCAGGTGGTGCACGACCTCGTCGCCCTGCAGCTCCCACCGCCCGGCGAACGCGTTCGCGGTCAGGAAGGCGTCGGCACGCTCGGCCGGCGTCCCGCCGAGGACGTCCCCGGCGGCGAACGGTGGGCGGCCGGGGCGCATGAGCACGGCGGTCATGTACCGCTCGGGCGTGTAGACGATGAGGCCCTCGGGGGTGTCGCCGAACGGGCGGCCGACCTCGCCGTCGTCGGTGTAGTGCTCCATGGCGAGCACTCGCCAGGTCCCGACGAGGGCGTCCTCGGCGGTCAACGGGGGATGACGACGTCGAGCGTCTCGGGCCCGTACTCGAGCATGTGGTCGACGCACACCCACTCGAAGCCGGGAGCGAGCGACAGCCCGCCCGGGCCGAACCGGTCGATCACCTCCTCGAGCACCACCTTCCCGATCATCCGGGTGAGGTGGTTGCCGAGGCACAGGTGGGCGCCGGCACCGAAGGCGAGGTGCTCGGGCTCGCCCGTGCGGTCGAGGCGGAAGGCCGACGCGTCCGGGTAGGTGGCGTCGTCGCGGTTGGCCGACGCGATCCCCATCATGATGTGCTCGCCGGCGTGCACCGGGCAGGCGCCGAGCTCGGTATCGGCCACCACCCGCCGGAACAGGAACGACACCGGCGCCTCGTGTCGGAGCGATTCCTCGACGGCCGCCGGCACCAGCGCCCGGTCGGCGGCGAGGACCGACGCGAAGTCGTCGGGGTGGGTGATGAACCGGTACAGCAGGTTGCCCACCATGTAGCTGGTCGACAGCGACCCGGCCAGGATGTTGATGGCGAGCGTCCGCACGTGCTGCTCGGGGATCCGCCACCCGTCGTCGGCCCGGGTCTGCACCATGACGGCGAGCAGGTCGGGCGGCTCGCCGCCCGCCCCGGCCGCCGACGCTGAGCCCGCCCCCGCCGCCCCCGCCGCCGCCCCCTCCGGCAGCCGGCGCGCCGCGATCAACGCGTCGATCGCCGCCGCGAACTCCGGGAACGCGCCCTCGATCCCCACGCCCCGCTCGGTGCGCCCCATCGTCGGCCACGTGCTGTGGAGCAGTTCGTCGCACCAGCGCTGCATGTCGTCGTGCAGCTCCTCGGGGATCCCGAGGGCGTGGCCGGCGACGGCGACGGGGAGGGGGATGGCGAGGCGCTTCATGAGGTCGCCCCCGCCGTCGGCGGCGACCGCCGTCAGCCGCGCCGCCACCCACGCCCGCGTCCACGGCTCGGCTGCCACTGCCCGGGCCGGCGTGAACCCCCGCAGCAGGATGCGCCGGATCTTCGGGTGCAGGGGCGCGTCGAGCTCCCCGAGGAAGCTCTCCTCCTCGGGGACCGTGACGCCCGGTGCCCGCATGTCGCCCGCCGACGAGAACCGGCGCGCGTCCTTGAACACCGTCGCCGTGTCGTCGTAGCGCGCCGTGAACACGACGCCCTCGGTCGGGCGGAGCACCGGCTCGGAGCTCCGGATGCGGGCCAGCAGCTCCCAGTCCTTGGTCTTCGAGGCGTCCATGGGGTCGAAGGCCAGCTCGTCCATGGACGAGCGATACTAACGACCGTGATCGAGTTCGACCCGTTCGACCCCGCCTACTTCCGGGACCCGTACCCGTCCTACGCCGCGATGCGCGAGGAGCAGCCGGTGTACCGGCGCGACATCCCGGACCATCGGGTCTGGCCCCACTACTGGATGCTGACGCGCGCAGAAGACGTGGACGCGGCGCTCAGCGATTGGCGCAGGTTCTCCTCGGCGCGCGGGACGCTCGTCGACACCGACATCAGCCTGATCCCTCCCAACATGTTCAACATGGACCCGCCGCGCCATGACGAGCTGCGCTCGATCCTCTCGCGTGCGCTCACGCCGAAGCGCATCACCGACCTCGAGCCCCATGTGCGGGCGTACGCCGAGCAGCTCGTGCGTGGGTTCGGCAAGGAGTTCGACGCGGCCACCGACCTGGCCCAGCCCATCCCCACCATCACGATGTGCGCGTTGATGGACCTGCCCGTGAGCGACCGCGACAAGTTCCTGAAGTGGAACCTGGACACGCTGGCGGGGGCCGACTTCACCAGCCCGGAGGCGCTGCAGGCCTACGCCGAGATGGGCGAGTACTGGGAGGGGCTGGTCGAGGGGCGCCGGCGCTCACCCGGCAACGACCTCATCTCGCAGATCCTCAACACCGAGATCGAGCTGTCCGACGCCGAGGTCGCCGGGTTCTGCTCGCTCCTCCACGATGCGTCGCAGAACACGACGATGAACATGATCGCCCTCGGCACCGTCATCCTCGCCCAGTTCCCCGACCAGCGCCGCCGCCTCCAGCAGGACCGCAGCCTGTGGCCGCAGGCGATCGAGGAACTGCTGCGCTACGCGTCACCCGTGCAGGGCCTGGCCCGCACGACGACGACCGACGTGACGCTGCACGGCGTGACCATCCCCGAAGGCGACCAGGTCCTCGTGCTGTACGGCTCCGCCAACCACGACCCCGCGGCGTACGAGCGCCCCGACGTGCTCGACTTCGGTCGCGACGTCAAGAACCACTGGGTCTTCGGCCACGGCATCCACTACTGCCTCGGCAACGCTGTCGCGCGCCTCGAGGTGCGCGTGGCGCTCGACGTGTTGCTCGACACGCTCGGCGACTGGGAGGCCGACACCGACGCCATGGAGTTCGTGCAGCTCGTCCCCACCCGCTGCGTGAGCAGGGCGCCGATCGCCGCTTAGTCCACGAGCGGGACGCGGAAGATCCTGGTCTTGTACAGGTAGTAGTTCCAGATCGTCGTGATCAAGATGGCCAGCACGCGCACGGCGAGCACCGGCATCACGTGCTGGAGCAGATAGGTCATGAGGATCGTGAACCCGAAGTTGAATCCCACGAGCGCGGCGAACGCGCCGAACTGCGGCAGCACGACCTTGTGGTGGGTGCGCTTGTCGCCGAAGGTGATCAGCTTCTGCAGCACGAACGACACGAGCAGGCCGACCCAGAAGCTGATGGCGACCGACCACACGGCGCTCACGCCCTCATGCAGGGCCAGCACGATCACCAAGAACTCGATCACGAAGGTGCTTCCACCGACGACCACGTAGCGGACCGCCGGGTGGCGCTGGAGCGCGGCCCAGTCCCGCTCCACGAGCAGGTCCCGGACGGTCGGTTCGGCTACTTGTTCGCCGGGGGGCACCGGAGGAAATGTACCCGGGCTCGGGCGTTTGGCCGTATGCGGGGGAGTGCGTCCCACGCCTACGTTGTCGTCGCCCGCTCCGCTTCCCTGAGCCCGGTGACGGCCCGATCGGGCCCGTGGAGGATGGCGCCGTGGGCGTCGCCGACGAGGAGGAGCGTGGTCCCGAGGTGGCACCAGCCCTCGAGGGCGGCCAGCTCGCCGGGCGCGGCGGGCCGCCCGACGAGCGCCCGGGGGCCGCCCTGATCGGGCACGACGGAGATCGAGAGCCGCTCCGGCTGGTTGTCGACGGCGACCAGGACCACCGGGCCGACGTGGACGCCGTGGCGCTCGTTGGCGGCGGCGATGAGCGGGTTGACCGACTCGGCGGTGAGGATCCACTCCACCCGTGACGTCCAAGGGAGCAGGAGGGGCGCGACCGCGAGGGCCAGCACCACGCCCACGATCCCGGCGATGACGACCAGGTCGGTCATCGGCCCACCTCCTTCGCGGCACTGTACCGGCCGCCTGCCGCCGCGTCACGGGGCCCCGGTACCATCACCGGCGTGAGCGAGAGCCAGCGGGTAGAGCAGAACTGGGAGACACCCAGCCTCGAGGAGATCCCCAAGATCAGCGCCATGCACGTGGGCGCCATGGAGCAGTCCGACGACGACATGGTGTGGGTACAGGCGGGGATGCACCACGTGCTGCTGCGCCTGACTGGGCGCAAGTCCGGCAAGGAGCACAAGGTGGCCCTGCCGTTCTGGCGCGACGCCGCGGGCAACCGCATCGTGGTCGCGTCGTTCGCCGGCGCCGACCAGCACCCGGCGTGGTTCCTCAACCTCCAGGACCGCGAGGCCAACCCCGAGGTGCTGGTGCGCGTGCAGGGCGGCCGCCAGTTCTGGTCACGCCCGGACATCCTCGACGGCGACGAGTACCAGCGCACCTGGGACGCGCTCACCGCGGATCGCGCCTGGTACCGCGACTACCAGGCCAAGACCGAGCGGCGCATCCCGCTCGTGCGCCTGCCCGAGACGCGCCCCGCCTAGAGCATCCGGTCGGCCCACCGCCGCAGCGCGTCGATGTAGCCGGCGCGGTCGGGGTTGGGGAAGCCGAGCGTCACCCACGTGATCCCGTCGGCTTCGAGCCGGGCGAGGCCGGCCTTGTCGCTGGCCGCGCTGGCCGACCAGCAGATGTCGGGCGGCACGGGCTTGCCCACCGACGCGGCGTAGGACCGCATGTAGTCGATGCGGGGCAGTAGGTCGTCGAGCCCGCCCAGCTCGGCCGTCTTGGCCGCCTTGGCGATGCCCGTGCTCGGGAACGGCGCCCACCCGTCCCCGCGGTCGACGGCGCGGCGGATGGCGGTGTGCGAGTTGCCCCCGATCCAGATCGGCGGGCCCTGCTTGGTCGCCGGGAGCGGCCGCATGCGCACGGCGCGCGCCTTGAAGTGCCGACCCTGGTAGGCGACGTCCTCCCCGCTCCATGCCATGCGCATCACGTCGAGGGCCTCGTCCATCAGCTCGTTGCGCTCGGTGAAGTCGACACCGAGCGCGCCGAACTCGGGCCGCAGGTACCCCGCCGCGGCACCGATGATCAACCGGCCCCCCGACAGCACGTCGAGGGTGAGCGTGCTCTTGGCCGTGAGGAACGGGTTGCGGTAGGGGATCACGAGCACGTGCGTCAGCAGGCGCAGCCGCGTCGTGGCCGCCGCCGCGAACGACAGGGCGACAAGCGGGTCGAGCGCGTGGTGGCCACCGGTGTCGAGCCATGTGGCGTCGCCCGCCGGGTGGTCGGTCACGAAGCACGCGCTGTACCCGGCGTCCTCCGCGGCCCGCGCCACCTCGGCGACGGCCTCCGCGGTACAGAACTCCGACGGAGGGTCCACCCGCATGGTAGGAAGCTCGACGGCAACGGAGACCGGCATGGCTCGGGATGCTATGCGCGACCGACAGGAGGGCGGGATGGACGGAGATGTGGTGTCCGTGGAGCGGGTGATCGCCGCGCCACCGGAGCAGGTGTTCGCGTTGGTGGCCGACCCGACCAAGCACCCGTTGATCGACGGGTCGGGCGGCGTGCGCGCGGCGAAGCCGGGCACACCCGAGCACGTAGAGCTCGGATCGACGTTCGGGATGTCGATGAAGCTCGGCGTCCCGTACTCGATGGTCAGCACCGTGGTCGAGTACGAGCCCAACCGGCGCATCGCCTGGCAGTCCAAGCCGCCGCACCTCTTCGGCCGCTTCAGCGGCGGCCGCATCTGGCGCTACGAGCTCGAGCCCGTCGACGGCGGGACGCGCGTCCGCGAGAGCTGGGACATCTCCCAGGACCATCAGCGCTCGATGCTGCGCAAGGACAAGGTCGCCGCGCAGACGCGCGCCAACATGGAGAAGACGCTCGAGAAGATCGCCGCGCTGGTCAGCCAGGGATGAGCTTCACGGTGCGCAACGCGTGCGCACCGATGGGGAACCTGACCGTACCGTCCGTCAGCTCGACGGCGCCGTCCGCCGCAGACTCGTCGAGCCGGCACGGCTGCGCCGACGCGATCGGGACGCCGCATCGCACCACCGCGTCGATGCTCGCACCGGTCGGGTTGAGCACGCGCACCACGATGCCGTCGCCCTCGTCGGCGGGCTTGAGCGCGCTCAGCACGAGGCCCGGCGGCTCGACCGCGATCACGCTCGTGCCCTCGGGGAGCGGAGGTTCCGGCCCGGCGACCACGGCGCGCAGGCCCACCTCGTCGGCCTGCAGCACGGCCGGCGGCGCGTCGACGCGCAGCGACAGCCTGGCGGCGACGCCGTCGCGGCACTGGGCTTCGGGTGTCGGGATCCCCGGCCCCGCCGGCTCCGGCCGGCTCTTCAGGTCGATGCGCGACAACCACCCCACGGCGCGCAGCAGCGTGACGGCGATGGTGCCCTCGGGGGTGACCTCGAACTCGGGCAGCCCCGGCGCAGCGACGCACAGCCCGTTGGCTTCGACCCAGCCCTGCTGGGGGCGCGTCCGCGTCGCCGGCTGCACCCAACCGGTGTCGTCCACCGGCCCCGTGCCCTCGGACGCCACGTCGAACGTCGTGGCGTAGCGGTACTCGGCGACGGGCGCCCCGGTCGGGAACAGCAGGCGCAGGCGGTGGTCGCGCGCCAGGTTGTCGACGCGCACGTCGAGGTCGACGCGCCCGACGCCGCGCGCGACGGTCGCCTCCACCCGCACCGTGAGCGCGACCGTCGCCTCGGACCGGCGGTCGCGTGACGGCGCCAGCTCGGCGGGCACGTCGACGGTCCGCGTCACGATCAGCCGCTCGATGCCCGACGGGTGCCGGCGGCGCTCGATGTCGACGCGCGAGAGGGCGGCGCCGTTGCCATCGCCCACCGGGTCGAAGTCGTAGCTGTCGCCGCGGTCGCCCTGGTCCTCGATCTCGGTGATGCCGCTGAAGGAGCGGTCGCCGAACTGCACGGTCAGCGTCCCGTCCTCGCCGGCGACCACGCCGACCGCGCTGGTGCCGATCTCGCGGCCGTTGTCGACGGTCTCGGCGTGCTCCTCGGACGGCGCCACGGCGTAGCGCCGCCACCCCATGGCCGGGACGTCGCGGGCGACAAACTCGAGGTCAAGCGCCGGCCACTCGCTGATGGCGCGGAAGCGCCCGGTGTCGCTCGACGCCACGACGCGCGCCGGGGCACCGTCGACCGTGAAGCCCTTGGTCGTGCCCGCCGCCATGGCGAGCGGGTGCATGGCGTCGCCGCCCTCAGCCGCCCGGAACGTCGGGAACCCCTCGAGGGGCACGCGCACCACGTCGGTGCGCGCCATCGGGCTGGCGTTCCACACGGCCACGTCCTGCTCGGTGCTCCACGGCACGCGCCGCTCGGCGCCAAGCCCGGCCAGCCGTTCGAGTGCCCGCGACGTCGTCTGGTCGGCCAGTTCGGTGGCGGTCGCGAACCGGCCGAGCATCTGGCGGTGCACCTCGTCCTGGGAGCACCCGCCGATGGAGTCGTGGGCCTGGTTGGCGAGCAGCGCCCGCCAGGCGGTGCGCAGCGCCGGGCGCTCGTCGGGCTGGCCGAAGGCGAAGGCGATGGCGGCCCACGGCTCGGCCCACGCGACGAGGGCCCGCTCGGCCCGCCGGTTGGCCAGCTTCAGCGGCAACCGGGCCGACCACACACCGGGCAGCAGGTTGGCCGTCCGGCCCCCGAGCAGCGGCCCGCTGAACTCGGGGCGGCCCTCGGCCGCCACCCCGTGCAGCTCGTCGAGCAGCCCGCGGCGCACCACCGCGCCGGTCCTGGCCGCGAGGGCCTTGGCGACGGCCTCCGTGTGGGCGTCGGGGAGCATGTGGTCGATGCCGTTCATGAGCACGACCGGCACGCCCTCCACCGGGTGCATGCGCGCCAGCACGGAGACCAGCGCGTCGGCGGCCTCCTCGGCATCGGGGGCCAGCCCGGCGGCGGAGAAGTACCCGCGCTCGAGGTGGTAGGCCGCGACCGTCGTGCCGTCCGGGGCCTGCCAGCGGTAGAGGTGGCCGAGCCGGTCGAGCTCGCTGCCGTTGCCGCGCCAGTACACGAACGGCCCGAGGCCGAAGCCGGCGAACAGCTGCGGGAACTGGGCCGGGTGCCCGAACGAGTCCGGGGTGTAGGCCACCTCCGAGCACGCGCCCATCCCCAGCGCGACCCGCCGACCCTCGAGCAGGTTGCGCACGTGGGTCTCCCCACCGGGCAGGAGCGAGTCGGGTTGCACGTACCACGGCCCGAGCGCCAGGCGCCCCTCGGCGACCGCCGCCCGCACCTCGGCCTCGCGGCCCGGGCGCACGGCGAGGTAGTCCTCGACGACGATGGCCTGGCCGTCGAGGAGGTACTTCCATCCCGGGTCGACGGCGAGCAGGTCGAGGACGCGGTCGACGGTGTCGACCAGCCGGGCGCGGAACCCCTCGAAGGTCCGGTACCACTCGCGGTCCCAGTGCGTATGCGAGACCAGCAGCACCTCGCGTCGGGCCATCGTCGTAGAGTACGCAGCCCATATGGACGGCAGGGCAGACCTCGACCCCGAAGTCGCCGAGATGTTCGCGACGCTCCCGCTCGCGCAGGTCGACTTCGGGACGTTCACCTTCGACGGGCTCCCGGGGGTGCGGGAGATGATGGCGACCCAGCCACGGCCGCCGCTGCCACCCACCACGACGGTGTCGGAGGTGCGCATGGCGGGCGACGTGCCGGTGCGCGTCTACCGCCCGGCTGGCGCGCTGTCGCCCGCCCCCGCTGTGCTCTGGGTCCACGGTGGCGGCTTCATCTTCGGCACCGGGCTCGACGAGGACGCCCGGCTCAACGGGTGGGCCGACGCCTTCGGGTGCCCGATCGTCTCCGTGGAGTACCGCCTCGCACCCGAGCACCCCTACCCCGAGCCGCTCGAGGACTGCTACACGGCGCTGACATGGATGGCGGGCCACGCCGACGAGCTCGGCATCAACCCCGCCCACATCGTCGTCGTCGGCCAGAGCGCGGGCGGGGGGCTCGCCGCCGGGCTGGCCCTGCTGGCACGCGACCGGGGCGAGGTCCCGCTCGCCTACCAGCTGCTCATCTACCCGATGATCGACGACCGCAACGTGACGCCGTCGAGCCGGATCAACGCCGTCGTGTGGTCACCGGGCGCCAACGTGCTCGGCTGGCGCGCCTACCTCGGTGAGCGCTACGGGTCCGACGACATCCCGATCTACGCCGCGCCGGCCCGGGCGAAGGACCTGAGCGGCCTGCCACCGACGTTCCTGTGCGTGGGGACGCTGGACGTGTTCCGCGACGAGGACATCACCTACGCGCTCGACCTGCTCGCCGCCGGGGTGCCGACCGAACTGCACGTCTACCCGGGCGCCCCCCACGGCTTCGAGATGATCACGCCGGATGCCGCCGTGGCGCGCCGCTGCCGGCGCGACATCGACGACGCCCTCGGGCGCGCCCTCAGCCGGCGTTCGCCGCGAACGTCGGGCTGACCGGCGCCTGCGCCCACTCGCCGCGGTTGGCGGCGACGGCCTCGGCCATCGCCTTCCACCGCTCGGGCGTCGCGTCGGGGATCTTCATGTCGAAGTGCTCGGCGCCGTGGCGCACCTCGAGGATCTCGACCCCCTCCGGCCCGGCGTTGTACTGGTAGGGCGCGTCGGCCGGCACGAAGAAGGCGTCACCGGGCCGCAACGTCTGGTTGCCCATGACCGCGCTCCCGGAGATGACGTAGTACATGCAGTCGGCGTCGTGGCTGTGGCGGGGCAGCGGGTAGTTGGCCTTGAACCACACGTGGACGAGGCTGAACCCGCCGGCGTCGCGAGCGATCACCTTCACCACGCCGCCGTCCATCCCTCCCGAGGTGCTGAACTCGGTCAGCCCCTGGCGGGCGTCGGGCGACATGGTCGGCGCGGACATGAAGTCCGTCGCGACGAGGTCGGGCGCGTCGGCTGCCCGGAAGATGCTGATCCCGCGCTTGTGCCTGGTGGTGGTCATCACCCATAGGGTAACGGCCCATGTGCGTCTGGGAGTGGTCGGTGTCGGCAACATCGCCGGGCTCAACGTCGCCGGCTACCTCGAGCACGACCGGTGCGACGTGGTGGCGCTCTGCGACCCCCGGGAGGACGCCCTCCAGCGGCGATCGAAAGAGTGGGGGGTCGACCGCCTCTACACGCGGCTCGAGGACCTCCTCGCCGACGACGAGATCGACGCCGTCGAGATCCTGACGCCGACGCACCTCCACAAAGAGCACGTGATCGCCGCCGCACGCGCGGGCAAGCACGTCTCGTGCCAGAAGCCGATGGCCAACTCGGTGGCCGACTGCCGCGAGATGCTGGCGGAGATCACACGGGCGGGCGTGGTGTTCCGCGTCTCGGAGTGCTTCTTCCACTACCCGCCGCTCGTGGAGGCGAAGCGGCTCATCACCGAGGGCGCGATCGGTACGCCGACGTTCCTCCGCGTCAAGACGGTGGTCGGCGACGCCGACTCGGCCTTCCAGGCGGCGCTGGACCCGGGCGGGTACGAATGGCGGTTCGACGCGCGCAGCCCGGGCGGGCACCTGTTCGACGACATGGTGCACAAGTACGGCGTGGCCCTGTGGCTGTTCCCGGAGCGCATCCGCAGCGTGCAGGCGGTCGTGCGGCGCGGCCCGCTGTTCTTCGAGTCGCCGATGGCGGCGATCTTCGAGTACGACCGCGACGACCTGCTGGGGACCATGGAGGTCACGTACGCGCCGAGGATGCGCCTGCGGACCCGCTACTACGGGGCCGACGAGGTGTTCGAGGTGCAGGGGACCGACGGGTTCCTGTGGGTGACGCGCGCGACGGGGGAGATGTTCGACCTCTCGCCGCTGATCTGGCACCGCTCGGACGGGACCGAGGTCATGTTCTCCAACCTCGACGCCGACTGGGGCACGGGGTTCCGCAACGCGTCCAAGGCGTTCGTCGACGCCCTGCTCGAGGGGTCGTCGCCGGAGATGCCGGGCGAGCGCGCCATCGAGGTGCTGCAGCTGTGCTTCGCCGTGTACCAGGCGTCGACGACGCGCGCGCCGGTCGAGCCGGCGTCGATCGAGGGCTCCGCGTCCCCCCCGTGGTGGCCGAAGACGCCGCGTGAGCTGCTCGACGACGCCCAGGGTCTCGGGCTCATCCCGGAGGGCCTCGACGTGGAGTCGCTCCTCCCGTCCTGACCGCGGCGCCGGCCCGCCGGGTCGTCCCGGCGCGTCGCCTGGCACTCCCCGTGCCGGCTCGGTGTCAGCCCATCCGGTCGAGCGACACGACCGCCCGCTGGTGCGTCCCCTCGCTGATACGCGCCCGGTCGGTGTCGACGGTGACGTCGAACGTGAGCCGCCGCTTGTCGATCTTCGTCAGCCGGCACCGGATCACGATCTCCTC
>Ga0070741_10005841_pt1 | contig 26902 bp, 12 predicted proteins | sample Coa_R1_4_FD_66440 | JGI IMG/M metagenome (GOLD analysis project Ga0070741, IMG submission 66440) | Surface soil microbial communities from Centralia Pennsylvania, which are recovering from an underground coalmine fire - Coalmine... | ecosystem: Environmental > Terrestrial > Soil > Unclassified ...
CTGCCGACGGGCGTGGCGTGCGGCGGCAGGAGTGGCGAAAAACCGTAGGCGCCGGCGAAGTCGGGCTGCCCCGCCACCACGCCGTCGCCGTCGCGGAACTGCGTGCGGCGCAGGAAGCCGGCGAAGTCGTCGCAGAAGCGCGCGTAGCGCCGCCGGTGCGCGTCGGGCAAGAGATCCCAACCGGCGTCGGCGGCGAGGCAGGTCCAGTGATCTTCGCCGAGGAAGAACTTACCGGCGAAGAAGTCGTACTGCGTGAAGGTCAGGTACTCGAGCGCGCGATCGAGCGCGTCGGCGTCGGCCGGCTCGACGGGGCCCGAGGGGATCTGCGCCAGCTTGGCGAGCGAGAACGCGCCCTCGCCGGAGAAATAGAGCAGCTTGGTCTCGGTGTCGCGCTGCCGCGTGTCGGCGCGGTACAGGTGACAGAAGTCGCCGTCGGGCTTTTGCATGAAGCGCACGAAGTTGGCGAGCCGCCGCGCCCACGCGTCGAACTGGTGATCGCCGGTGGCGCGCGCGTACTCGGCGGCGGCGCTGAGCGCCAGCGCGGTGGCGCCGATGTCGACGGTGGTTTGATCCGCGCCGCCGACGCACGCGCGATCCGGATCGTCGCAGCCGGCCGGGATCTGCTTGCGCAAGAACGCGAGCGCGCGCAGCGCACCGTCGGAGAATGCCGGATCGCGCGTGGCGGCGTAGAGCTGCGCGAGGAAGTAGGCGCCGCCGCCGTGACGCGGGAGCGAGTAGCTGGCGCCCGCCACCTCGACGTCATTGAGCGTGTAGTACTCGTAGCCGAAGCGCCCTTCTCCGTCGAGGTGGCGCAAAAGATAGCGGCCGCCGGCGATCGCGGCGTCGCGCAAACGCTCGCGCGTCGGCTCGATCTCCGACGGAGAACGGATCGGATTGCCGCGCAGCACCTCGAGCGGCGCGCCGCCGCGTCGCTCGGGCGCGGCGGGCTCGACGAGCTGCTCGGCGCGAAAACGAAAATAGCTTTTCTTCGCCGCGCGCCACTCGGCCGCCGACGCGCCCGCCTCCGACGCGAACCGGCGCACCAGCGCGGCGGTGTCGGCGCCGAGCTCGAACTCCATCGCGCGCGTCGGCTGCCGCGAGGCGAGCAGATCGCCGCGCATCAGGTCATCCGACGTCAGCAGGATCTCGTGGCCGGCGAAGTCGAGGCCGATGCCGTCGACGCCGGGCTCGAGCGAGAGCGCGAACAGCGGCTCGATGGCGGTGACGATCGGCGCGCGGGCGCGCACGGCGTCGATCTTGAGGCGGGCGCGCGCGCGCACCTCGCGCGGGATCGCTTTGCCGTCGAGGTCGCGCTTGAGGAGCTGCGCGGCTTCGAACGCGGCGTCGCCGAGCTCGGGCTTGCGCGACTCGACGCGCGCGAGCGGCGCGCCGCGATCGTACAGCGTCACCACCAGCGCGCCCTCGAGGCGGCGCTCGAGCTTCGCGCGGCGCGGCACCATGTTGCCGTCGGCGCCGGCGCGCAAAAGGCGCATCAGCGTGGCGCGCTCGTCGGCGCTCATCGGCTGAAAGCCCGGCGTGCGCGCCCAGCTCCACACCGCGAGCCACACGACGACGAGCAGCGCGGTGAACGCGCCGAACGCGCGGATCACGGCGCGCGACGCTCGAGCAGAAAACGGAGCTGGAAGATCGGCAGGAGCGCGAACGCCTCGACGACGAGCGCGGCGACGAGCAGCCCGACGATCGCCATCCCCTGCCCGAGCGGCCCGTAGATGCCGCGCAGGTACGCGCTCGACGCCACCAGCCCGACGATCACCACCGCCGCGAACACGAGCAGCACCACCGACGCCGCGATGGCGAGCGCGCGTCCCCACCGCGCGCGCGCGAGCAGGCCGACGCCCGCGCCCGCGAGCAGCGCGATCACGATCCCGAGCGCGATCGAGAACGCCGTCGAGCGGCTGGGCACGACGCGGAACCCGAGCCAGGCGTACAGCCCCGCGAAGCCGAGATCGAGCGCGCCGTAGAGCCTCACGCCGCGCATGGTACGCGACGCGATCGCGCTGTCAACGCGCGCCGTCCGCCGCGCGGCCGCCGCTCAGTCGCACGTCGGGCGCGGCGTCATCGGATCGGCCGTCGCCGCGCCGGCGAGCACGGTGCGCAGGTAGATGTACTCGTCGTCGCAGAACACCGCCGGGCCCTGTCCCAAAATTTCCGCGCGCTCCTCGAACGGCCGCGCGTCGCCCGAGTCCATCAAGCGGTTCGGCTGATCGCCCGAGTCGTGAAACAGCTCGCCCATCGGATCGGCCAGGCCGAGCGAGTGGCCGATCTCGTGCGTGAGCGTGGTGCCGATCAAGTTGCCGAGCACGAACACCGCGCACGAGATGGCGTTGATGCGATCGCCGGGATCGCCGGGGCAGCGCGTGCCGTCGGAGGCGGCGATGCCGGCGCGCGCCTCGGCAGCGGTGACCGGCGTGCCGGTGTCGGGGCGCACCGGATCGAACAGCCGATCGAACGCGCTGTCGGCGCCGAGCGGCATCACCTGCGGCGACGGGTGCGCGGAGAAGCCGAGGAACTGCGACGCGAAGATTCCGCCGTAGCCGGGAAAGCCGTCCGACTGCGTCGACGCGTTGACGCCGCCGATCTTGTCGAACAGCCGCTGGTTGCCGACGTCCTTGCCGGGCGTGTTGTCGTAGCCGAACAAACCGAGGCCGTTCGGATCGGGCCCTTCGATGTCCACCGTCGAGTAGAGCGCGAAGTCGGTGGGCTGCTCGGTGCGGAACTCGACGTTCACGCCGGCGTAGTCGCGCTGCGCGACCGCCATCACGCGCGCGCGCACGTACGAGTCGGCGGCCTCGAGGCCGTAAAGGCGCAGGCTGTCGACGTACGACGGCAGGAAGCGCACCCAGATGACCTGCTTGACCGGCGCGACGTCGATCGAGACCGCGGCGCCGTCGCCGACGACCTCGACGGTGCCCTTGCGCACGAGCGGCTCGGCCGAGCCGACGAAGCGGCCCGACACGCGGCGCAGATCGATCACCTGGCCGAGCGCGTCGGCTTCGTCGAGCACGTAGCGCAGGCTCGTGCCCGAGATCCAGCGCGGCACCAGCTTGAGATCGACCGGCGTCGAGGCGGGCGCGCCGGCGGGCGTGAACGCGCCGGTGAGATGGATCAGCGTGACCTCGTCGGCGGCGGCGCCGGCGAAGCCACCGCCCGTGACGTCGACGTACTGCCCGAGGCTGGCCGCTTGCGGCGAAACGCTCAGGATCGCCGGTTTGCGCAGGTTTACCGCAATGGATGACGAGCCGGCGTCGATCGGCGCACCGTTCGTCTGGCGGTTCTCGACGCGCAGCGTGCCGGTGAACGAGCCCGGCGCGACGCCGGCGATCGACGGCGCGAACGGGAACTGCGCCTTCGTGCGGCTCCACGGCTCGGCCGGTCCCGCGACCAGATCGACGTCGGTGACGGTGACGCCGCTCGACGCGCAGTCGCCGGCCGCGCCGGCGGGCAGGAAGCAGCCGGACACGAGCGCGTGCGTCTCGCCTTCGCCGTGGCCGAGCAGAAAGCCGTCGCCGTCGAGCACGATCGCGTCGTTTACGTAGATGGTGCCGCCCGACGCGGAGACGAAGTGCGGCGTCACCGACTGCGCGACGTCGAGCGCCACCGGCACCGCGTCGGTAGCGTGGGTCGCGCGATCGATCGGGCTGTCGATGAGCACCAGCGCCACGCCGTCGAAGTGGCCGGCGCTCGACGGCAGCGCGGCGAAGAAGTTTTGATCGGCGGCGGCGGTGAGGCGCGTGCCGTCGGCGTACGCGGCGTCGAGCGTCACGTCGATCGCCTGCGCGTCGCCGGCGAGCGGCGTGAACGTGCCGCGCAGCTCCAGGTGCGACGTGCCGCGCGTGGCGTCGACGAAGCCCGCGCCCACGAGATCGATCTCCGTCGACGGGAGCAGGAGCTGCGGATGAACCTCGGCGAGCGAGAAATTGCCCAGCCCCGGATCGACCGGCGGGAGCTGCGGGTGCGCGCTGCACCCGGCGAGGAGCGCGGCGGTGAGGACGGCGCGCTTCACGGCGCCTTCACCACGAACGAGTAGACGCCGCCGTCGGGGCTGTAGGTCGTGTGATACGGGCAGCCGGCGACCGAGTCGTCGTCGTCGGTGGCGCGCAGCAGATAATAGATCGTGACCGCGGTGCCCGACGGCGCGCCGGCGACCGGGCTGGGGATGGTCGCGGCGAAGTCGGTGGCGTTGATCGTGCCGCCCGTCGGCAGCATGTCGATCGCGGTCATCTGCGCGAGGTCGGGGTTCGCCGGATCGGCGGGCGGCGTCGTCGACCAGAACGCGGTCGCGTCGTAGACGCCGGTCGGATCGTCGACGGTGGCGTACAGGTGCAGGTTGCCGGTGCCGGTATAGTTCGGGTGCGGCTTGTGCGTGATGCTCGGCGCCACCGGATCGCACACCGGCGGAGGCGGCGGATTCGGGCCGGGCGGCGGAGGCGGCGGCACCGGCACCTTGAGCGCGCCGAGCACCACCGTATAGCGCTTCTCGACGCGCGTGCCGGCGTCGTCCTCGGCGGTGAACGAGAACGGGTAGATGGTCGCCGCCTGCGCCTGCGCCTCCGACGGGCAGAAGTGCAGCGTGCCGGAGAGCGGCCCGTCGGCGGTGAGCGTGGCGTTGTCGTTCCAGGTGGCGCCGGGCGCGAGCGTGACGTGATCGGTGCCGGTGTCCTCGACGAGGATCTCGACGTCGGCGCACGGCTGGCGCGCGAGATCGAGCGTGGTGCCGTCGCCCGCGGGCTCGACGAACGCCAGCGGATCGGCGCCGGGCTCGACGGTGACCGGCACGGTGATGCTGGTCGACACGCCGTTGGCCGTGGCGGTGAAGCGCAGCGTGTGATCGCCGACGTCGCTCGCGAGCGGCGTCCAGCGGAACATCGCTTGGCCGCCGTCGAACGCCGACAGCGACGGGCGCAGCGGCCGCGTCGCCAGATCGGCGAGGTCCGAGCCGTAGCTGAACTCGACCGCGCCGGCGCCGAGCGCCTCGAGCGCCATGTCGAGCTCGACGCCGACCACCGCGGTGCGCGGGCCCATCGGCGCGAAGCGCGCGCCCGACTGCGGGCCGCACGCGCCCAGCCCCGAGAGGGCGACCAGCAGCGCGAGGCGGGCCGGGCGATTCATGGCGCCCGCACTCAGCAAGCACCGGGCCATCATTAATATGGCTGCGCGTCGGGCGAGCCGGCGCGATTCCGCCGAGTTGTCCGGAATCGGCTGTCCGAACTTCACACAGTGGCGGAAGTGATAGCCGGGTCTAGCCGGCGCCCGTGCCTGCCAGGCGCCGCAATTCGGCCAGCTCCTCCGAGACCGAGAAGCGCAGGAGCGCGCGCAGCTGGGCCTCGTCGCCCAGCCGCTTGAGCGCGGTCAGCGACGGTCCGATCGAGCCGCAGCACAACACGCCCGCGCGGTTCGACGAGTCGATCAGCGACGGCCCGATCAGCTTGAGGTCGAGCTTGTCCGAAGCGCACTCGAGCGCGAACGCCACCAGCTCGCCCTGCAGCTTCTTCGGGATCACCTTCGACATGCGCGCCGCCTCGGCCACCACCTGCCGCTCGTCGAAGCCCGGCGGCACGAAGTCGGGCACGAACTGCCGCACGATCGCCCCGACCAGCACGCCGAGATCGTCGCCCGACAGCCGCATCGGCAGCGCCATGTGGCACTGCATCATCTTCAGGAGCCGCCCGAGGACGAAGCGCAGCTCGTGCTCGTGCGCGCCCTCGACCACCTTCGCGCCGATGATCAGCGACAGCGGCTCGGTCAGCTCGAGCATGAGCGCGGTCGGGTGCGCCTGCGTGACGTAGACGTCGAAGTCGCGCAGCCCGAGATCGGCGCCGATGCGGTTGGCGACCTCGCGCAGCGCGTGACCCGAGCGCGGCAATTTTTCGTGGCGCCCGACGCCGAGGCGCTTCACGTCGGCGCGGAATAACTTCGACAGCGGCTCGTCGAGCAGGCGGAACAGGTGGCGGAAGCCGGCCGGCACCCGCGGATCGAACAGCGTGTCGTCGAGCGACGGATCGGCCAGCGCCGATCCCGGGTACGCGTCGCGCGCGCCGAGCTTGGCGATGAGCGCCTTCTCGTCGGCGTCGGCGTGTCCCAGCCAGTCGAGCACGCCCGCCGCCATCAGCGCGCGGTCGGGCGCGCGCCGCCAGCCGAAGACCTTGAACAGCGAGTGGTACGACGCGAGGTCGTAGGGATCGCGCTCGAGCTGCCCGCGCATGCGCGCGATGGTGCGGTCGAGGTGCACGCGCATCGACTGCACGTCCGACTGGCGATCGAAGAACTTGGCCAGCTCGCCGATCGACGGCAGGTGCATCGGATCGATCTCGAGCGCCTGCCGGAGCGCCTCGAGCGCGTGGCGCGCGTCCTTGAAGCCCTCCTCGTGGATCTTCGCCACCCGCTGCAGGTGCGAAATCTTTTTGAGCTTGTCGGGCTCGATCTCGGCGAGCCGCTTGGTGGCCTCGAGCGCGCCCTTCCAGTCCCACTCCTTCAAGTAGAGGCTCGACAGATGTTCGAGCGCCTCGCGATCGTTCGGGTCGGCCTTGACCACGCGCGAGAAGCACGCGACCGCGCGCTTGGCGTCGGGCGTCTTGTCGGCGTAGATGATGCCGAGCTTGAAGAAGATGTCCTTGAGCGCCTCGCGCGTCTTCTCGAGGCGCGCGCGCTTGATCAGCGTCTCGGCGGCCTCGTTCCACTGCTCGTCCTGGTAGTGCAGCTCGGCGAGCATGGCCAGCGCCTCGAGGTGCGCCGCGTCCTGCGCCAGCACCGCCTTGAGCTCGCCGCGCGCGCGCTCGCGATCGTTCAGGTGATCGCGCGCGATGCGCGCCAACTCGAGGTGCAGCGACACCAGCCGCGCGCCGTCGGTCTCGAACTCGAAGCGGCTGCGGTACAGCTCGGCCAGCGCCGGATAGTCGGCGAGCGCGAGCAGCACCTTGCGCAGGCGATCGAACGTCTCCTGCCCGCTCGGCCCGCGCGCGTCGACGGCGAGCGCCTGGCGCAGATCGCCGAGCGCGCGCGAAAGATCGGCGAGCTTCTCCTCGGCGAGCGCGCCGGCGAGCAGGAAGGCGCGCGCGCGCGCATCGGCGTCACGCAGCGCCTGCCCCTCCTGCTCCGCCGCGTCGACGGCGGTGGACCAGTCTTCGCCTTGCAGGCCGAGATCGAGCAGCCCGAGCAGCGCCGGCAGGTGGCGCCCGCCGCGCGTGGTGGCGAGCGCGAATCGCTGCCGCGCCTCGTCGGGACGCTCCAGCTCGACCAGCGCCTCGCCGGCGCGCGTGAGGCACACCGCCGCCGTGCGCCCGTCGTCGCCGACCGCGTCGGCCAGCCGCGCCGACAGCTCCGCCACCTGCGGCAAATCGCCGTTCACCCGCGCGCGCGCCAGCACGTGCTTGAGCGCCGGCCGCGAGTGCGCGTCCTTGAACAGCGCCAGCCGGTGATCGTTGTCGACGGCGGCCTCGAGATCGCGCACCGCCACGTCGGGCCCGGCGAGCCGCGCGCGCAGCCGGGCGCGATCGAGGTGCACCGTCGCCGCGAACGCCGGATCGGTCGCGGTCAGGCCCATCTGCTCGTAGAGCGCCACCAGCTCCGGCCAGCGCGACTCGCGCAGGTAATGTTTCTCCAGCACGCGCATGGCCGCGTGGTGCGCGTGATCGATCTCCATGATCGACTCGTACGCGAGCAGCGCCGAGCCGGGATCGCCGCGCAGCTCGCCGTCGATCACCGCCAGCCGCTCGTAGGCGGCCACCTTGCGGCGCGCGTCGGGCGCGTCCTTGAGATCGGAGAGCGCGAGATCGGCGAGCGCGGCGTAGCTCTTGGCGGCGCGGTACGTGCGCTCGAGCGCGCCCTCGGCGATCGGATGGTGCGGCCGCAGCTCGAGCGCCGCGCGATAACGCTCCGCCGCGCGATCGAGCTGGCCCAGCCGGCGCTCGAGGCGCTCGCCGAGCGCGATCAGGATCGCGAAGCGTCCCTCGACCGTCGGCTCGGCGGCCAGCTCGCGTTCGAGCGCGTCGACGATGGTCGCGTCGTCGCCGGCGCGGCGCGCCAGCCGATCGAGCGCGTCGCGTCCCGGCGCATAGTTCGGCGCGGCGGCGACCACCTGCTGCAGCGCACGCTGCGCCGACGGCAGATCGCCCGCGTCCTCGGCGTGCGCGATCGCCTGGCGATAGCTGAGCGCCACCGCCTCGGCGCGCCTGGCCGACGCCGCCGCCTGCGCGCGCGCCTGATAGACGTTCGGCAGCTCCGCCGCGCCGCCCGAGCGAAGCAGGTGCGCCGCGATCTCGACCGCCGCCGCGCCCGCGCCCGGATCGAGCGCCAGCGCGCGCCGATGGCTGTCGAGCGCCTCGTCGGGATTCGCCGCCGCGAGCGCCAATCCTCGACGGTGCCACAGCTCGGCCGCGCGCGCCGGATCGCGCTCCTCCACCGCTTCGGCCTCGACGCGCAGGCTCTCGCCCAGCTCGACCGGATCGCCGGCGAGCACGCGCTGCTCGAACCAGCGCAGCGGCAGCTGCGCGTCGCCGTCGGCGGCCTCGAGGAGCGGCTGAAGCGCCTTGCGCGCCTCGGCCGGCTGCCCCGCCTTCAGCCACGAACGCGCCGCGCGCTCGCGCCACGCCGCCGCCTGCACCGGATCCTCGGCCGCGTCGGCGGCGCGCGCGAGCACGCCGGCCGCTTCCGCCGGACGTCCCGCGCCCAGCTCCAGCTCGACGGCCAGCGCCACCGCCGGCGGAAACGCGGGCTGCTTGCCGAGCGCCGCGCGCAGACGCTCGAGCGCCTCGTCGCGGCGGCCCAGCTCGTCGAGCAGCCGCGCCGCGCGCGTCGACTCGAGCACCGCGCGCGCGCCGTCGCGCGACTGATCGCGCTCGGCCGCGCGCAGGTGCCGCTCGAGCGCGCTCTCCTTGTCGCCGCCCGCCGCCTGGTTGCGCTCGATGGCGCGCGCCGCCCGCGGATCGTCGGGGTACTCGCTCGCCGCGCGCGAATACGCCGCCAGCGCTTGCGCGGTGTTGCCGCGCTCCTCCTGCCAGCCGCCGACGAGCATCAACAGATCGGCGCGGCGTCCCGCGTCCTGCTCGAGATCGGCCACGCGCGCGAGCGCCTGCGCCGCCTCGTCGAGCCGCCCCTCGGCGCGCTCGAGCTCCGCCAGCGCGCGCAGCGAGAGCTCGTCGCTCTCCTGAGCGCCCGCCGCCAGCGCCGGACGCGCCGTCGCCGGATCGCCCGCGCGCATGCGCAAGAGCCCGAGCCGCCGCTCGACGGCGAGCCGCAGCGGACCGCGCGGGAGCAGCTCCGCCAGCCGCGCGAGCGCGTCGAGATCGTCGCTCTCCGACGGCGTGCGCAGCGCCACGCGCACCAGTCCCCAGACCGCGCCCGACGCCTGCGGATCGAGCGCCAGCGCCTCGCGGAAGCGCGCCACCGCGTCGCGCACGCGCCCGCCGTTCTCGTCGAGCCGCCCGCGCTCCACCGCCACCGCCGCCCTGAGCCGCGCGTCCGTCGACGGGCCGAGCGCCGCCGCCAACTTCGCGAGCGCGCCCTGCAGCTCCTCGTCGCGCCCCTCGGCCGCCGCCACGTCGACGAGCCCTAGCGCCGCGCCGACGTCGTCCGGCTCGGCGGCGAGCAGCGCCTCGAACCCCTGCTTCGCCTGGTCGCGCTCGCCGAGCGCCAGGTACAGCTCGGCGCGCAGCGCCTCGAGCGCCCGCTTCTCCGACGGCGCCGACGCTTCGATCTCGCGATCGAGCAGCGCCGTCACGCGATCGCGCTGGCCCTCGTGCAGCCGCACGCGCCGGATGCCGCGCAGCGCGGTGGTCGAGCGCGGATCAATTTCGAGCGCCGTCTCGTAGCGCTCGAGCGCGCCTCCGTAATCGGCGAGCTTCTCGGCGATCCGCGCGGCCGCGCACGCCAGCTTGGCCGCGCGCGCCGGATCCTGGCTGAGCAGCCGCTCGGTGTCGAGCAGCGCCAGCTGATCGCGCAGGTACTCCGCGTCGAGCGCGCGCGGCGGCACCAGGTCGGGCAGCGTGAGCGTGGGCGGCGCCGCGCCGTCGACGGTGGGCGAGCTGATGCGCGCCGACGCCACCGGCTTCGACTCGAGCGTCGGGCCGACCGGCACCGCCGGCTGCGGCACCTCGAACAGCTCCTCGTCGGCGCGCGCGCCCGCGTCGTCGGCGAACGCCGGCAGCGGCGTGCGATCGGGATCGAGCCGATCACCGACGGGCAGCGGCGTCACATCGGGATCGCTCCGGCGATCGCGCGCCACCGCGAGATCGATCGGATCGTCGAGGATCGGATCGGGAAGATCATCGAACGACGGCTTGGGCTGCGCCGCCTTCGGGTTCGACGGCTCCTCGCGGCTCGCCTCGATCGAGATGTCGTCGTAGAAATCCTCGTCGGTGGCGGCCGGCGGCTGCGGCTGCGGCGCGGGCTGCGGCTGCGTCTGCGGCTTGCGCACCGGCGCGCGCGGCGGCGGCGCGGGCGACTCGGCCTCGAAGTCGACCTCCAGATCGACGTCGAACGACTGCTCCTCCCTGACCGCGTGCGCGCCGCCGGCCGGAAGCGCCGGCTCGTCGGCGAGCAGCTTCGAGACCTCCTCCGCGCCCGCGACGCGCGTCGACTCCTCGACCTCGAAGCCGGGATCGATCGCCACCGCGCGCGGCTCGTCGTCGCCCAAGGACGGCGGCGCGGCCGGCGCGGGCGTCACCGCCGCGAGCTGATCGACGTCGCTCAGCAGCTTCGAGACCTCGTCCGCCTCGGCCACGCGCGTCGACTGCTCGCCCGGCGCGAAGTCGTTGAACGACGCCTCCAGCTCCTCGTCGCTCATCGCCTCGTCGATCGACGCAGGGTCGGGCGCCGACGTGAGCGGCGGCGCGTCGCCGCCGAGCAGCGAGCCGAGCGCCTCGCCCGCCTCCTCCGGCAGCTCCATGTCGCCGTCGAACAGCCGCATCAGCGGATCGTCGCCGGGCAGCGCCGGCGACGGCGCGGCGTGCAGCGGCTCGGGCTCGTCCTCGCCGGTCACCGCCGGTGGCGGCGCAGGCGCCGCGGCCGGCTTCGCAGCGACGGGCGCGGCAGGAGCGGCCGCCGGAGCGGGCGGCGCAGCCGCGGGCGGAGCGACGGCCGGCGGCTTCGCGACCGGCGCGCTCGCGCTCGCCGGCGGCGCAGCGGGCGCAGGCGCGGGCGATTTTTGTTGCGCCGCAGCATTTTCCTTGCCGGCGACGGGCAGATCGAGATTGGCGTCCCACTCGTCGATGGCCGACATCCAGTCGTCGAGCTCGGGATCGACCGGCGGCGGAGTGGCTCCTTTGCGCTCCTCGGCCATCAGCTCCTCAACCCAAGCTCGCGCCGCAGCACCAGGAAGTCCTGCGACGTGGCGAACGTCATCAGCTCGCGCGCCTCGGCGTCCCCGGCGCGCAGCTTCAGCTCATCGAACGCGGCCGCCAGGTCGCCGCCGACCGCCAGCGCCGCGCGCGTCGCGCCGTGCAGCATCGCGGTGCGCCACTCGCCCGGCGAGATCAGCTCGGCGAAGCGCCCGCCGATCGACTGCAGCGCCTTGCGCTCCTTGCGGCCGATCGCCTTCGACAATGCCTTGGCGCGATCCTCGACGCGCGAATCGGCGCCGAGCTTGCCGAGCGACTCGGGCGCCGCCACCTCGGCGACGCGCGCGCACGCGGCGAAGAACAGCGCCAGCTCGTCGTCGCCCGCGCGCTCGAGCGGCCCGAGCCGATCGCGCAGGAGCGCCAGCTTGCGCGCGACGCGGAAGCGCGTGGCCGGGTGCAGCTTGTCGCTGAACGACGCGCCGACGACCAGCGCCGCGCCGGTGGTCTGGCAGGCGTCGCGCTCGCGCGTGGCGTACAGCTCGTAGCCGGCGCAGCCGAGCGAGCGCGCGATCTTGTCGACGGGGATCCACGCCACCGGCACGCCCTTGGCGTTCAGGCGATCGTTCTTGCCGACGCCGAGCGACTCGAGCGGCGGGCCGAGCAATTTGTACGAGCCCTCGGCGGCGGCGCGCCAGATGTCGAGCGCCACCGAGCGCGCGGCCTCGGGCAGGAGGCGCTCCCACGACGGCGCCGACCACTCCTTCGACGGATCGGCGGCGCTCTCGCGCGCGGGCGGCGGCGTGTCACCGGCGAACGCGTGCGCCTGCGCCGCGACGATGCGCGCGTCCTCGTCGCCGCGCCAGCCCCACAGCCGGCCGAGCGCGTGATACGCCGACGCGTCCGCCGGATCGCGCACCACGCGCGAGCGCGCGATCTCGATGGCGCGCTCGAGGCGCTCGTCGAGCTCGAGCGGCACCACGTGGCCGGCGTCGGCGAGCGCCACCAGCCGCGCCAGCGCGTCGAGCTCGAGCGGCTCGGAGCGCAGCGCGCGCGTCAGCGCCTCGACCGCCGCGCGCGGATCGTTGAAGCCGTCCTTGTACAGCTCGGAGATGCGGATCTCGACCGCCGCGCGCTCGCGCCCCTCGGGCCGCATGCTCGCCAGCTTGGTCATCACCTCGACGGCGCGCTGCCACTGCCGCTGCCGCGCCAGCAGGCCGGCCATGCGCTCGAGCTCCGCCTGCGCATGCATCGTCGACGGCGCGAGATCGATCGCGGTCTCCAGGTGGCGCACCGCCTCGTCGAGCCGGCCGCCCGGCTGCTCCTCGAGATCGGCCATGCGCACGCGCGCCGCGCGCTGCCGCGCCGGCTCCTTGTCGAGCTCGAGGTAGCGCGTGAACAGCGCCAGCGCCTCGACGCGGCCGGCCGGATCGGCGCCGAGCAGCTCGGCCAGCCGGCGCGTGCCCTCGACGTGATCCGGCTGCGCCTCGAGCACCGCGCGCAGATCGCGCTCGGCGCCGGCGCGATCGCCCTCGCCCGAGAGCAGCTCGGCGCGCTCGAGCAGCAGCGCCACGCGATCGACCGCGTCCTGCACGTGCGCCAGCCGGTGCGTGTACAGCTCGACGAGCGGGCCGGGATCCTTGCGCTCGACGTGGCGCTGGGCGAGCAGCGCGCGCGCGCGGTTGAACGCGCCGCCGTCGAGCGGCGTGCGATCGAGCACCGCGCGGAACGCCGCCGCCGCCTCGTCGGCGAGCCCGGCCTTCTCGAACGTCGCGCCGGCGTCGGCGTACAGCATCGCCGCGCGCTCGCTCTCGAGAATTTCCGCCGCCAGCCGCGAGGTCGCGCGCGCGTAGCCAACGTCGTCGGAGCCGGCGCGCGCGAGCCGCCGCGCGGCCTCGAGCGCGCTCAGGTGCCGCGGATCGAGCTCGAACACGCGGGCCAGCTCGCGCGCCGCTTCGCCGATGCGGCCCACCGCCTCCAGCGCTTCGACCCGCTCGACGATCCACTCGACCTGCGCGGCGCCCTGGCTGAGCGCGGCGCGGTGCGAGAGCACGTCGGGATCGCCGAGCGCGTCGCACAGCGGCACCAGCGCGCTCGCGTCGGTCGGCGCCACCGCCTGCGCTTTTCGCAGGCGCGCGATCGCGGTCTCGTCGGCGGGGCCGTTCACCGCCGCGAGCTGGAGGATCCCGGCGCGGCGTTCGAGCGCCGCCTGCAGGCGCGGATCGGACGACTCGAGCGCCAGCGCGTCGAGCGCGTCGCCGAGCGCGCGCGCTTCGCCCGAGCGGGCCGCCAAGCGCGCGCGCTGGAGATGCGAGACCAGCGGCATCGCGCCGGCCGCGGAGAGTTTTGCGTGCGCGCCCTCGGCGTCGCCCGCCGCGCGAGCGAGCGCGGCCTCCTCGTCGGTGAGCGCCGCGCGCGCAAGATCGGGTGCGTTGGCGGGCGATTCGCCGAGCAGCGTGCCCAGTCGGCCGAGCGCCTCCGCGATCGCCGGCGTCTCGCGCCGCCGCACGCTCGAACGAAATCTCCCGAACGCCGCGTGCGCCGCCAGCGGCCCCGCCGCCGTTTGCAGCGCCCGCCCGTACGCGTCGTCGGCGGGCTCGTCCTTCTTCAGCCGATCTTCGTACAGCTCGCCGAGCGCCACCAGCGACGCCGCGCGCGAGCCGGCGTCGCCGATCGCGTCGACCTCCTGCTCCATCGCCTCGGCGCGCCGCACGTCGTCGCCGAGCGCCGCGTACGCGCGCGAGAGTCCGCGCAGCGCCGCCGGCTGACCGGGCGCGCGATCCAAGAGGTCACGATACGCCTGCGCCGCGTCGTCGGGGTTCTTGCGCTCGCGCTCGTGGATCTCGCCGAGCTTGAGCAGCACCGCGGTGATGCGCTCCGGGCTCAAGCTCGCCTCGGCCTCGCGGCGCAGCGCCTGCGCGAGATCGTCCCAGACCTGCGGCTTGGGCGCTTCGTGCGGGCCCGAGCCCGCGCCCGAGCGCCGTCGCGAGAGCGCCTCGAACGCCTCGGCGGCGCGCGGCTCGCCCGGCTTGAGCGCCAGCGCCTCTTTGTACGCGGCCGCCGCGCCCGCGTCGTCGCCGAGCCGCCGCTCGAGCAGCTCGGCGCGCTCGAGCACCAGCTCGACGCGGCGATCCTCCGGCACCAGCTTGGCGAGGTTCGCGAGATCCTCCGCCGCGTCGGCGAATCGCCCCGCCGCGCGATCCAGCTCGACGAGCCGCAGCCGCAACCGCACGTCGTCGGGACGCAGCTCGACCAGCTTGCGCGCCGCCTGCGCCGCGCCCGCCGGATCGTCGAGCCCGCTCTCGCGCACCGCGATCAAGCTGTCGTAGAGCCGCTCGGCGCGCGCCGGCTCGGCCTTCTCCAACTCTCTTTCGAGGAGCGCGGCGTGCTCGGCGTGCTTGCCGGTGCGCGCGTACAGCCGCTCGAGCGCCTTCACCGCCGAGCGAAAACCGGGTTCCAATTCGAGCGCACGCTCGAACGCCGCCTGCGCGTCGGCTTCGCGGCCGAGCTTGTCGCCGTAGAGCGTGCCCGCCTGCGTGCGCGCGGTCGCGGCCCAGCGCGCGTCGGGCGCGCCGGTCGGGGTGCGATCGGACGCGGCCAGCTCCGACTCCTCGAGATACAGCGCCGCCAATTTTTCCCAGTCGCCGGCTTTGAGCGCGTCGCGCTCGCGCGCCACCAGCAGGCCGAGATGGCCGGGCGACTGCACCTGCACCTCCGCCTCGGCGGCGTCGGCCTCGGCGATCTTGCCGGCGCGGCGCAGCGCCTCGGCGCGCTCGAGCTGCAGCCCGATGCGCACCGGCTGCGGCGCGCTCTCGATGCGCCGCGCGAGCATCGCCGCCAACTCTTCCCAGCGCCCGAGCGACTCGGCCAGCTCGACGAGATCGCGCGTGAGCAGCGGCTCGATCGGCGCCACCTCGAGCGCGCGCTCGAGAAATCCCCACGCGCGCGCGCCGTCCGCGCCCTCGACCGCGCGCGCCAGCTGCGCCTGCCGCCGGCGGATCGCCACCAGCTCCTCGGTCGCGCTCAGCCGATCGGCCACGCCGAGCCGCGCCGCCTCTTCGCCCACCAGGCGCGCCCGCTCGTCGAGCGCCCACAACAGCTCGTCGGTGCGCCCGGCGCCCTCGGCCAGCCGCTCCAGCTCGTCGAGCGCGCGCAGCGGCTCGACGCCGACGGCGAACGCCTCCTTGCACAGCGCGATCGCCTCGTCGAGCGTGCCGCCCTCGACCGTCTCCTGCAGCCGCGCGAGATCGATCAGCAGCGCGACCTTGCGTCCCGGCTCGACGGTGGCCGTGGCGAGCCCGCGCCACACACGCTTGAGCCCGCCCAGATCGCCCTCGCGCGTGTACAGCTTCTCCAGCGCCATCCACGCCGCCACCGACGACGGCGCCGCCTCGACCGCCTTCAAGTAGCAATCTTTCGCCTGCGCCGCGTCGGAGAGCTTGTCCTCGAGCAGCTGCCCCTTCTCGACGTACAGCTCGGCCTTCTCGACCTCGCTGCGCGCGAAGCGGATCTCCGCGTCGAGCAGCTTGAGCAGGTTCGGCCACAGCGCGCGCCGCTGAAAAACGCGCCGAATCGCCCAAAGGTTGGGTTTTAGCGTAGCGTCCGACTGCAGCGCCTTGGCGTACGCCTTGACCGCCGCGCCCTCGTCGCCGGACGCCTCGAGCAGCTCGCCGATCTCGTGCTGGTAGAGCGCCACGCGTCCCTTGTCCGGCTCGCCCTTGGCCAGCGCCTCCAGCTCGCGATCGTAGTAGGCGATGCGCCGCGCGCGCCCGCTCTCCTGCCGCGACGCGCGCGCCTCCTTGAGCGCCTGCTCCACTATATTGATGGGCGCGGCGGTCTCGGTGAGCAGATCGGCGTCCAGCTCCTCGACGGGAACTTCCGGCTCCTCGACGGCGATCTCGCTCGTGTCCGGCTCCGAGGCGGAGGGCGTTTCGACTTTGGCCTCGGGTCGGTCGTGATCAGGTGGCTCTGGGGGCATGATGGCGTCGAGGGGTCCGGGATCGAGATTTTATCTGAGCGCCTGGGCAGGTCAACCGATTTTCCCGTGCTTGACGGCGGTTTAGCCGCTCGGTAGAACGCTCCAACATGCGCGACCCCTACGTGCTCGGCAGCGACGAGCGGCTGACCCTCGACGTGATCGCGGAGGTCGCGCGCGCCGGCCGCAAGGTGGCGCTCGGGGATCGCGCGCGCACGCGCATCGACGCCGCGCGCGCCGTCGTCGATCGCATCCAGCGCGGCGGAGATCAAGCGCCGGCGGTCTACGGCGTCAACACCGGCTTCGGCTTTCTCGCCGACGTGCGCATCTCGGCGCAGGCGATCCGCGATCTGCAGCGCAACTTGATCCGCAGCCACGCCGCGGGCGTCGGTCCGCCGCTGCCGATTCCCGTCGTGCGCGGCATGCTGCTCCTGCGCGCGCAGGTGCTGTCGCTCGGCCACTCGGGCGTGCGCGCCGAGGTCTGCGAGCTGCTCGCCGAGATGCTCAACCGCGGCGTGCACCCGGTGGTGCCGGCCAAGGGCTCGGTCGGCGCGTCGGGCGATCTGGCCCCGCTCGCGCACCTCGCGCTGGTCGTGATGGGCGAAGGCGAGGCGTTTCTCGACGGGAAGATCCTGCCGGGCGGCGAAGCGCTGGCGCACGCCGGCCTCGAGCCGATCGAGTTCGAAGCCAAAGAGGGCATCTCGCTGGTCAACGGCACGCAGTGCATGATGGCCATCGGCGCGCTCGCGCTCGTCGACGCCGAGGACGCCGCGCGGCTCGCCGACGTGATCGGCGCGCTGTCGCTCGAGGCGCTCAAGGGCACGCCGCGCGCGTTCGATCCGCGCATCGCCGCCGTGCGCCCGCACCCGGGCCAGGCGGCGTCGGCGCGCAACCTCACGTGCCTGCTCGAGGGCTCGGGCATCGTCGAGTCGCACCGCGACTGCGGCAAGGTGCAGGATCCGTATTCGCTGCGCTGCATGCCGCAGGTGCACGGCGCCACCCGCGACGCGCTGGCGTACGCGCGCACGGTGCTCGAGCGCGAGGCGGAGGCGGCGACCGACAATCCGCTGGTGTTCGCCGAGAGCGACGAGATGATCTCGGGCGGGAACTTTCACGGGCAGCCGGTGGCGCTGGCGCTCGACTTCGCCGGCATCGCGGCGGCGGAGCTGGCCAACATCGCCGAGCGGCGCATCGAGCAGCTGGTGAACCCGCACTTGTCGTCGGGGCTGCCGGCGTTCTTGAGCCCCGACTCGGGGCTCAACTCGGGCTACATGATGGCGCAGGTGTCGGCGGCGGCGCTGGTTTCGGAGAACAAGATCCTGGCGCACCCGGCGTCGGTCGACTCGATCCCGTCGTCGGCGGGGCGCGAGGATCACGTGTCGATGGGCGTGCACGCGGCGGACAAGCTCTCGCGCATCGTCGACAACGTGCGCAACGTGCTGGCGATCGAATTATTGTGCGCTGCACAAGGCGTGGACCTGCGCGCGCCGCACCGGCCGGCGGCGGCGCTCGCCGACGCGCACGCGACGGTGCGGGCGCGCGTGCCGCACCTCGAGACCGATCGGCCGGTGTACCGCGACGTGATCTCGGTGCGCGCGCTGATCGACGACGGCGCGGTGGCGGCCGCGGTGCGCCGGCACGTCGCGCTCGAATAGCCGCGCGCCGCTGCTCGCGCTAGACGCGTTCGAGCAGCTCGACGCGGTTGCCCGCCGGATCGCGCAGCTCGAAGCGGCGCAGCCCCGCGAGCGGCTCGCCGTCGAGGATCGCCACGCCCGCCGCCTCGAGCCGCGCGCGAAACCCGTCGAGCCCGATCACTTCGTACGCCACGTGCGCGCGCGTCTTCTCGCGCGCCGCGCCCGAGCGATCGATCCCGACGTGAAGCTGCTGCTCCCCCGCCTGCAGCCAGAACCCGCCGCGCACCAGCAGCCGCTCCGGTTTCGCAATCTCGACGAGCCCGAGCAGCTCGACGTAGAACGCGCGCACCGCCGCTTCCTCCGCCGGCGCGATCATGATCTGTGCGTGATCAATCCCAATCACCGTGGCCGTAGTCGTGGCCGTAGCCGTAGCCGTAGCCGTAGCCGTAGCCGTAGCCGTCAACGTCCGAAACACCGCCAGCTCCTCGCGCCGCCGCACGAGCCGCCGGATCTGCTCCTCCGAAAGCCCGCGCCGCTCGGTGAACGCGATCTCGGCGCCGTCCTCGAGCGGCTCGTAAATTTCATTGAGCGACGCCAGCCCGACGAACTCGTCCTCGCCGTCGCCGCCGATCTCGATCGCCTTCGCGTACGCCTCGTCCGCCGAATCGGCGCGCACCAGGTGCGTATCGACGCGCGCCGCCGCCCGCGCCTCGCCCTCGACCGCCACGCGCCGCACCACATCGGCCAGGTACCAGGTCGCCATGACCGACTCTATACCGAGGTGATAAGGTGCGCGCCATGACCTCGCGAATCGTCCGCGCGCCGCGCGGGCCGACGCTGCGCTGCAAGGGCTGGCCGCAAGAGGCGGCGCTGCGCATGCTGATGAACAACCTCGATCCCGACGTGGCCGAGCGCCCCGACGATCTGGTGGTGTACGGCGGCACGGGCCGCGCCGCGCGCAGCTGGGAGGCGTTCGACGTGATCGTGCGCGAGCTCGAGCGCCTGGAGGGCGACGAGACGCTGCTCGTTCAGTCGGGAAAAGCGGTCGGCGTCCTGCGCACGCACACCGAGGCGCCGCGCGTGCTCATCGCCAACTCCAACCTCGTGCCGCACTGGGCGACGTGGGAGAAGTTCTGGGAGCTCGAGAAAGCCGGCTTGATGATGTACGGGCAGATGACCGCCGGCTCGTGGATCTACATCGGCACGCAGGGGATCCTGCAGGGCACCTACGAGACGTTCGCGTCGGCGGCGCGCGTGCACTGGGGCGACGGCGCGACGCTGCGCGGAAAGCTGGTCGTCTCCGGCGGGCTCGGCGGCATGGGCGGCGCGCAGCCGCTCGCCGTCACCATGAACGACGGCGTGTTCCTCGGCATCGACGTCGATCCGTCGCGCATCCGCCGCCGCCTCGAGACCCGCTACCTCGACGAAGAGGCGCGCGATCTCGACGACGCGCTCGCCCGATGCGACGCCGCGAAGAGGGCCGGCCGCGCGCTCTCCGTCGGGCTCGAAGGCAACTGCGCGCGCGTGCTGCCGGAGCTGGTGCGCCGCGGCGTGGTGCCCGATCTCGTCACCGATCAAACCTCGGCGCACGATCCGCTCAACGGCTACCTGCCGGCCGGCGTGGAGCTCGGCCAGGCAGAACCGCTCCGATCGGCCGATCCGAAGCGTTTCATCGAAATGGCCCGTTCATCCATGGCCGAGCATGTTCGCGCCATGGTGGAGCTGAAGCGCCGCGGCGCGCACGTGTTCGACTACGGCAACAACCTGCGCGGCCAGGCGCTGCTCGCCGGGCCGGAAGCGAGAATCGACGGGTTCGCCGACATCCCCGGCTTCGTGCCGGCGTACATCCGCCCGCTGTTCTGCGAAGGCAAGGGGCCGTTCCGCTGGGCGGCGCTGTCGGGCGATCCGAAAGACATCGCGGTCACCGATCAAACGGTGCGCGAGCTGTTCCCCGACGACGCGCACCTGCACCGCTGGCTCGAGCTCGCCGCCGAGCGCGTGCAGTTCCAGGGGCTGCCGGCGCGCATCTGCTGGCTCGGCTACGGCGAGCGCGCGCGCGCGGGCGTGGCGTTCAACGAGCTGGTGCGGCTCGGCCGCGTGAAGGCGCCGATCGTGATCGGCCGCGATCACCTCGACTCCGGCTCGGTGGCGTCGCCCAACCGCGAGACCGAGGCGATGCGCGACGGCTCCGACGCGGTGAGCGACTGGGTGTTCCTGAACGCGCTCATCAACTGCGCGGCGGGCGCGACGTGGGTGAGCGTGCACCACGGCGGCGGCGTCGGCATGGGCTACTCGCAGCACGCCGGCATGGTGGTGGTGGCCGACGGCTCCGACGGCGCGCGCCTGCGGCTCGAGCGCGTGCTCACCACCGATCCGGCGATGGGCGTGCTGCGCCACGCCGACGCCGGCTATCCCGAGGCGCTGCGCTTCTCCGACGAGCACGGCCCGCGCGTGCCGCACCGCGGGCGATGATCGGCGGCGATCTGATCGTCGACAACATCGGCGAGCTCGTCACCAACGACGAGCGCGCGGGCGATCGCCTCGGGCTCGCGCGCGGCGCGACGGTGCTGATCCTCGACGGCAAGGTGGCGTTCGCCGGCCCCAGCGGCAATTTGCCGCAGGGCGCGGTGTCGCGCGAGATGGAGCACCTCGACGCCCGGGGCGCGCTGTGCACGCCGGGGCTCGTCGAGCCGCACGCGCACCCGATCTTCGCCGGCTCGCGCGCGCACGAGTTCGACCTGCGCGCGCGCGGCCGCAGCTACGGCGAGATCCAGGCGGCGGGCGGCGGCATCCTGGCGACGGTGCGGGCGACGCGCGCGGCCGGCGACGAGGAGCTGATCGCGTCGACGTGCGCGCGGCTCGACCGGTTCCTCGCGAACGGTGTGACGGTGGTCGAGGCCAAGACCGGCTACGACCTCACGGTCGAGGGCGAGCTGCGCCTGTTGCGCCTGCTCGGCGAGGTGCGCGCGCGCCACGCGGTCGACGTCTCGCCCACGCTGCTGGCGCACGTGCCGCCGCCCGCGTCCGAGGCCGACCGCGCCGACTACGTGCGGCAATTTGCCGCAACCGCGATCCCCGCCGCCGCGCGCGCCGGCTGCGAGGCGGTCGACGTCTACTGCGACGCCGGCGCCTTCACCGTCGAGGAGACGCGCACGATCCTCGCCGCCGGGCGCGCCGCCGGGCTGGCGTTGCGCGCGCACGCCGAGCAGTTCACCCGCACCGGCGTCGCCGAATTGGCGGCGTCGCTCGGGGCGCGCTCGGTCGAGCACCTGGAGGAGTACGGCGAAGGCGCGCCGGCCGCCCTCGCGCGCGCGGGCACCGTCTGCAATCTCCTGCCGGGCGCGGCGCTCACGCTCAAGCTACGCTGGCCCGACGCGCGCCGCCTGCTCGACGCCGGCTGCCACGTGGCGCTCGGCACCGACTGCAACCCCGGCTCGTCGCTGACCGAGTCGCTGCCGCTGATGATGTCGCTCGCGTGCATGCAGCTCGGCATGACGTGCGAAGAGGCGTGGCGCGGCGTCACCGTCGAGGCCGCGCGCGCGGTCGGCCGCCCCGACGCCGGCCGCCTCACCGCCGGCGCGCGCGGCGATCTCGTCCTGTGGGACGCCGCCGATCACCGCGAGGTCGTGCAGCACTACGGCGTCCCGCTGGCCCGCACCGTGGTCGTCGGCGGCCGCGTAATCGTCCGCGGTTGAACGTCACGTAACGCGCCGATTTTACCGTCGGTGGCGATTGCCGCCGGTTTTACAGTAATTTTAGCTGGTGGCCGGGCTTGGGCGGGCGCGCGAACGTCGGCTCGCTCGGCGGCTCGATCTCGCGCGCGTTCAAGCCGAGGCGGCGGCAGGTGGTGTCGAACAGCGCGCGCGCCTGCTCGGCGTAGACGCCCTCGCCTTCCTGCCGCTTGCCCCAGCGCGAGTCGTAGAGCTTGCCGCCGCGCGCGTCGCGGATCTTCGACAGGATCTTCGCCGCGCGCAGCGGCAGGGCGGCGCGGATGCGCTCCTCGAACACCGCCTTCACCGATCCCGGCAGCCGCAAGAACACGAACCCCGCGTGCGTCGCCCCCGCGCGCGCCGCCGCCTCCAGCGTCTTCGGCAGATCCTCGTCGCCGAGCCCGGGGATCATCGGCGCGATGTTGACGCCCACGTCGATCCCGGCGCGCGCCAGCTTCTCGATCGTGCGCAGCCGCCGGTGCGGCGTGGCCACGAACGGCTCGATGGCGCGCGCCTTCTCCTCGTCGAAGAACGGGATGCTGATCGTGACGCTCACCCGCGCGCGCTCGCGCAGCGCCACCAGCACGTCGAGATCGCGCTCGATCAGCGGCGCCTTGGTGATGATGCCGGCCGGATTGCCGTACTCGGCGCACACCTCGAGGCAGCCGCGCGTCAGCCGGTACGACGCCTCGAGCGGCTGGTAGCAATCGGTGACGCCGGAGAACACGATCACCTCGCCCTTCCACGATCGCTTCTCGAACGCCTCGCGCAGGAGCTCGGGCGCGCGCGGCTTGACGGTGATCTTGCGATCGAAGTCAGTGCCCGCGCCGAAGCTCAGGTACTCGTGCGTCGGCCGCGCGTAGCAGTAGGCGCACGCGTGGTAGCAGCCGCGATACGGGTTGATGCTCCAGCGGAAGCCGAGGTCGGGGCTGTCGTTGGTGGCGAGGATGTTGCGCGTGTGGTCTTCGTAGACCTCGAGCTTCGCCGCCGGGATCTCGTCGAAGTACTCCACCTCGCTCGTGGCCCACGGGTTGGGCGGGTTCGAGACGGGACGCACCAGCATGCGACGACTATGAAGCTGAACGTGCGTTCAGTCAAGGCGCGACGGGCGGCGGCGGCTCGGCGCGGCGCGGGCCGGGGGTGTGCTTCTCCGCCGCCTGGTTGAACTTGCGCGGCCCGCGCGCCGGCGCCTCGAGCGCGCGGCGCGGATCGCGCTGCGGCAATTCGCCGCGGCCGGCGACGAGGACCCAGCCGACGGCGGCGACCGCCGCGGCGATCAAGACGGCGAGCGCGATGCGCACGCGCGTACTCACGCTTTCAGCTCTTCGAAGAACGCGCACAGCTCGGCGTGGCGCGCGCGCGCGTCCGAGCGGCCGAGGTCGATCAGCTGCGCGCAGAATTCGCCGTCGAACAACAAATACGAGAGCAGGTCGGCCTCGCGGCGCGGCTCGCCCTCGGCGAGCTGCCGCATGACGCGCCCGATCATCCCCGGCGCGCGCCGCGCGAACGCCGGCGAGCGCACCAGCTCCGCGCTCAGCCGCCCGATATCCGACGACGCGCGGATGAGCACCGTCTTGAGCGGCTTGAGCCCCTGCCCCGGCGGCTTGCCCATCTCGCGGTTCACCTCGTCGACGAAGTGCGGCCCGTAGCGCCGCGTGCCCGCGTTCAGGATGGCGTTGATGCGGTTGACGCGATCGATGTCGCTCTCGAGGCGATCGAGCAGCAGCGCGTTGAGCGTCTTGCCGAGGAGGAACAGCGGGCTGGGAAACGCCTGCTCGTTCTCGTCGACGGTCACCGGATCGCTCGGCAGGTAGCGCGGGTTGACCACGATCAGCCCGTCGGCGCCGAGCCGCCGCGCCGGCGAGAGCGGCACGTTCTGCCGCAGGCCGCCGTCGCAGTAAAAATGGCCGTCGATGCGCACCGCCGGGAACAGGAGCGGGATCGCCGCCGACGCCAGCGCGTGATCGGCGCGCAATTCGGTGAGCCGCCCCGACACCGTCGGGTCGCCGGTCCAGCGCGGCAATTCGCCGTCGCGCGCCACGAACACCACCGTGCGCCCCGAGCCGACGTGCGTCGCCGAGACGGTGACCGCCGAGAGCAGCCCGGAGCGCAGGTGCTCGCCGATGCGCTCGAACGGGATCGAGTCGACGATCAGCCGCTCGATGCCGCTGGGATCGACCAGGCCGCCGCGCCGCGCGCCGCCCGGCTCGGCGATCGACGTGGGCGGCGTGGCGCGGAACAGGTTGCGCACCAGGCCGAACACGCGCATCAGGTCGACGCGCACCAGGTCGGCGATCCGCAGGTTGGTCCATTTCTCGACGAGGCGGCGGGCGCGGCCGCGCGGCTCGTCGGCGAACGCCGCCAGCGCGCACGCGTTGATCGCGCCCACCGACGTGCCGCACAAGATGTCGAGCGGCACCTCGCGCCCGAGCTGGCGCGCGACGTCGTTGACGATGTAGTCGACGACGCCGACCTCGTACGAGCCGCGCGCCGCGCCGCCGGCCAACACCAGCGCGATCTTGGTCATGACGCGAGCATCAGCGCGCCGTCACCGCACGACGAAGTTGATGAGGCGCCCGGGCACGAACACCACCTTGACGATCTGTTTCCCGTCGAGCGCCGCGCGCACCGTCTGAAGCTCGCGGGCCGCGGCGTCGATCTTCGCCTGCTCGGCGCCCGGCTCCGCCTCGACCTGCCCGCGCAGCTTGCCGTTCACCTGCACCGGAAACGCCACCGTCTTGCGCTGCGCGATCGCCGGATCGAACGCCGGCCACGCGTGCGTCACCACCAGCTCGTCGTGTCCGAGCCGGTGCCACAGCTCCTCCGCGAGGTGCGGCGCGATCGGCGTCAGCATCAGCACGATCGCCTCGGCCGCCTCGGCGCGATCGGCCGCCGGCTCGGCGTAGACCGCGTTCACCAGCTCCATGATCGCCGCGATCGCGGTGTTGAAGTGGAAGCGCTCGCCGCCGACGTCGTCGGTGACCTTCTTGATGGTGGCGTGCGTCTTCTGCCGCAATTCGGCGCTCGGGGCGGGCGCGCCCGACGGCGGCCGCTCGATGACGAGGCGCCACACGCGATTCAAAAACCGCCACGCGCCCTCGACGCCGGCCTCGCTCCATTCGAGCATCGAGTCCGGCGGCGCGGCGAACAGCGAGAACACGCGCACCGTGTCGGCGCCGTACTTCTCGATCAGCGGCAGCGGCTCGACGACGTTATTGAGCGACTTCGACATCTTCTCGATGCGCCCGACGGTGACCGGCTGCCCGCAGTTTTTGTGCGTGCGCTCTTTGGTGACGTCGTCGGGGAAAAGATAGCCGTGCTCGGGGCACGAGTACGTCTCCTTGACGACCATGCCTTGCGTCAGCAAGCGCGTGAACGGCTCGTCGAGATCCTTCGCCACCCAGCCCCAGTCGCGCAGCATCTTGGTGAAGAAGCGGGCGTAGATGAGGTGCTTGGTCGCGTGCTCCGCGCCGCCGATGTACTGATCGACCGGCATCCAGTAGTCGACGTCCTCGCGCGCCAGCCATTTGCCGTCGTCGCGCGGCGACGCGAAGCGCAGCGGATACCACGACGACTCCATGAAGCCGTCCATGGTGTCGGTCTCGCGCTCGGCCGGGCCGCCGCACGTCGGGCACTTCGTCTGCTTCCACGTCGGGTGCGTAGCGAGCGGCGACTGCCCGCCCTCGGCCAGCGTCACGTCCGCCGGCAGCTCGACGGGCAGCTCCGCCTCCGGCACCGGCTGATAGCCGTGCGTGGCGCACTTCACCATCGGGATCGGCGCGCCCCAGAACCTTTGCCGCGAGACCAGCCAGTCGCGGATGCGATACGAGACCGTCTTCTCCCCCGCCTTCGCGGTGATCAGCGCTTTGGCGGTTTCGTTATCGTTTCCATTGAATTCGCCCGAATCAACCATTACCCCGGGCCCGGTATACGCCTCCTTCAGCGACGAGGAATCGAGCTTCTCGCCTTCGGGCTGAATGACGATTCGAATCGGTAATCCATATTTATTCGCGAATTCGAAGTCGCGCTGATCGTGCGCCGGCACCGCCATCACCGCGCCCGTGCCGTAGTCCATGAGCACGAAGTTGGCGATCCAGATCGGGATCTCGCCGCCGGTGATCGGGTGCGTGCAGCGCAGCCCGGTGTCGACGCCGCGCTTCTCGTAGTCCTCCGAGCCGCGCTTGATCTTGTCCTCTTTGGCCACTTCGGCGGCGAACGCGCGCGCCTCGGCCGACGCCTGCTTCACCAGCGGGTGCTCCGCCGCGATCGATATGAACGTCACGCCACAGAGCGTGTCGGGCCGGGTGGTGAATACTTCGATCGCGCCGCCGGCAAACGGAAAGCGCAGCCGCGCGCCCTCGGAGCGGCCGATCCAGTTCTCTTGCATACGAAGCACTTTGTCGGGCCACTTGCCCTCGAGCTGCTTCACGTCGGCGAGCAGCTCGTCGGCGTACTCGGTGACCTTGAGGAACCACTGCTCGAGCTCGCGCTGCTGCACCACCGAGCGGCAGCGCCAGCACAGCCCGTCCTCGACCTGCTCGTTGGCCAGCACCGTCTGGCAGCTCGGGCACCAGTTGACCACCGCGCCCTTGCGATAGGCCAGCCCGCGCTTCCACATCTCGATGAAGATGCGCTGCTCGTGAACGAAGTAGTCCGGCTCGCAGGTGGTGATCTCGCGCGACCAGTCGTACGACAGCCCGAGGCGCAGGAACTGCTCGCGCATGTGCTTGATGTTCTGCAGCGTCCACTCGCGCGGATGCACCTTGGCCTTGATCGCCGCGTTCTCCGCCGGCAGGCCGAACGCATCCCAGCCCATCGGGTAGAGCACCGAGTAGCCCATCATGCGGCGGGTGCGCGCCACCACGTCGCCGATCGAGTAGTTGCGCACGTGGCCCATGTGCAGGCGCCCCGACGGATAGGGGAACATCTCGAGGACGAAGTATTTCTTCTTCGCCGGATCGCGGACCGCGCGGAACACGCCCGCCTCGGCCCACTTCTTCTGCCAGCGCGGCTCGAGCTCCGCCGGCGTGTATTTGTCCTCTGTCTCGTCGGCCATGGCGGCTTTTTGGTAGCACGCGCCGTCGATGCGGTAAAGTTGACCGGTGGAGCGCATCTGCATCTTCGCGCTCGCGCTGGCGGCGTGCTCGGGCGAGGAGTCGTGGCTGCGACTGAGCGTGTCGCTCGCCGACGGCATGCCGCAGCCGGCATCGCTCGCGGTCTGGCTGTCGACCAGGCAGGTGGTGCCGCTCGACGGAAAGGCGCTGCCCGGCTCGCTGATCGTGCGCCACCTCG
>Ga0070741_10005842_pt1 | contig 26901 bp, 25 predicted proteins | sample Coa_R1_4_FD_66440 | JGI IMG/M metagenome (GOLD analysis project Ga0070741, IMG submission 66440) | Surface soil microbial communities from Centralia Pennsylvania, which are recovering from an underground coalmine fire - Coalmine... | ecosystem: Environmental > Terrestrial > Soil > Unclassified ...
AAACAAAAGCTCGCCGATAGTTCGATCACTTCATCTCATCAGCACGTTGTATCATGTAAGATGATTTGCTCCGTCTTCAAAAACACGCACTTTTGGGACAAGCTCTAAATAGCGTGGGCAACGTTGCATGGGCGTAGACTCGCACTTCTGAATCCTGGATGGCTATTTCCACCGGTAATCCTTCGAGACGGAAATGGCCACCTGCGCTTATTAATGAATTTGTTGGCGTAAATCGATTGCCGGCTTCGTTTCTCGCGACGCACCACACTCTGGCGTTGGTGGCCGGCTCCCCTTGGTACAACACACGGCCTACAATGTTCACGCTGTTTGAAGATGTCACTATTGCCGCCACCACATCTAGGTCGGAATGGAGCACTTCAGTGTCAGAGCAGAACTGCTTGAACGCGAACATTGACCCTCCCATTACTAGCACTACAAGGCAAAAAATAACAATCGTGCGCAGGATTGCCCTTATAGTTTCCTTCGAAGCTTGAAAAAGCCGCCCGGTAGCAATCCCGTTGGGCTTTGCGTTCGCAGCCTCCGCAATGGGGTCCGGCGAGCGCGAATCCTGAGCGGTAGGAGAAGCGGCCATAAAAATTGGCTTTGGTTTGGGAAATTCCTATACTAATTTAGAATGACGCCGGCGCCTGGTACGTAGCTTCGAGAGTGTAGGAGGGCTTAAGGTTTGTGGCCGGTGTGTTTGCGGCCTGGATGCGAAAAGTGTGGAAGCCTGTACTTGGGGCTACGGCATCGAGGCTCTCTCCTTTATTCGCTTGATGGTACACTTTACGGCCCAGTTGTTCCCCGCTTGGATCGAGCAACTCGAGGGTAAGAGTCGTTGCCGGCGTCCAGTCCTTCGCATCGAAACTTAGCTTTCCGTGAATTTGCGTTCCCGTGTTGGAAAATATTCGAGAGATGTCAACTGCGTTGCTTGCTGCGGCAGGTTTAACATCAAGATCCTGCGCCCCTTCGAAAGCCTGAGTGACCGTGTGGGCATGAACCTGGAATGGACCGGTAACTCCCGTTTTCGAGTAGCAGACGTAACCGAGACCGTTCGTATTTCGCGGAATCGTCATTCTTACGGTACCGTTTCCGTCCGTGCGCACGTCCTTTCCGTGCCCTGAGTAATCGTGCAGCGCTACATTCGCTCCAAATCCTGTAGACACAGTGATTGTTCGATCAGCGTTCGAATCGTTATTCAATCCCACCAGCAGATGGGGTCCGGCCATTCGCTCATAGCAGAATACATCAAAATCCTTGAAACGCTGTAGCGTTGTTCCCGCCGCGATGCGTTCATGAATGAAAATGAGCGTGTCAATCTCCGGCTTCAGGCCGAAACAAAATTTATCGGTGCTGTAATCCTTATAAAATATGCAAGGATACCCCTCCGAGGTCAGGATGTAAGCATAGGCCAACATTTTGTTCTGGAAAATTGGCTCGCTTCGGTCCGTATCATGGTTTTCCACGAAAGTCACGGCCTGCAGCGGATTAATGCCGGTAAGTCCCACATGGTCCAAAACCGCCATGTTAAACGGACGACTGTCACACATTGCTGCCAGCGTGAATCGAGTAGCAAAATCGAAGGCCGACGGGCGGCCACCCATCTGTCTGAAAATCCAATCCTGAACTTTGCCGACATTCCCGTCGAAATACTCCGCAACTGCGAACTTGCCCGTCATCGACTTGCTATTAAGAAACCGGCGTAAAAATTCGCTGGATTGTCCCTTTACGTCATCCAGACGATACCCCTGGAGGTCCAACGCGCGCGTCAGCCAATCAGCGCTGTCGATCAGATCATTGGCTACAGACCCTCTCGGGTTGCCACCATTGATCGGCGACAAGTCCGAGCCGAAAGAAAAGTCCGGTCCCGGAACGTTCGGATCTTGAGGCACGTTCGGGTGGAAATCGTCTGGGTTTTTCGGGAAGCGTCCGCCACCGATATTTCCGTCTGCATCTGCATATCGAAACGTGAAACCTCCAGGGCCACTGCCGCCGCCGCGTTGGTTCTCAACGAGATCAGCGTAGACGTCCAGGCCGTTGGCTCGCATCACCGCCACACAGCGTGTTAGTTGCTGTCGTGTCCCGTAGCGAGTCGCCACTGTTCCTTTTTGATTTTTCGAGCCAAGGTCGTAATCATCGAATACGTCATAGCCGACCGAAGCCTTCCCGCTTCCTCCCTTGGTAGCGGGCGGCAGCCAGACGGCCGTGAAGCCCGCCTTACGCAATTGGTTTGCCTGTTTCGCCAGATGATCCCACCAGGCATCGATGGGATCTCCATCTGCTGGCGACGGGACCCCAGCGTTACCCCGCTGGTAAAATGCCTGTAAAAGAACTCCCATAGCTCAATTCGTTTCCACAGTGTTTCGCGAAATCCAACGCTGGCAGCGAATGCTAGCGCCACGCCTACGTTTATTCCTTTGTTGTTTCGCTGGTTGGTCGATTATCGAGCTTAATAAGCCGGCGCCGACTGGCTATGCGGACAAGGCTGTTCGGACAAGTTCCGTAATCCCAAACTTCCCAGACTTCTGATACTTCGGGTCCGGCTGCCACAACGGATCCTGAGACAAGTAAGAGCTACTGTCACCGAGCAGCAGACCAAGAAAAGTCTCCGCCACGATCCGGCCTCCGACATGGCCGAGTTGCCGCGTCTTGATTTTCTGATCCTTTGTTGTGGTCTTGACGGTCGTTTCCGTTTCAAGAGTTTCTGCAAGGACATACGTCCAGAGCGGGCAGTTCCCGGCGAACACCGGATGCACTTTGACGATAGGGGTGAGCTTATCGGCCGGATCTCCTGTGAACTTACCGATTAGAATCTCGTCGTCCTTGAGCGGCACTACCCCCATCGCTCGAGCAACGTCCTGGCCGGATGGGAGGCGCATCCGCCAGCCACGCAGCAGGTTTCTTTGCGCGAGAATACTTGGGTTGATGGCAACCGAAGGCGGAAGCTTGCTGAGCGGGTTCACCAGGGAAGTATCGATCTTGTACGCCAATTGAGTCCGGGTCGTGTTATCCGGATCCCGCGGCTCAAGAAAGCTAAACAGGTTCCAATCGATTGCCCAGTTATCAGGAAACTCACGGAACCCTGTCAAGGCCTTAGCTGGATCATGCTCGAAAATCGCGATGGGTGGGACTGTTTCGCTCAACCGATATCCCGGACGGACCATGGAATGTCCAAAGCGATAGGCCGCAGCGGAAAACTCCAGCGGCATAAATGCTCCCTCCTTCCATTTAAAGAATTCAAGGTGGGGTCGCTGCGTACGCACGTCTGTTCCGTTGACCACGTGAGGAACGATCAACCTCAGCACATCCTGAGCGACGATCGTGGGAAGGAAATCATTCAGGACGACCCATTGGTAATGAAATCGCACATAGCGTTGGACCTGGGCAAACGCCCAGTCGGGGTGATCCGCCGAAACTTTGTTGTGGAAGCGATGAAATATGCCTTGGAGTTGGGAGACGATCACATTCTCGTCGTTGCGAGGATCGCCAATAATCGCGCGCCTTTTCATGCGATCTCGTTTTGCCAAATCAATTGTCAGCGGATCCTCCTCCCAACTGCGGGGCAAATCCCTTGCCCTTGGATTGGCTGCGGCTCCGGTTAGCCGTTTCCCCTGCAGGAAATTTCGCCCATTCGAATAAAAGTAGGGTTGGTCATCCGGCCCACGTCCATATAGATTGTCCAAGTCAAAGCGTGGTGTTCTGAAATCTTCCAAGGCATCCGGATCATTCTGCTTTTGCAAGCTGCTGGCCGGATCAAACGTCAGATCATGATCGATAAACTGGCCAAAGTAGGTGTAGATAGAAGGAATGCCACTCTCCTCTGAATCAGGGCCATCTTTGGGGTCTGTCTTGTCGAGCTCTGCGATCATGCTTTTGGCCAACAGTTCGAGTGCCTTTTCCGACTCCTGATCAGTATCCCCAAAATCGGCGGGGGGAAGCGCTCGGAAGATCCGTCCAAACGAACCTTCGAAAAGTGGGGAGTTTCGTGAGAGATTTGCGCCGCGAAGACCGACGCCATGTGGACGTGCCGGAATAAATGTTTTCATATTGGCTGATAACTAAGAACCTTACAGTGATGCGCTTTGCGACTGGCAGCCTCGAGAAACCGGCTCTCCTCGCGCAACTTGAGTTACCGCGGCTGCCTTCCTCATGAGGGTTGAAGGATTATGGTTTTCTGTGACAACTTGGGGACACCGGAAACAAGCATTCGCTCCTTCCTGTTGCCACCATCGACAGTGTGACCGGATCGCGCAGGACGGCAGTGACCGAACGACTTCTGGCAGTATCCTAACTATCCGCTCCACCAAACTGCAGCGATCGATCTTAAAGTGAACGCACCCATGGCACAGGCATGGCGCGGCAAACCGGAATACCTCAGTGGGATGAACCGGTTGAGCGAGTTTCAAGAGATCCTCTGTGACTGGCAGGACCTCGGGATAGTTGGTGACGCGAGGCTCCTCGGCCGTGCCCCGCACCACTCCGAACGCCACACTGCCCTGCCATTCAGGTTGTGCACTTGGGCACAGCGATCTCCCAGGCGGCTGCTCGCTCATCTCTGGGCCTCTGTTATTGCGCGTCTCCGGATCGAAGTTGAGCCAAGAACCCTGGATTGATGCCTCCGCAAATGATATGGATGCTCACGGTGAACCCGCTCTTTACTAAGTCCTCCACGGAAAGCTTCTGGCTTGCCGTGCCCCGGGCCTCAAGCGCGCGTAGGACTCCTTCGGCAGAGGTCGCGATTAACTCATTAACTAAGACTGAACTAGGTTTTTCTGGCATAAAGTTCCTTATGGTAGTCTAGGCACACGAAAGAGAGCCGGAGCTGATTCGGGAGGGCTCAGACTCTTTTATGCACCGTGTTAGCTGTTTTAATTGTCGGCCTGTCGCTGTGCAATCAAAAACGATTGTAAAAACGCGACGCGACCTCGTTACTTCGCCAACAGGCGAAAATGGTCGCGGGCAATATCCCCGGGATCACAGAAGGCGATGCCAAGAATCAAGCAGCCGGCAACAAGCTTGGGCGGAAATTTTTGCAATTGGCGCGGGCCTTTTGCTCCCAATGTTTGTCCGGCCCAAACCGCCAGGACGCTGCCCAGACCCGTCAATGCCGACAATGTCAACGCGAGCGTTGGGCCTGTCGGATTGACCAAACCAAAGGCGAATGAGGGACCTAGATTATCGACCGCCAAGGCGGTCCCAACGACGGCCGCTTCGCGAAAACTCATTTTTGCCATGCTGAAGAGGCCACCGTGCACTTTCCGTTCCACCGACGGCGTGTGCAAGTGCGGAAACAAACTACGTGAAAAGTGGGTAATCAACGTCCAGACTCCGATCATCACCAGAATTCCGCGACCAACGGCTTCGGTGTAATGGTCCCACCCCGCTAGAGAAGCTCCTGTCTTAGTCCAGTTGGCTCCCACAATGGCCAGCTCTGTGAACAGCGCAGACAAAAAGGCGATGAAAAGGTTCGAATGCTTGGTAATTTCAACGCTTTGCCAACGATAAGCGCCAGCCAGCACCAGGTTGTCGATGTTCTGCAAAACAGAGAAGAGCGCTACGAAAGATAGAGCAGTCATAAAAGCCCTACACCGTCACACTAGCCCCAACACTAACACCCGTCCGTCATAAGTGGGAACAAGAACCTTTCCTCCGACGGCAACCGGGCGATTGAACTTGGGGTGAAGGAAGTTCCAGTTCCAATCCTGGCTGTCCCACAACGGCGCAATTTGCCCGCTTCCGTCCGGAAATTTCGAGAGGTTCTCGGCATCGAATGCGAGCAGCCGACCGTTGGTCGAGCCCAGATTGGCATCGCCGTACGGCATCATCGCCCAAACGATCCCGTCATTTTGCCCGTTGGCAGACAAAACGATGCTCCACCCTGGCATTCCTCCGGGTGGGACCTGCGCCAGTGGCGAAGCTGCTGCTGCGCTGCATCCTAGGTACGTGGATGATTTATTGGCGGCCACTGACCAGGCTCGCACGTTGCCATTCTCGCCGCCGCAGAAATGCATAAGACCATGATTGCCGCTGGACCATACGACCGGTGTGCCGTGCAAATGGTGCGTTCTATTGGCGGGCAACTTATTCAAGTTTAGTGGATTGGGCGTGGCGGGATCCACTGAAGGGTCAAAGTAGGTGTAGAGAATCGGCACTGCGGCAAGCTTGGCATAGTTTGCGGCCGCCTTCGCGACCGTCAAATCGGCAGGCATGGTGTTACCCGGGTTCGCCATGTTAACAGTGTAGAGAATCCCGTCTTTACTCGAAACAAGGGCAATGCCCTTATGCTCCAGGATTACGATTCCACTGGCGCCCAGGTCCTGATCCCCCCAGGCGGTACCCATTTGCGCCGCGGGTACTCCCTGTCGTGCAAGATGTGGCACTGGCCGAAAATTTGAGGCTTTCGGCTGGTTGGCGTGAAGCAGGGCTGCGGCGGCTTCGCCTCCGGGCTGGCCGCCAGTGCGGCCATCGTCCGTCCAGGGAGTCCACCACCCCGTCACCGCAATTGACGCCTTGGCTGCCCCCGCCGCGGGCTTATACTTCAAACGGACAACGCTCTCGCTAAAGTCAACCTGTCCGTCGAAGTCGCCGTTACCAGTGACAACCCAGATTGAATCGTCGTTTTGAATCGCTGGGCCGGCACCTGACATCCAAATCCCGCCGCCAGTGCCACGAGCTGTGGACGCCCACGTTGCGGCTATGGTCCATTTGGACACATCAACCGCGATAATCCAGCCCCGCGCGGTTTTGGAAGTTTCCTGGATGCTTCCGAAGGCAACGAGAACGGCGCCACTCACCATCGCTAACGCGGAGCGCTGCTTTCGCTCGGCACTCAGGAACTTCAGTACCGCTAAACCGTGCCCCGGATCGTACATGGCACCTTCCAAGGGAAGCAGTGGCCTTAGCAGCTTGCCGGTGATCACATCGAGAGCGGCAAGAAAATGTTGCCCCGTCTGCCAGTTGCCAGTCTTGTCGGCACTAATCCACGCGCACGCATAAAGAGCACCGGCAGCTCGATCGATAATGGGTGTGGACAAAACCCCCCACCTGACATTCGTGTTATGGGCATCGATCGCGCTCGTGCCTTGAATCGGCATTCCCAAAAAGGTTTTCCACAGTTCGATCCCGCTGTCGGCGTCCCACGCATAAATCGTATTCCCCATGGTGGCTTGATAGATCACGTTTCGGGGCGTACCTCCGATAGCGAGCCCTGAAAGGTACAAAGGCTGGGCCTCCAGGCGCGGGTCATCCGGCGTCCGCAGCGTCAACACAGTCTTTATTCCGCGTGTTTTCACAGCGGCGGGAGTCAAAACGGTTTCAGCGGTGTTCGCGCTGGTCCGCGCCGGATCAATGGACCTGGTTACGATATCGATATTCATATTTGTGAGATTATGTGAGCCTCAAGTCGGCGCTACTGGAATCCTCGCCATTCGCACGCGCTTCGCGGGGCGGCAACCTTTCGAGTTTAAAGCACTGCTAAGCTGCTGTTATGAGGGCATGCAAATTACTTAAGCCCTCTAGACTTGTTCCCGCAACTCGAAGTTGTTGTAAAAACGCGACGCGGCTACAGGAATGACCCTTGAGTTCTGTTTGCGGAATTCAGCCGCTTAAGCCCCGCGGAGCAGTGTGCTGAGGGGTCGTGCCGCACCTTAGCTTAAATTCACGGCACAGGTGAGGGCTGTCTCGAAATCCGAGTTCGGCAACTACAATCTTGTTCGACGACCCATGCGAAATCAATTCCTGGGCCAGGCGCAGCCGTAAGTTTCGGGTCCATTGGCCTGGGGTCATATGAAAACGTGTTGCGAAGTGTCGCTCAAGCTGGCGTAAAGATACGGAGCATCGGGCAGCCATTTCCGATGGCCGGAACCGCGCTCCACGTGCAATAGCTTCCCAGTCTCGATCCTCCAACCTGGTTTGGTTCATGGTTCGTTCTTTAATGGTTTCGGACTGAGTTGTCGGAACGCGGCCTTACTGGCCTCGACGGGTTCAAACGAGTCCTAACGTCGGACTCACCCAGACCGCGGTATTCTCAACTAGAAAATCTGACACAGCTATCGTGGCGAATCGTTCGACCTTACAGGTTTTTTGGGTCGTTTATAAGTTGTTGAATATTAATAACATCCTTGAGTCGTGTGTTCCGGTGGCCCGAAGGCCCGTGTCATTACTCACATCTTTTCGCCGCCTGGTTAAGGTTTGATTTTTCGGGCAGCAACGGTGAGTGGAACCCGTTTGTTAAAATCCGAATGGGATTAAAGCATTCAGCTGCGTTGCGAGGAACGAGCGATTTTGGGTTCAGGCCGTCGGTCGGGTTTTTGGACATGAGTCGCGTGGATCTTTTTAAAGTCCGACCAGCACGCGGTAGAAACGAGACACGTTGGTTGCATTCGAATCCTGCATTTCCCAGGTTTCAAACTTCTTGACCAACGCGTTCCGTCCTCGCGCGTGTTACGGGCATCGCCAATCGGTTCTTCGTCGGTCCATTGCCTCAAAAATGGAACTTTCATTGGTTCCTTTCAGCGACGGAAATGTACGCGACTGAAGGTGTTCTCGGAGATTTTCAGCTCTAAGAGGTTCAGGTGAATCATAGTGGCGAACGCACTTCGGCTTTCTTACGGAACTTCCATCGCCGAGCTTGGCGGGCGTCTGCGAACTTGGCCACTGAAACCTGACAGCAACCGGGGGTTCTCGCCTTTGCGTCGATAAATGCCCTACGGGTCATTCTCCGCTCAGATGCCCGAACCACATGGGAACGTTAAAATTAGATCGTTTTGTCTGGCAGTCCCACCAAAAACGGCTAAAACAAGCATTCACGCATGTTGTTAGCGTCGGACCGAAAGGCGAATTTCAGTGAGAAAGTTGCAATGGATTACGCGGAAGGGAATGCGCATTGTGCCTTTGCTTTTCAGTGGTTGCTGTAGTGATGCGAGCCAAAGTGGCTCGACTGGGCGGCTGGCCGCCACGCGCGCCAGCGGAACCATTGATTGTAGCACCGTAGCGGCTGGCGTCCGCCACTTTTTGGGAGAGCCACCATGCTTTAATTGGCAGTCCATGGTCATAACACCGCTGGACACCTCTAGCGGGTCCATGAAAGCGGAGTTACCCCAACGACGATCCCTTCCATTCGTACTCTTGTGAACTGCTTTGAGAATAAAGGCATTACTGTTTAGTAGTGCTGGGATATTTTTCAGTTGAAACGACAAATCCAGCCTTGGGGACAAATAGAGTGGCGCCGAGTGTCTGACGGCGGTGAGTCAGCTTTCGCCGCATCCGCACTCAGTGCTGAGGTAGCCTTTCCTGTAACAACTCAAAATTCGTTGCTAGACGCTGTTCGCATTTTGGGCTCTCCTATCGTTCCAGGTAAGACTCCTCTCGAAGAGGCGCAGATCCTCCTTTCCGCTGGCGCGGAGATAGAGCATGCCCTCTTGGTTCAATATCTCTACGCGGCTTTGTCCCTCGGAAGCGATCCGGCAGCGTCCCTGATCCGCGACATCGCCGTTCAGGAAATGTGTCACCTTATCACCGTCCAGAACCTGCTCCTGTTCGCTGGGGCCACTCCTTCGCTGACTCGCCAGGACCAAGACCCGCATTCAGTGCTCGATCCTTTTCGTTTTGAACTCCGCCCATTGACCAAGGAAGTGCTTGAAGAGTTTCTGCTCGCGGAAATGCCGCCGCTCGAAGAAATGAGCGTTGCCCAAAGGGCCATCATGGAGCCCATCAAACAAGCCCACGGTGACGGCTTCCATCCCGTCGGTCTGATCTATGCCCGCATTTTTTGGCTCTTTCAGCAGGATGACCAACCCGACTCGCAATGGCCGGAAGTCGCGCAGCAATTGGCCGGGCAACTCGGTTTTGAAACCAAAGATCACATCGTGACCTTCCCCGGTCAGGGTAGTGCGACGACGTTTCAAGTTGACCCGGCTCTCGAACCGGCATGGCAGGCGACGCATGGGCGCGGTGGGGTATTCGAAAAGGTCGATTCCCGCGCCACTGCCCTCAAAACCATCGCGGATATCGCGCGGCAGGGCGAAGGGTTGACATCGTCTCCCACCAATCCTTCTCATTTCGAAGCATTCCTCGGAATCTTTAACACGGCCGATCTGACCAAGTTCCCCATCGTTAAACTGCCCACCGCCCCTTTCCTTGCGGACCAGGCCGATCCAAATCCCGACGTCGAAGCCAGCCGCATCACCCAAACGCTCGCGGTCGTTTTGTGCCGGATTTTCAATATTCGCTACCATATCCTGCTGGCGGCCTTGCGCGGCGCTCTTTCCAGGGACCGCAGCAATTCCACCGACGGCCCCATCCGTACCCGCTACACGACTTGGGCACTCAATGAGATGCACGTGAGCATGGGCGGACTATTCGGGAACCTCATCAGCCTGCCCGCCAAAGACGGAGGAACGCCCGCGCAACTCGCCGCCGCACCTCCCTTCACGCTCGACGGTTTCACCCCGCCCGACGACCCCGCCGCGCTTGACCAATTCATTCTAGATCTTCATCGTTCCAGTGCCGCCGCGATGACGGCCGCACTCGCCCAGAATCCGCCAATTGTGGTCAAGATCGCTCTGCAGGGCATCCAGCAAATGGACAAAGCCCGCTTTCCCAACCTCTAAGAAAACCACCACATGAGCAAGACATATCGCATCTATCCCGGGATCGGCATCGCCCGTCTCGGCAATCACCCCGACAGCTTCATTCTCGCTCCCGAAATCCCCGGCGTCGGTCCGCTGGAGTTGACCGCCGATGATGCGGTGCAGCCCGTCGCCAAATACAAGCTAGGGCAAATGATCCGCCGTCAGGCAGCCCGCTTCCGCGTCTTTGAATTCGATACCGATGCGGCTGGTCAGACCACCTCGCGGGAAGTCAATCTCTCCACCGGCGCCCAGATTGAGTGGCGCGTCGAACTGGCGAACGAGAAGGCGTCCGCTGGCTGGTTCGTAAGCGAGAATGTTCCCGAAGATGTCAACAAGCCGCGCAATCCGGGTGTTCCGCAAGCCGATTTGATCATCAAGCCCATCTTTCCGCCCATTTCTGGAGCAGCGCAGAAGGTTGCGGCCACTTCCGAAGGCAAATTCAAGGGCCAGATCGTCGTTCTCGGTGAGTTGCGCACCGATGCCAAGGGGCGGCTGCTCATTCTGGGTGGCAGCGGAAGGTCCGCCAGTGTTCCCGCAGGCTTGCCTCTCGGCGACGGCTCCCAAGGCCCGAGCGGTGCTAATTCATTCGCCAATAATGAGGGCTGGTTCGATGATGTTTCCGATGGCCCCATCTCCGCTACAGTAACCATCCCCGGGCAAGTTCCCGTCGTGATTTCCAACGGCGCGTGGGTTATCGTCGCCCCTCCCGATTTCGCGCCTTATAATGACGGCATCACCACGATGTTCGACATCGTGACGCAAGCGACGGGAACGCAGCCTCCGACGGTTGCGTCGTTTCAGAACCACGTGCTCCCCATCCTCAAAGCGTTTGCGAAGCTGCGCTACGTCTCCCAACTGCCCGTGTGGGGTGCGATCTCCACGGATTATGTCCAGCTTTCGAAGAAGGACGCCGCCGCCGATCAACTCCGCAAGGATACCCTGCAATTACTCCTGAGCATCGAAAACAACTTCCTTGTCAACTTCAATTTCACCACCAATCAGCGTCAGATTTTGAACAATTGGGCGAACGGTGATTTCAATTCCGATTTTACGCCGAATCCACTTCAGCCGCCTCTAACGCCCGACAATCTGGACCGCGCTTCTCTTTCCCAGTCGGTGGGCGGTGGGTTCTTCCCCGGTATCGAAGCCGGCATTCGCATGACTTCGCCTAAAATGTATTCCGCTCCGTTCCGCATTACGATGCAGCCCTTCACATTCAATAACATTCCCCAAACCCCGCGTGCCGGGTTCATTACTCGCACCATGGCGTGTCCTTGGCAGTCGGATTTCTTTGAATGCGCCGAGCAGTCCCCGACCACTGTCTGGTGGCCGGCCCAACGCCCTATCAATGTCTTCGTTGACCCTCAAGCACAGGTGCAGAAGCCGTGGATAGACTCCATTCCCGACCATCAGTCGCTCGTCGATAATTTTGCCAAGTTAGGCTTCGTTGAGCCGTTCCCGGGTGGGGCAGCGGAGCCGCTGGTCGAGGCCGAACGCGATCCGAGTATCCCGCATCTCTGACTCTGAAGCCTTTCTATGACGTCGTAGTGGCCGGAGCTGGACCGGCCGGTTCCGCGCTCTCCGCGCGCCTAGCTCGCGCCGGCATTGGGGTTCTTCTGGTCGAGGCGTCGACGTTCGAGCGGGAAAGGGCCGGCGAGTTTCTGGCCCCTCAAGCGCGAGTTGCGGTAAACCGGTTGCGGGTTCTCCGGCCAGATTGGGAGAGCCGCCACCGGCCAGTGTATGAGTTTGTCAGTAAGTGGGGAACAGCCGAGGCGGTTACGCGCGATTTTATTTTCCAAGCCCACGGCCACGCGCTCGCTCTTGATCGCACCCTCTTTGATTGGGAATTGGCCAACGCTGCGGTCAGCCATGGCGCCTCGCTTGTGACTGAAGCCCGTGTGCGGGAAGTCTCGCTGCGTCACAACCAATGGGTTGTCGGCATTCAGCGCGGCCCTGAGCATTTTACTGTCCAGGCAAAGTTTCTCGTGATCTGCGTCGGGAGAATAGGTGCCGGCCTCGCCGGAATACCCAGCGAACGGAGTCGCCTAGACCGTCTTTTCTGTCTCGGCATGCGCGTCCGGAATTGTCCCGGGGATTTTGGTCCGTCGATTGAATCCTACTCGCGCGGCTGGGTTTATTCGGTGAAGGTACCCTCTGGGCATCTGGTAGTAAATATTTGCACTGAATCCAACAGTCCGTCCCGATGTCGCTTCCGTTCCGTGCCTGTAATGTTGGAAGAACTCGCCGAATGTCCAATTGCTGCCTCTCGTGTGCTGGCCTGTTCCACGGCGTCCAATTCCGATGTTTCGTTATTCTTCGCTGACGCCTCGTCCACCATCAGGCGTCCCGCGGTCGGCAAGGGCTGGTGTCTCGCAGGAGACTGTGCCCAAAGCATGGATCCGTTATCCTCCAGTGGAATAATGAACGCACTTCAACATTCAGAAATGATCTTTGAATCCTTATCCACTGGGACAAACTTTCACGATTCGGATCTCAATGCCTATTCGGAGTGGCTCGATCAGAACTATCGAGAATACCTGACTGCCTATCAGCGGTTTTACAGCAGTGAAGCCCGCTGGTCGTCGCCTTTTTGGAAAAACCGCCAGAAAGGCAACTACCAAATGCTAACACCCTAGCAGCGTGGAAGCCGTGAAAGCCACACACTGGTCTGAGGCGAAGAATGCTGTAACCGATTCCTTACCACGAGCAGAGTCATCACCCCGCTCTTCATATTGACACGATCTGCGGATTGCGATTTAAGTGGCTACTCAGGACAATAGGAGACAATCTATTTTTTCAATTGCTGCTAGCGCACGTTGGTGTTCGCCCTTTTCGATGGCTTTCCTGGTTTCTTGCAACAGCACTAACACTTCGCCAATAGAGCAATGCTTGGGTAGTTTAGTCCTTTTACGTCGTTTTAATGTGGTCGGGCGAGTTTGCGCCGGAACGGCCTCGGCGATAACAGCCCGAATTACAGCGGAGGAAACTTTGCCATTCTTTGATCGGGTGACAGCGGTTTCCCAAGCCTTTGGAAAGACTTCGGGCGCCAGTTTTAGGAAGGGCCGAATTTGGAACTCTGTTGTAGGTCTCTGGATGGCCGTCTGCGGCGAAAGTAATTTAACCCTTTCTGCTGCCCCAATCAATCGACACGCGTACGATCGTCCAATGCCCCAACGTGCATGGCAATACGCGTCGAAAGTCGGGTAACCTTCTCGATAAAGACCGCATAGTCGAATAGTTAAAAGCGCCTGACCAACCTCGAAAAAGGTCGCGAGCCCTGTTTTGATAACGGATTCACACTTCTCTAGCCGCGCCAGTTCATCAGACGTCAATCTTTCCTGGAACAAGGGACTAAGGACAATTGCGTCGTTATCACCAGAGACAGGGCGCGCATCTGTCTTCGTATTATTCATAAGAAAAAGCCGAACCCGGCTGTAACATGTTGTTGCATAACGTTTTGCAGACTTAAGCTTGAACTTGGAACCTGCAAGGCCCAAAAAACTACAACCATATCAATCGCAAAATCCGAGAGTGCCTTACAAAAATTCAGGGCAACGTTCCCCAAGTGGCTTAACCACAACATAATATCATTCTGAACAAAAAGCATTAGCGCGCTGTCAAATCGTATTAAATATTTGCCCTCTCGGAACCTCCAACATCCAAGCTATAAGAACTAATGGCGATAGCCCCACCGACGTGGCTTAAACAGATGCCACTCTAAGGTGTCGCGGACGACATGACAGCCTCTCGCGATTTCCAGCTTACTCAACAACGGTTCACTTGCGTAAGCGCAGCTCGTTTGTTATCAGTCGCTTAAAACGATGTTGCCAATTGGCAACAGCAATCAGAGACGAAGCTTAATATGGGCTTCAATTCCCGCCGATAGCGCTTACCAACTGCAAGACAATTTCGGAAACAAAGTAACTAACCGCACCAACGACGAATAGGAGTCGCCAATACGTAATTGTACGAGACGCTCTAATTCGGAAGGCAAAACAGCTCAATCCCTGGTCGCATACCACGAGGGCCCCTAGAATCGAAGGAAAGAGGGATCGGGCTTGCAAGACACTCCACACATCCGTTTGAAAAAAGGTTCGTAATAATATCAGCAAATTGCCTACAAAGGTTAATACTGCAGCCCCTTTAAGTAACCCACTCGGCTCAACAAACGGACACTCTCCATTAGAGCACCAAAGCTTTCTACTAAAAACAAATATCCCCAGAACGCTAATCGCAGTTGGCAAAATACCCAGACAATCCATGTAACGACCAATCCAACTTGTTAGCGGAAGTGAGTTGCCGCGAAAGTTTGATTCCGGAATCCACTGGTACCAAAATGTGCCATATAGCATCAACGGAATTGAGTGTTTCGTAGATTCGTCTAAGGTTGGTTTTCGCAAAAGTTTAAAAACGTTACAATCAAGCAGAGAGTATAAGCCAAGGTAGGTTCCTTGTTGCTGTTTAATCCAAACATGGTTGAAGTTAAGGTTGGAGATAAAAGGGTTCCCGTACGTCGAAGCGTTCAAAACGTATTTGGCGGAACCTAGTATTAAGATTAAGAAGCCGAAAGCTACAACGAGTGTCCAAATCCGACGATGCGCGATTGTTCTCCAAATCAGGTAACAGCCCCAGCAAAACAGAATTGGCGCTATGACAATAAATTGTCCCTTGGTAAGCAGTCCAATCGCTAGCCCTGAGCAAAGAGCAATAAATCGCTTTATCGAAGGAACTTTTAGTAGTTGAGCCGCTAGGAAAAATGAAAGTGCTCCGCAAAGCGTCGCCATTGAATCGTTGGATATGTACAGAGAAAACATCACAAACTGTGGAAGAATAGCAAGAAAGGACATAGCAATATACCTCCCTTCATCAGTAGATATAAAGAGCCGAGTGGCAAGTAACTTATAAAATAGGCAAAGTGTTGCGATTGATGTAAGTAATGAAACGCCTTGTAACGCCTTTGGGTTTTCAGTAATTTCCGCGACCGCCGCAGTAATAATGTAGTAGAAAGGCGGCTGCCAGGTCTCATGACCTAAATTCGACGGTGGCAAAGACCAATAATGTTTTAGATACAAAATATATTCAAGATGGCCTTGGCTATCAGGGTTAAACGGGCCGAGGAAGGGAAAAACCATAAAACGGAGGAAAAGACCGGCAAGAAAAATGCACTGGAAGAAATCAAGTGGCTTTGCTGCAGTGGAGGGCCCCGTAGGTGTTTTGGTTAGAATTTGGATATGCACGCGGCCGGAAAATAGTATTTAATTGCTAAAGTGGGCGCAACCCTCACAAGAATCGGTAGAGACCAGATTCCCGGGGCCTGGAAAGTGTCTTAATCCGTCTGCTACTGGGCTGAGGGGCTTAAGAAATGCGGGTGTCTTTGGAGTTTTGGGGCTGTAAAATGTATTCGTTTAAAAGGTCAGCAGGACAACGAGCGCCTTAAAGACTACGAAAAGCCCGAAGATTTGTTAGTCAATCGCTTTGCCATTTGAATTTGCCGCGCAGAGGACACCTAGATTGAACACCACGAAGGCGACACTCAAAAGCCAATTCCATCTACGCCCCAAGTTCATCAAAAACGCGTACGGGCTTACTTAGCGCGTAAAGTTTTCCCGACATTCGTTGAAAAAAACCCGAAGCCGTCGAACCTAACCACAGTCGACCGAAGGGGCGCGCGCTGTGGGATTCGCGGCCCGCCCGGATGTTTGAAAGGACCACATATTCTCGGACCAAAGGCAGTTTCACCTTGGACGACCACAGCATGGCATCGTGGATTTCTTGATTTTATCAGCGTTACACTTGCGGTTATTCGCGGCCCAATTCAAGGTTTGTTGGCCGGCTTGTCGAGCTTGAGACTTGTTTCACCGGTGGCGGGACGTTACTGTGACGACGATCAGCACAGCTGTACCAAGACTCCATCAGTGTCTGGCACAATTGCTGAGAACTCAACAACCTATGGATTGCGTCAGTGAATGAATGCAACCGAACCGTGGGTCGAGCCTAAATCCAATAGCGACATTTCTCCCTGCCTGGCGGTTGTTATGCCCGTTTTCAACGAGGCTTCGACCGTTGAACAGGTGGTGCGCAATGTGCTAGATCAGCGCCCAGTCCAGGAATTGATTGTGGTGGACGATCACTCGACCGACCAAACCTGGGAACGTTTGCAGCAACTGTCGATTCTGGACGAACGGCTGAAGGTAGTTCGTCATGAGAATAATCGTGGTAAGGGTTCAGCGATTCGCACAGCTTTAAGTTATCTCACCGCACCTGTTGTCATCATTCAAGATGCCGACCTCGAATACAGCCCTAGCGAGTATTATTTGGTCATCGCTCCCATCCTCCGCGGCATAGCTGATGTCGTTTATGGCTCGCGATTTATTGGCTCCGGCGCGCACCGGGTTCTTTATTATTGGCACTCGGCAGGAAACAGGCTTTTGACCATGCTTTCGAATATGGCAACGAATCTGAACCTTACTGACATCGAGACATGCTACAAAAGCTTTCGTCGGGACGTTCTGGAAAAAATCACGATTGAGGAGAACCGCTTCGGCTTTGAGCCGGAAATTACAGCCAAAGTCAGTAAGCTCAGAGTCCGTATTTACGAGGTAGCCATTTCATACTATGGACGCACCTACGAAGATGGCAAAAAGGCCAACTGGAAGGACGGGTTTAGTGCCTTGCGCTGCATCATAAAATATAATCTTTTGAGATAATGCTCACCACATTCCCGTGTTCCGGCGGTGGCCGGTACTTTGCGGTATACGGTAGGATGCCCGACGTAAAACTCACGCAAGCGTCTTTGTCGCTCAGACTTAAAGCTGCAGCGGACGTAGCGTGGGCGCACGAGCCGCCACAGGCGGTTGGTTTGATCCCACTAAGCCACGCCGCCATTTTAACCGAAGCTATCAACGCTCGCCAATAACGTCTACTATAATAATTGCTTTTCATTTGCTTCGGGTTGGATATGATTGTCTCAAAGCGTGCAAAGCATGATGTCAAAATAAATCAATGAGAAGCCAACGCCCTATTAACGAAGGATTATTTGAGACAGCTAAGTTAGTGGGCCCGTTATTCCCAATAGGTCTATGTCGACACCTAGCCTTCAATCTGATAGAGTTGCTGGTCACCATGGTTATTATAAGCATTTTTGCCGCTCTTATATTGCCATGCCTTAGCGCAGCCAAGGTCAGAACTCGGCAGATAACCTGTCTTTCGAACATGAAAGAGTTTATTGTGGCCTTTCAACTTTACGCCGTCGACCACGAAGACGCCGTGCTTCCCAACCAGGACGGACAGAGAATCCCCCTAGGTCAGACATGGGTAGAGGGTTGGCTAGGTTTGCCCGGACCAGACCGCACAAACACATTGCTTTTGCAACGGAGTTTAGTAGGTCCCTACATTAAAGCGTCCAAAGTGTGGTGCTGCCCAGCCTCTTCAATGGCAGTCACCGCCCCGCCAGTTCGGACTGTGTCTCTCAACTGCTTTATGGGCTCTCTAACTAATACGGTTACCGTGACAACTTTTCACAAACTAGCCCAAATTCTTCGGCCCTCGCCTGCGGAGGCACTCGTGTTTATCGACGAACGCATCGAAACAATTAACGACGGAAGTTTTGCAATGCAGTGGGATTTCGACGAAAAACAACCTGAAAAGTGGGTGCTACGAGATAAACCAACCGCAATTCATTCTGGCGGATGCATGTTGACCTATGCGGACGGCCACGCTGGTCTTCACCGTTGGAGAGATGGGCGTAAGTTAACGGCTCCGTGGAATGATGTATTAATGCCAGCCAACCTCGATGTGTTGTGGTTGCAGCAGCACTCAACTTGGAGGACCCCTTGACAATCAGAACAAGAGTGTAGCAAGCCGGTTGACATACGGACAATCGCCAGCCAATCGATGGCGATAAATACTACAATGATAAACATGCCATTTCGAATAAGGCCTATTAATGTAACTTGGGTGAGAGCCTATCAATTCGTCAGGTTCTGTACAGTGGGCGCCGTTGGCTTTCTTATTGATATGGCTATGCTGCATTTGCTCGTTCGCCACTGCAATTGGGATATTAATATCAGTAAGCTTTGTTCGGCAGAAACAGCCATGTTGAATAATTTCGCTTTGAACGAAATGTGGACATTCCGGGGCTGTGGCAGCGCAAGTCGTTTGGGATGCGGTTGGGGGTGGCGTTTGTTACGCTTTCAGGCAATCTGCGGTGTTGGGATTGGCGTGGCCGTAATGCTTCTAAGTGTATTTTACCGCGGCTTTAATTTCAACTTGTACATGGCAAATTGCTTGACAATTATGTTGGTAACGTTGTGGAATTTTTCGATGAACGTCCTCTTCAATTGGAGCGATGAAGCCAACGGAAAAGACGGTCCGGTTTGATCGCCAACTCTCAAAAGGATGCGGCCAAGGCATAGTTGGGAAAGACTCGCGATTCTGCTAGTTTTGTTCAAAGTCGGCTATTTTGCGCTTATTTGCGCTGCGTCGATTTTTTGGCCCAACTTTGACAAAGGAGTTTTCTTTTCGGGCATAGCTCGCTGGCCTCCAGAAGGTGGCCCAGACTTTGCAAGCCACTTCGGTACCTGGGATGCGGCGCATTACCTTCTTCTAAGCAAGGTTGGGTACGCCAAAAACAGCGCGTCTTGCGCCTTCTATCCTCTATGGCCGCTTGCCATACGCTTCGTTGCGAACCTGACAGGGGCTGATCACTTAATTGTAGGATTGTTACTAGCAAACGGATTTTCGCTGGCTGGCTGGCTTCTTTTTTATTATAATACTTCTCGTCGATTTGGTGAATCAGTCGCATCCTTGGCCCTTATCCTTCTGATAACCTTTCCAGGCTCACTTTTTTACCAGTTCGTATATAGCGAATCATTGTTTTTTTTGATTCTCATGCTTCTTTTCTTTGGGTTGGAGCGAAACCAGTCCTGTGTGGCGTTGCTGGCCGCGTTTTTGTTGCCCCTCACCCGCGGCGTCGGGGTATTCTCGATCCTCCCGATTGTTTGGCACGCTTTCCGGCACAAACAGGTCGGGATATTCCCGATTCGAGGGTTTCGGCCCTGGCCTAAGATTTTCATGCGGTCTGGTCACTCCCAAACCTCCTGTGGGGCTGCAGCCTCTGTGCAACATCGTGAACACCGTACAGTGCAAATGCCTGGCAGAACCAGTTCCGTGTGGTGTTTTAAAATAGCAAAGGCGATTTGGTGCCAAACAAATTATAGAAACGTCGCCATAGTTTTTGCGCCGATAATGGGCTTATTAACTTATTTTTGCCTAATAAAACTCTGGACGGGAAATCCCTTTGAAGGATTGCAGGCGCAAAAATATTGGCGGAACATTCATTCAATCCGCAATCTGTGGAATTTACCGAAGTTTGTCGTCGGTTTTCTTTCCCCTGACGCTTGGCACGCGTTTAAGGGTTCAGTCCTTGACCGTGGTCTTTTTCTTATTTTGATGTACACACTTCCGCGGATCTGGCGCTTGGGGAAGGATATGTTAATTTGGGCCTACGTATTGGGGATACTTCCCGCGATGAGTGGTACGTTCGTTTCGTTCACTCGGTTTGAATCAATTGTATTTCCTATGTTTGTAGCACTAGCGAGCTTTTTCTACGAAGCGAAAAACAAGTTCCTACTTTTGATTGTTATCACTGTGAGCGTCACGCTGCACGCCATTCTGGTTTGGCGTTTTGTCAACTTTCGATGGGCTGGTTGAAAAGTCTAATATTTTCAGCTTGCATCAGTCCGGAGCCCATGTTAGAAGCAACGCTCAACGCCGGTGCTGATGGGCAAAGTGCACTTGTTATGAATAAATGAGAGGAATTTTACATACAAAATGTAGAACGTACGCCGAACGCATCGGCGGCTAGGTTGCAAAATCAAAAAGCCAAATGAAGAAACTAATCATCGCAATACTCGTTGGAGTAATGGTCACCGGTAATCTTCTAGCCTGTGACTACATCTGGGCAGTGGGAGGAGGGGCGACTAGCGGTTCCACCGCGCAAACAAAATGGTGGTCGTACACGTGTAATTCCTGCGAAGACACCGAATATCCAGGAAATTGTGTGAACAACGGGACCGTCTCGCCGACATATATTATTTGGGATTGGGATCCAGTGCAGGGCAAATGGGTAGTTTACTACTCCAGTGGCTCCTGCAATGATAAAACGACTCACGATTGCTATTAAATCTGCCAGTGCAGATCGGCAAAATGCTGTAAACGCGCGTGCTTTCACTTGCAAAAGTGCGCGCGCATAATCTGTCAATTTACAAACATTGCCAGCTCCAAGTTCCATTATCGCGCTAAAAACGAAACCTGGATCACCCATGCGCTTAACCCCATTCACTTTGGCAATCCTGAGTATTCTCTTTAGTGCAACACTCTTTGGCGATTTATCCTCTGGGGCAGAAGTGCCATCGTTTATCGACAAGTTCGGCGACCCCGGAGAGAGCATCGTAGGGTATAGCATTTCTGCCGAAGAGACCGCAATTACGTATAAAGCAAACCATCCCGCTTTGAACCACATTGAACTTTTAAAAGACCATTTGAGCAAAGAAGCTATTGCAGAACTTGAAAAATCGAGGGCAACAGACCTCGCTGCGTCGACAAACACAGCTTCAGTTATTTACTCCATTGGCTCGGACGTAATAACTATAAAAACGTCTCGCTTGGATGACGGTCGTCACGCAACTTTAGAAGAAAAGACGGTAAACACCTCGAACGCGGTCTTCGAGTCGCATTTGTTTTTATCCTCTTCGAATAAAATCTCAGGCAACAGCACAATCGGTGAGATTTCGAACCGTCGAGGGTCCGATGTGGTTGGCTTGCCATTATTCCTCAGCAAGCAAACTCTTTACGGCTGGTTGACTTCTGCAGAAGGATTGAGTTTAAGAACGGGTACCTCATTAAGCGGCACGCCGTGTCATATTCTGGATATAACCCGTGGATCTGAATCTCCCATAAATAAGTACGAACTGTTCATTTCAATGACGGAGCTTTCGCCGATCGAACTGAATAGTTACGCAAATGAAGGTTCATTGTTTTCTAGGACGAGGTTGCTTTTTGACACCCAGAATCAACCTAGCGTTTGCATCAACGCTGATACTGAGTTTTTCAACAATGGTCAAGTGTTTCGGCACATTGTTTGGAGGCGTAAGCTGATACATCCTGAGGACAAGCCACTTCAGGTCGATCTTCAAACATTCTTCACTTCTGGTACGAGAGTTTCCGACCAAAGATTCTCTAAAACCCTTTCGTACCGCGTCGGATTTCGTTTGCCGACCCAGGAGGAGTTACAAATAATGCTTACGAACGCAAATGGTATTCCGATATACGAAGCTGCGACCTTTGGCCCACTGGTTTCAAACCACCTTTCGACAAAACAATTCATTATGTTAGCGGGCCTATTGCTTGGAGTTTGTGTGCCTTTGTTAATTTGGTTAAAGAAGAACTTTGTGAATCGCAGCAGATAAAGCTCTGAGTGAATGAGTAAAACAGGAAGAAGAGCGCAAATGGCATTTCTGACTATGTCAGGGTGGTTTTTTATTCTGTGCGGTCTCGCTAAGTGTGGCGCTATTTTAGGGCATGCAAAATTGCTACGAACTGTTGATCCTGTTGTAGGACATCTTTCTGTTCGGGCTTTGCTAATAATTGCTGCTATACTCGAGTTAGGGGTGGGGGTGTTTTGCCTTTCACACCGTTCAATGCGAGCTCGCTGCGGTGCGTTGATGTGGCTATCATCCATTCTGCTTATGTACCGGTTTGGCCGGTGGTATTTAGACGTGAATCAACCATGTCCTTGCCTCGGCAACATTTGGGAATGGCTAAAGATTGACTCAGCGGTTGCCGATAAGCCTTTGGGAATTCTGGTATTGATTGTATGGCTTTTAAGTACCTATCACCTTGCTTTAGCGATGAAAACACAGCCGCGTGTGTGTGCTCACTTATCGGCTAACTTGTAATAAGAATAGAAAACACAACAATCTGATGTTTGACCGGGCAGACACGCATGCTAAGACTTGTCGTAACCTATAAGTGCTTAGTCATCTGCTTTATTGCACTGTTGATGTCGACAGATTTGGTTGCGTTAATCCAATTTAATGCCGAACCCGAAAACTCACATCGTTGGCACAGATGGGCTGCCTGGGATGGCGGAGATTATTTGAGGCTCAGTTCCGACGGTTACTCAACAGGTTCGGCGGTGTGCGCATTTTATCCTTTGTGGCCGGCGAGCATTCGGTGTGTCTCCACTTTGATCCCGCACAGGAATTTAATCGTCGGCGTCATTTTGGCAAATGCCTTTTCCATTGTGGCTCTTTGCTTTTTGTATAAGCTGGCCGCCGACAAGTGGGGCGCAAGCATTGGACGCGACTCCACTATCTTGCTTATGGCGTTTCCCGGAGCGTTGTTTTTTTCAATTCCTTACACGGAGTCACTTTTCTTGCTATTAGTTCTTGGGCTGTTTTTAGCTCTTTCAAATTGGCGAGTTTTGTGGATTGTAATCATTGGCTGCTTACTTCCTCTAACGAGAGCGATTGGCATTTTTATTGTTCTCCCTTTGCTGTGGTATCTTTATGAAGAGAGAAAATTACTGACGCATTGGTGGATTTTATTGAGTCCATTGCTAGGGTACGTTACTTACTTTGCTCTGATGTATGCTTGGACGGGGAATTGCTTTGAGGGCTTCATGGCGCAACGGTTTTATCCGAATGCGCCTTCGCTCCGGAATATGATGGACATTCATGGTTTTTTGAATGCTTTCGCTAACATACGGACGGTTGATGGAATGTTAGATGGAGCATTGGATCGCGTATTTTTTATTTTGTGGCTGGTGCTTCTTCCTGTCATTTATCGCATGAACCGCACGTGGTTCTGGTATGCGCTACCCGCTGGATTAGTTCCCGCTTTAAGCAGTTGGTTTATATCATATCGTCGATATTTGATTGTTTGCTTTCCTGTGTTTGTGGCTTTGGCCCATGTGCTTGAGAAGAAGACCAACCGATGGTTGTTTTGGTATTATGTCGTATTTTTGGCTGCGTTACAAATTGTGGCGATAGTTCAATTTTCAACTGCCAACTGGGCTGGTTGAGATGGGCTTCTAATTGCATTGAGTGCATTCTTATGGAGTCCGGCTTACCTCGATGGCGTGAGCTCTAGGAGAGTTCTCGTTGGGCATACGTGCCCGGAGGGCGCGAGGTGTAGACGCCGCGGTTGAAGGGGATTGACGCTGCATCGGGCTCGATGGGCATCACTGACGAGGCCTAAACTTCCAGACCGTGATGGCAATGGTGTCGTGTGTCGGCGGTCGCTCAAAAAAACCAAGGCAAGCGGCTTTGTCGCTTCCTCAACAACCTGACAGAATGGTGCAAGAAGCAAGAAGAATCGCCATAAACCCGTATGCGAACAGGTCTGACCACCAAAGGGAAAAGTTTCGGATCGGAAATTGCCTGATTCAAGATTTCCCACCTTAAGGTGCCGATAGACTCGCCGGCGACACGGTGGCGCCGATCTCATCAGAGATTATGGGATCATGCGGCGTGCATTCGATCATTCGATCGCCATCACCTCGCCAAGCATCAACCATCCCCGGCCGACGATTGCGAAACTTCCGAAACTCGTCTACTCGTCTCGCCGTCTCGCAGAATCCTCAACCGCTTCACCGCTTCACCGATGCCATCGTGTGCTCGACCGGATCCGGTTATGGACCTGAACGGCCAATGGCATTCGAGATCACCTTCCGGACTGGCAGCCGGGAATGCGCCGACTATTACGGGTCCGTTGTGAACTGGACACAGCAATTTATGCTGAGGCGTGCGAGTGTTCCGCGTGTTGCGCCTGTTGAGATTTGATTGAGGTTTGATTTGACAATTAGTCGCTCATCGTGGAGCATTCATGTAACTCATGATCACCAACCAACACACCCTGGATCGCGACGCGGTTAAACAAGCCGCAGCGATGATTAACACGACTGCGGCAAGAAGCTCTCCGAGCAGTTTTGCCACTAAAATATCCTCTTCGAGCCAAGTTAGGTGTAAGGAGGAGGAATTTAATGTTTGGCACGCCGCCGCCGACAATGTCGTCTGTAATGGAGCAAATCTTGCCTGGGGGAGTCACGCTAAGCGGGCTGATTGAACACCCCACGCAGACCGGGAGGCTTAATTGAGAATATTAACCACCTTTCACCCGGCTTGGTTCTGTAATCTCGATTGCAGCTACTGTTGGGCGCCCAACAGGGACGACACGGCCGTGATGCCCGATGCTGTACTCGCTGAAACGCTCCATCAGGTATATGCGAACCCATCCCTTGTCGGCATGGATATCCTTTGGTTAACAGGCGAACCCTTGGCTTTGGGTGTCGATTACTTTAGGCGAGCTGTGCATAAGTGCCTGGAATGCTCTGGCGCTCATAGGCGCCCTGCATTCATAGTTCAAACAAATGGAACTTTGATAAATGACGAGTGGTGCTCCTTTTTTCTGGAGCACGATTTTGTCGTAGGCGTAAGTGTCGACGGCCCCAAGTGCATTCACGATCTGCATCGTAAGACTCGCTCCCGGCACGGCTCCTTCGAGAAGGTGAATGCTGCCATGGACCTGTTAATTAAACGGCGCGTGAAAGGTGGGGCGATATGCGTTATTACAAAGGCAACTCTAGATTTGCCTGCAGAGCAATTATTTCATTTCTTTCACGATCGTGGAATTGCGTGGAGTTACCTGCTGGCTGCTAGTATTGGGGAGAATGTCGACTCGCCTTACTCGCTTACAATTCATGATAAAGAAAGGCTGCGCGATTACCTTGGACAGTTATTAGAACTTTGGTCGAAGTATCCAGAGTCGTATGTCAGAGACTTTGATCAAACTTCTCGTCGAGTCTTTGGAGGTGCTCATCCGTTACTGGATCCCAACAATCTTGGTTGCCTAGATATTTTGAACGTTTCAGCGGACGGTGGATTCTATTGGGGTAATCCTGAACTCATGAGCGCAACGCTTGGTCCATTGCGGCATCTAAGACATCGCATCGCGACCTCAAACATTTGGGACATTCGTAATACCGCCGAGTTTGCATCTTATCAAAAGCAGGTCCATGACGGAATTAGGAAATGCGCAGACCAATGCGCTTTCTTCGAAGGATGCCAGGGAGGAAATCCGGCTCACAAATTCTACGAACATGCATCGTTCGACGCCGCTGAACATACTTCTTGCATTCTTAACGACCAGATAATCCAATCGTTGATGATCGAGAAGCTGGGTGGCTCTCTTCAACCGGCGCTTGCAGCAACAGCCTAGAAGCAACTGCTGCCCTACTGAACACTGGGTCTTCGCCGCTTCGCGATCTCGACCGCTCCGATTACAAGAAACGGCACAAGGAGCGTTAGACCCAGGTCAGACCAGAGCAGTCGGCCTAGATTTGAATAATTCTCATTAACTGTGATTGAGCCGGTCGTGCTATCTCGTATTTGGCGCTCGACAATATATGTTTCGGCCAAATAATGCGTACCTAGTTGAGATGTCAATCGAGCGACATTAAGTAACGAGGACATCACGGCAAAAAACGTTGCCCTTAGACCTTCCGGGGCAGCTCTAGCGATCCATACAAGCATCGGAATTACAGCCAGTTGCGAAAGCGGAGACTCTAAGGCGGTGTCAATTGTGGCGATGAATCGAGCGTCGACAAACCCTCTTGAGTGCTGGTACGTCCACAAATGGAACCCGTAGAACATGGCAATGTTGGGCAGCGACACCACCGCCGACAGTACAGTTAAAGTGGCGATTACCCCAGAAACGGAGCGCTTCGCGAGCCATCGCCTAAGAGTCAATAATGCCAACAGAGCCACAATGTTACTGAATAGGTCCAAGGCTGCAAAAAACCGAGGCTCAAATTTCAAAATATCAATGGTCCACCAGGTAAGTCCTATGCCGGGGGACGGCAGAGCGCGAAATGCAAACACAATCAAGGCAGTGCCAATGAGGTTTGCGCGCATCTCGTTATCGATTTGTTTTAGAAGCCAATACATCGCTATTAAAACAATCCCTAACGTTACAAGGAGTACGATTTGCTTCGCGTAATGGCTTTGGTCGAAGGAGAGCGACATAGAAGTGCCCGCGATAAGGAACCCACTGGATAAAATCCACCAGTTTGGTTTTATCCGCGGCCGAACTTTGCCGTTTGAGCTATCCTGCTCATGACCAGATTTCGCCTTGTCTCGTCGCTTTCGAAGTGCCACCGAAAGGAATCCTCCTAAGATTGCCAAAACTGGAATAAATAGCGCGCATTTGT
>Ga0070741_10005843_pt1 | contig 26893 bp, 27 predicted proteins | sample Coa_R1_4_FD_66440 | JGI IMG/M metagenome (GOLD analysis project Ga0070741, IMG submission 66440) | Surface soil microbial communities from Centralia Pennsylvania, which are recovering from an underground coalmine fire - Coalmine... | ecosystem: Environmental > Terrestrial > Soil > Unclassified ...
AAATTCCCGGCCGTCTATGCCATCGGTGACATCACCGGAATCATGCTCACATCCATCAACAAGCCGTTGCCCAAGGCGGGGGTATTTGCACACAACGAGGCCGAGGCAGTGGCCCACAACATCGCTCGCGCGATTACCGGCAAGGGAGCGGAGCGGCGGTTTACTGGCAACGGCGAATGCTTCATCGAAACCGGCGGTGGCCGTGCTGCTTTCGGCAGCGGCAACTTCTACGCCCACCCCGCGCCGCAAATCGAACTCAAACCACCCAGCATGATGTTGCATCTGGGAAAACTAGCATACGAGAAGTATTGGCTGTTCTGGCGGTTTTAGCGCCGCAAAGTACACGCTGAAGCCAACCCGGCTTGACTCGTATCTTGCGGCCTTCGGATCGCGTCTCCCTTCGATCGATCCTTCAGGGTAGGGCAACTTGATTCAGATCAAACCACAGGATGGTGGGGGGACTAGAGTTATTTTGTTATTCGGCGCCGAGCAACGCGCCACTACGGTTGGGCGTGCAAGTCCCGTGGGCTCGCTTCACGTCCAGATCGTTATAGACGAGCCCCATCGGGAATGATACGGAGGATGAAAATGAAACGTTGGCTGATCGCCACCTTGATGGCATTGGCCCTGGCCGTGCCGGCGGCGTACGTGCAGGCCCAGGCGCAGAGCCAGGACACGCAGAAGCAAATGACTCAGATGCAGGAACGCATGAAGAAGATGCAGGAGCAGATGGACCGCATCCACCAGACGCAGGACCCGCAGGAGCGGCAGAAGCTGATCCAGGAACACATGCAGACCATGCAGGAGCAGATGAAGGACATGCGCGCGATGGGCGGCGGCATGATGATGGGCATGATGGGTCAAGGCGGCGGGATGCACCGCAGGGGCAAAATGGACCCGGAGAAGCGCCAACAGATGATGCAGGACAGGATGGACATGATGCAGATGATGATGGAGCACATGATGGATCAAATGCAGATGCAGGCGCCCGCCAAGTAACCCGCCTGCTCCCGGCTTCATTCGAGATGTGCGAGCTCTTCGGATTCAGCAGCGCAAGACCGGTTCGGGCGCCCACCGTGCTGGCGAGGTTTCGCCTGCGCGGCGGCGGCAGCGCCGACAACCCGGACGGATGGGGGCTCGCTTATCTCGACAGCGGGAGATTTCGACTCTACAAGGAGCCGGCGGCCGGCGCGTCGAGCGCGCTGTTCGCAAAACTCGGCAAGAGCGTGCGCTCGGAACTCATCCTCGCCCACGTGAGGAAGGCCCGCTACCCCCGCGTCAACACCTTCGCCAACACGCATCCGTTCCTCGAATCATGCTGCGGAAAGGAATGGGTATTTGCCCATAACGGGCTGGTGCCCGAGATCGTCGCGCTCGAACGCGCCAACCGTAGCGCGGTGTGCCGGCCCGCGGGAGACACCGATTCCGAGCACGCCTTCTGCCGCCTGCTGGACGAGATCGCCCGCCACTTCGAAACCGCGTCTGCCGGCGAAGGCCGGGGCTGGTTCGAAGCGGTGGCGGGAGTGAGCGAGCTGATCGCGTCCTCAGGCAAGTTCAATTTCCTGCTCTCCGACGGCGCGAATCTGATCGCCTATGGGCACGATCGGCTCCATTACACGGCGCCGCGGCCGCACGATGGACCAGCCGCGGCCGACAACGTCCAGGTGATGATCGCCACCGAACCGCTCACCGACGAGGACTCGTGGCGCGCCTTCGCGCCCGGCGAATTGCGCATCTACCGCAGCGGACAGCTCGTTGCCCAGGTGAAGACCCGGCCGCGCGCCGCCGCCGGCAGTGGCGGCGTATGGCCTGCGGCGCGATGAAACGCGGCCAAGTCAGAAGATTCGCAACGCGCGGGAAAAATCGACCGCGAGGAGTTCGAGCACAAGCGGCGCGATCCGCAGCGGCAGCCTGCGCCGACGAATGACCCCGGAGGAGTACGACGCGTGGTATCGCACACCGCGCGGAGCGTGGATCGGCGAGATCGAGTTCCGCTTGCTCGCCGACGCGCTCGGGCATGTCCCCGGCGAGACGCTGCCCGACGTCGGATGCGGAACAGGGTACTTCACGCGGCTTTTCAAAGCGCGGGCGGGCGCCCGTGTCATCGGGCTCGATGCGAATCTGGCATGGCTGCAATTTTCACGCGACAATGCAGACCATGGCGATGCCTGCGTCGCCGGCCGGGCCGAGAGACTGCCGTTTCGCGACCGAAGCTTCGATCGCACGATCGCGGTTACCTCGCTTTGCTTTGTTCGTGCCGAGCGGGAGGCACTGCACGAAATTTTCCGGGTGACCCGCAAGCGCGTGGCGCTCGGGCTGCTGAATCGCCACAGCCTGCTTTACCTGCAGAAAGGGCGGCACGGCGGCTCGGGCGGGTATCGCGGTGCGCGCTGGCATACGCCGCGGGAAGCACGCGCGCTGTTCGACGGCATGCCCGTTCGGGATGTCAGGCTGCGAAGCGGCGTGTTCTTGCCGACCGGCGATCCCGCGGCGCGGCGGCTCGAGTCGTTTCTCCAGGACCGATCCCTACTGCTCGGCGCGTTTCTGCTTGCCGTCGCCGACGTCGAGGCCTGATCCGCCGTCACCCCGGCCGGATCAGCGAATATAGGCCTCGGTGGCGTAGCGCCGCATCATGCGGTGGCTGTTGAAGTAGGCCGCATTCTTGCCGATCGCGCCCTTCATCACCGCGATCCAGCCGTTGCGGTTTTCGCAGTAAAGAGGCAGGACCTTCTGCTCCAGCTTCTCGTAAAGAGAGCCGGCGTCATTGCCGTTCGAAGAATCCGAGGCGCTGCCGATCGACCAGCCGGTCAAGCCTTCGATGCAGCCCTCCAGCCACCAACCGTCGAGCACGCTCAACTGCGGCACGCCGTTGAACGCGGCCTTCATGCCGCTGGTTCCCGAGGCTTCGAGCGGGCGTAGCGGCGTGTTGAGCCACAGGTCCACCCCGGAGACTAGGTCGAGGGCGCGGGCCATGCCGTAGTTGGGAAAAAACACCATGGGCACCGTGTCGGCCAGCGCCTTGCGATAGCCGTGCAGGCGTTCGATCAACTGCTTCCCGCCCTCGTCGCGCGGATGCGCCTTCCCGGCCACCACGATCTGGAACGGATGCTTGCGCGCGATCGCCTTCAGCCGCTCGAGATCCGAGAACAGCAGATCCGGCCGCTTGTAGGCGGTCATGCGCCGCGCGAACCCCAGGATCGGCAAGTCGGGACTGAACTTCAGGCCCGCGAGCGCCTCGACGCGCTCGATCAGCGCGTGCCTGGCCTGCGTGTGCGCGGCCCACACCGCTTCGTCGGCGACCTGGTCGATTCGCGCCAGCAGCTCCGGTTCATGGCACCAGCCCGGAAGATGCGCGTCGTACAGGCGCGCGAAGCTGGCGCAGGTCCAGGTGTACGGGTGCACCCCGTTGGTGACCGCGTGGATGTGATAGCCCGGATACGTGCGCTGCGAGACTTCCGCGTGGCGCTTGGCCACGCCGTTCACGTACTCGCTGAGGTTGAGCGCGAGTCGCGTCATGTTGAGCCGGTCCTGGCCGGCAAGAGTCTTCAGCTCGTCGAGGTCGACGAATCCGCCCATGACGCGATTGACCAGATCGTAGGGGAACTGGTCCTGCCCCGCCTCCACCGGCGTGTGGGTGGTGAAGTTGCACAGCTCGCGCACCTGCGGTATGTCGTAGCGCGAAGCGAAGCCCGCTTCTTCCGGCGAACGCGCGAAACGCCGCAGCAGCTCCAGCGCCAGGAAGGCGGAGTGTCCCTCGTTCATGTGGTACTGGCGGACGCGAAAACCAAGCGCGTTGAGCATGCGCACGCCGCCGATGCCGAGCACCATTTCCTGCTTGATGCGGTAGGTCTGGTCGCCGCCGTAGAGGTAATGGGTGAGCTGGCGGTCGTCGCCCTGATTCTCATCGAGGTCGGTATCGAGCAGGATCACCGGTTGCCTGCCGCCGCGTTCGCCCTGCACGGCGTACAGCCAGCTGCGCACCCAAACCTCGCGTCCCTCGATGAGCACCGCGATCTTGGCCTCGGTCGGCTCCGCGCGCTCGCGCGGCTCCCACAGGTCCGGCTGCTCCACCTGGCGGCCGTTCGCGTCGATCTCCTGGCGGAAATAGCCGGCGCGGCTGACCAGGCTGACGCCGACGAGCGGCACCTTCAGGTCTACCGCCGATCTCACCGTGTCGCCCGCAAGCACGCCTAAGCCCCCGCTGTAGGTGGGAATGTCGTCGCGCAGCGCGATCTCCATCGAGAAGTAGGCGATCCGCGGCTCGTGCAGGAATTCGTCGATCATCCGGCGGCACCTTCAGGTCAGGTTTGCGGTTTCGAGGTAGTCCGGTACGCGGCAGGACCATCGCTTTTGCTCTTCGATGCGGTGGCGCAGCGCGTCGGCGGCGCTCGGCTCGCCATGGACGATGAACGTCTGCCGCGGCGCGCGCTCGAATCCGCCCAGCCAGTCCATGATCTCCGCGTAATCCGCGTGCGCCGAAACGTTCGACAGGACCTCGATCTCCGCGCGCACCGGCACGTACTCGCCGTGAATCTTGACGCTCTCGGCGCCGTTCAGCATGGCCGCGCCGCGCGTGCCGGCCGCCTGGAATCCCGCGAACAGGACGGTGTTCTTCGGGTCCGGAGCGAATGCCTTGAGATGGTGCACCACGCGTCCGCCGGTGGCCATGCCGCTGGCGGCGAGGATGATCATCGGACCGGAGCGGGTGTTGAGGCGCTTCGATTCCTCGACGCTGTTCACGATCTCGGCCGCGTGGCACATGTCTTCGCACTGCCGGGACGTGAGGCGGTGCTCGTCCGGGTGCGCATGGAAGATCTGCGTGGCGTCCACCGCCATCGGGCTGTTCAGGTACACGGGCATGTTCGGGATGGCCCTGGACGACTTGATGAGATGGATGTAGTAGAGCAGCTCCTGCGTCCGGCCGACGGCAAAGGTCGGAATCACGACCACGCCGAGGCGCCGCGCCGTGCGGTTGATGATGTCCGCGAGCTGCGCCTTCGGATCGGCGCTTTCGTGGCGGCGGTCGCCGTAAGTGGACTCCAGCACCAGGTAATCGGCTTGTCGCACCCGAACCGGGGGCTTCATTACGATGTCGTTCGGTCGCCCGAGGTCCCCGCTGAACACGATGGATCTGCCCTCGTGCGTCAGGCGCACGAAGGACGATCCGAGGATGTGCCCGGAGTGGGAGAAGCGCAGCGCCAGCCCGTTTCCCAGGTCGAGGTCGCGCTCCGGCTCGAGCGGCGCCAGCAGATCCAGGCAGCGCTCGGCGTCCGCCCGCGTGTACAGCGGCAATGCGGGCGTATGCTTCGAGAAGCGCTTGCGGTTCGCGTATTCGGCCTCTTCCTCCTGCAGGTGCCCGGCGTCGGGCAGCAGGATCCTGCACAGATCCGCGGTGGCGGGGCTGCAGCGGACCTTTCCTGCGAAACCGTTCTTCGCCAGCAGCGGCAGGTAGCCGCTGTGATCGATGTGCGCGTGGGTCAGGACCACCGCATCGATCTGCCGCGCATCGACCGGCAGCGGCTCCCAGTTCCGCAGGCGCAGTTGCTTCAGTCCCTGGAACAGCCCGCAATCCACCAGAATTTTCTTTGCGTCCGCCTGAACCAGGTACTTCGACCCTGTAACCGTTCCGGTTGCTCCGAGGAACTTCAGTTGCATGGAGTGCCCTTCTTGTTTGACATCGAATCGGCCCGGATCGGCGCGCCAAAGTCGCGCGCGAGGCGCCAGTATAGGAAAAAAGGATCCGGTACGCGGCGGAGGTGCGCCGCCATGGAGGGGCGGCCAAACGCGAGCGGCGGCAACGGAACCCGCGTTCCGATTGCGCAGTTAGCGGAATCAAGCCCCCGCGAGGAGAGTTTCGTCGCTGCGCGCGACGGCTCGCTCGCATTGCGCGGCGGGCGCCGGCAACGTTCGACACTCCTGAAAGATGCGCGCGGTACAGCGCTGGCACGCCGTCTTGTCCAGGCGCGCGAACACCTCCGAGATGACGTCGTCCCTGGACCCGAAGACGTTTTCCCGCCCCATCTGGTCGAGCAGTCCGCCCCGCTCCAGCATCTCTCGCGTCGGTTGCCGCAGGCTGTAGAAATACAACTGTCCGCCGCCTGCACGGCGCGTGGCCGCCTCGTGCATCAGCAGGTCGGCGCCGGCCACGTCCACGAAATTGATGTTCTTCGCCATGAGCAGCAAGTGCCGTTGCGCCGGGCTCACCTTGCGAAGGGTGTCGAAGTGGTTCGCCACGTGGTTGACGGCGCCGAAGTAAATGGACCCTTCGATGCGCAGGATCTTGAGCTGCGGGCATTCCGGCAGGCGCGCCTCGACCTCGGTCATCTTGCGCTCCTCATGGCGCGGGTCCGGCACCACGCTGTGCATGGTCGGATGCGAAGTCCGGTACAGGTAGGCCACCAGCGACACGAAGACGCCGACCAGGATCGCGATCTCGAGACTCATCGTCAGCGTCGCGGCGAAGGTCACCCCGAGCACGAATGTCTCGGGGCGGCTCATGCGCCAGGTCTTGCGGGCTGCGGCGAAGTCGATGAGTCCCCAGCCCACCAGAACCAGGATCGCCGCCATGACCGCGAGCGGGATGAAGACGATCAGGGGCGCGATCGCGAACAGTGCCGCGACCAGGAACGGCGCTGACAACACCGCCGCCAGCGGGGTGCGGGCGCCGGCATCGTAATTCATGCCGGAGCGGTTCAGCGAGGCGCTGGACGGATATCCCGAGAAGAAGCTGGCGGCAATGTTCGCCAGCCCCTGGCCGATGAACTCCTGGTTCGCGTCGATGCGCTGTCCCGAGCGCAAGGCGATCGCCCGTGCGACCGGGATCGCCTGGGCCAGGCCGAGCAGGGTGATGGAGACCGCGATTCCGAGAAGCTGGCGCACGGTGTCGATGGAAAGCTCGGGTCCGGACAGCGGCGGCAGCGGCGGCGGCACCGCGCCGATCGAGACGAGGCCCGTGCGATCGGCCCCGAGCGCGGCATTCAGGAAGTAGCCCAGCAGGCTTCCGGCGACCAGCGCGACGATCATGTACGGGATCTTCCTCAGCCAGCGACGCGCGGCGAGCGCCACGAGCAGCGTCGAGAAGCTCACGGTCACGACGAGGGGTTTCGCCTCGCCGAGGTGCAGCAGCAGCGCCCAGATCGTGAGGGCGAACGAATCGCCGTGCCGCAGGCCGATCCCGAAAAAACTGTGCAGCTGCGATGCCACGATGAGAATTCCCGCGCCGGCGGTGAATCCGACGACCACGGTGTGCGAGATGAAGTTGACCAGGGCGCCGAGCCGGGCCGCTCCGAGCGCCAGCATGATGACCCCGGACAGGAACGACAGCGTGAGCGCCAGCCGGATGTACTCCGGCGACCCCGGCGTCGCGAGCGGCGCCAGAGTCGCGAACACCAGCAGCGACACAGCGGTCGTGGGGCCGGAAACCGCGTGCCAGGAAGAGCCCCACAGCGCCGCGACCACCGTCGGCACCATCGCAAGATACAGACCGTATTGGGCCGGCATTCCGGCGAGCGTCGCGAACGCGACGCCCTGCGGAATCACCACGATCGCGCCGACCAGGCCGGCGACGGCATCCGCCCGGATCGTCTCGGCGTTCACGTTCCGCCACCAGTGCAGGAACGGAAACAGCCGGTCGGCCCACTCCTTCGGCGACGTCATGTCGCGACGGCCGGGACGAGCGCGAATCCCCGCGCCCGACAACGATGGCGGCACGCTACAATCTCTTCGTGCCCATTGCCACGGAACGCGAGCATGCGATTGATCGATACGCTGCAGCGGCGCGCCGCGCAGGAGGAAAGCCCGTTTCGGGCGCAGTTGCTGCGCGAGGACGTCGCGAGGCTGAGAAGACTGCGGGAACTCGCGCGCAATAACCCGGATTTGACCGCGTTCAAGGCCGCCGGCATGCGCATCGGCTGGACGCAAGGCGACGCGCGCACGCAGGAGCTACGCGCGCCGCTGGAGCGGCTGCTGGAGCTGGTACACGAATACGAGACGAGCGATCACGGTTCGGAACTGGAGACTGCCATCGACGAGACCTGGCTCGAATTACATCGCTGCAGGATGGAGAGGCTTCTCGGCTGCCTAGCGACGCCGGCGCACAAGCCCGCGGACTGAGCAAGCCGAAGACCTGTTCCAGAGCGAGACGACGGTCTGTCCGCTCCGCCCGCGGCGGCTGCGCAAACTCGACTGCACTTCCGCGACACGGGCGCCGCTACGCCGCTCTCGCCTTGAGCCTCACGGAAGACTGTTTTGCGATGCGGCGGCAGAACATTTCGTAGAGCGTGGCCATCACCGCCGCCGCCTCTTCGCTGGCCAGCGAGTAGTAAATGGTCTGCCCGTCGCGCCGCGTGGTGACCAGGTCCTTGCTGCGCAGCACCGCCAGGTGCTGCGACAGCCCGGACTGGCTCAATCCGACCGCCAGTTCCAGTTCGCCCACCGACTTCTCGCCGTCGGCGATCTGACACAACACCATCAGCCGCGCGGGGTTCGCCATCGCCTTGAGCAGGTTGCAGGCGCGCAGCGCGTTGGACTGCAGCTTCGCCATGTCCGCGGTGATCGTGATACCCGCCGCAACGTTCGTTTTCGCTTTCTTCATCTCACTCCGGGAAACTCCCGGCCGCATCCACACCAGAACAATCTCTCGACCGCCTCAACCCGTCGCGCAGCCGCAGCCGGAGAAACCGTCGGCATCCATCTTCGCCTCGTACTTGGCCGCCACCTGCGCGCCCGGAGTCAGCGTCGCTTTCGCCGCCGCCCAGTCGTCGGGCTTCATGATCACCAACCATCCCGCGCCGTACGGATCTTCGTTGGCGAGGCTCGGCTTCTTGACCAGCTCCTCGTTGACCGCGACCACCTCGCCGCCTGCCGCCGACTTGGCCGGCCCCACCCACTTGCCGGACTCCACGGTCGCGCACGACTTGCCCGCTTCCACTTTGCGGCCGATCTTCTTCGGCGTGAACGCCACGAGCTGCCCGGCCATCGCGGTGGCGATGGTCGTCATGCCCAGCTTCACGTTGCCCTCCCCCTGCTCGGCGAACCAGATGTGGTTTTCCACGTCGTAGAGCAGCTCATCCGGCAGATGGCATCCGCGTACGGTCGGCATGTCGTCGTCTTCGCAAAAAAAATCGCGGCTATTCTAGGCGCAGCGGCCGCGATGCACAACAAAACTCGCCCAGCCCATCGACCTGCATCTTGCCGCTGACGAACAACAGGAGATGCTTCGCCAGCATCGCCATCATCCGCTGCCGGTGCGCAGCCAGCGCGGAATCGGGTTCTTCGTTGAGCAGGTTGTAGTGATAGGCGATCTCGCGGCAGCTCTCGCGGCAGGCGTTGAAGCTCGGCACGCCGCGCGCCCCCTGGCGCTGCAGCGCGAGCAGGCGAAACCCCTCCTTCCGCTCGCCGGTGGGAACCTCGCCGCGCGCCCTGACCCAGTGCTCCAGCACCTGCTCGGCGACCGCGACCAGCGCCTGCGCCGCCGCGCGCGGTTCCGGCTGCGGCGCGAACGCTTCCAGCCGCGCTTCGATCTCCGCCAGCGAGTTCACGTCAGGTCCTTGCTCCGGAGCACAGCGAGCCCGTCGGAGACGTTCTCGTGCACGCCCACCTTTCGCGGCGACAGCCCGAGCGCGATGCCCAGCAGTTGCGTGAAATAGAGCATCTTCACCGTGGTTTTTTCGCCCAGCACCTTCTCCGCCCGGACCTGATGCATCTCCAGCCCGGAGTGGCAGGTCGGGCATTCGGTCGCGATCACGTCCGCGCCCGCCGCTTCCGCGGCGCGCAGGATGTTCAGCACCAGCTTGGTCGAGGTGTCGCTGTCGGAAAGCGTGTGCGCGCCGCCGCAGCAGGCGGTCTTCAGCGGAAAGTCCACGTTCTGCGCGCCGGCGGCCTCGAGCAGGTCGTCCATGAAGTGAGGCTTCGAGGTCGACTCGCTTGCCGCTCCGCGGTCCTTTTCCGGAAAGATGTGCCGCGGGCGCGTGTACATGCATCCGTAATAGTTGGCGACCTTGAGGCCCTTGAGCGAGCTGCGTATCCGCCGCTTCAGCCCCTCCTCGCCGATCCCGTGCTTGATCCAGTCGAGCGCGTGGATGGTCTCGACCTGTCCCGCGCGGTAGGCGGGGTGCCCGGCCTGTCGCGAGATGCGCTCGACCGCCTCGCGCGAGGCGGGATCGTGCGCGAGGTCGTGCTCCGCCTTCTTGAGGTTGTGATAGCAGCCGTTGCACGGCGCCATCACGACCTGCGCGCGCATCTCGTTCGCCGCGATCGACATGACGCGCGAAGACAGGTAGGTCTGCACCTTGGGATCGATGTTTTTCACTTCCATCGCCCCGCAGCAGTTCCAGTTCCTGACCTCGTCGAGCTTGAGCCCGAGCGCCTTGCCGACTTCCCTGGTGGAGGAGTTGTAGGCGTGCCCGGTGCCCTCCAGCGCGCAGCCGGGGTAATAGGCCACCCGCTGGTAGCGGGTCTTCTTGTCCTGGACTGGCGTATCCGACATGTGCTGTCTCCGTGCTCAGGTGGGGTCGCGCGAAAGCTCGCTCTTGGCGCCCTCGACGAGCTCGGCGAGCCCGAGCGCCTTGCGCTGCCTCGCCTGCTGCTCGCCCACGTATTGCTCGATCGCCCGCCGCGCCGCGCCCCAGCCGCGGGTGCGCGGCCGGATCAGCGCCGCGAGCCCGACCAGCATGCCGAGCCTGATCGGCATGCGACGTGCGACGCGTTTCGCCATTTCCACCAGCCAGGGCTGCAGCAGCAGCTGCCCGGTGCGGGCGAAGAATCCGCGGATGATGCGGCCTTCCTCGATCTTGCCCGTCGCGATGACCTGCGCCGAGAATTCCTCGTCGAAGATCGTCGAGTTCGACTTCGGCGTATGCCCCTTGAGCTCGAGCCAATGCGCGGTGGCCTTCATCACACCTTCGGGGAAAACGTCGCGCGGGCAGGCGTAGGTGCACTTGTTGCACGAGACGCACTGCCAGATGATCTCCTTGTCGCGCAGCAGCTCCGACTCCATGCCCATGCGGATGAGATAGATCCAGTAGCGCGGGTTGAAGTCCGGGTTGACGGCATTGACGGTGCACGAATTGGTGCACGAGCCGCATTGCCAGCAGCGATGGACGTACTCGCCGCCGGGAAGCGCGGCGATCTCGTCCTGCAGGCGCTCGTTGTAGTCGGTGACCACCCGCGACTCGATGAACGTGCTCCAGTGCCCGGAGACGTCCACGCCGTCGATCACCAGCTTGTCGTGGGTCTTGAGGTTCTCCGGGCGGATCAGCGATTGTTCGTGGATCGGCATGGCTGCTTCAGTCGGGCAGTTTCGCTTCTTCGACGACGACGGCCTGCCCGTCGACCGCCTTCAGGCGCAGGCGCCCGCCGGCGGCCACGCCGTCCAGGCCGAGCAGGCGGCGCGTGTGCTGCATGGGATCCTCGGGCGTGGCGAAATCGGCGCGCAGGTAGTTGCCGCCCTGCTCGGAAATGTAAATGGCATAGAGCTGCGCCGTGAGCAGGTCGACATATTCCGTCACGTCGCGGTAGACGCCGTTGGTGGTCAGAAACCGGGACAGCTCCTCGCGCAGCACGAGGAAGGTTTCGTAGCGGTCCGGCACGTCGATGACGATGTGGTCCACCTCGGGCCCGTGCCAGATCTCGCGCAGCACGCCGGTATTGGTGCGGGCATCCCATACCCAGCGCGACATCAGGGGGTAGCGCTCGGGATCGACGTTGTGCAGGAACTCGGCGGCGAGGTCGCGCACCCAGCGGTGCGCGCGGTCGTCCGGGAAGCAGGCGCAGAATTCCGCCATGCGCCGGTCGGCGCCCGAGGTATCCTCCCGGCCCGCCAGCAGACGCGCCACCGCTTCCCGCAGGCGATCGAACCGCGACGGCTCCAGATAGCGGCCGACGCGCCGCCGCGCCGTGGCGACGTGCGCGCACAGCACCTTCAGCGTCGAGAGATCGAGATCCCGCCCCCCGCCATCGGCGAGCGCTTCGCGAAACAGCCGCGACTTGAGCTGCACCGCCTCGACATAGCGCTCGATGCCGCCATGCTCCTCGGAGTGCGAGACGAGGATCTCGAGCGCCAGAGCGAGCTTCGGCCCGCTCAATTCCAGCGTCTGCCGCGCCGGTTGCGACGGCGTCACGGCTGCCGAAACGGACATCGAGGACATGCTGTCTCGCGCTTCAGGCGGCCACGGCGGGCGCCGCGGCCCGATTCGCCAGCGCGAACGCGCTCATGGCGGCCGCCTGGCCCTGGGCGATGGAGTCGTCTATCGTCTCCGGCCCGGTCGCCGCGCCGGCGACAAACACGCCCGCGCGCGAGGTTTCCCCGAGCGTGCCGTAGGCATTCGCCTTGGCGATGAAGCCGTGCTGCTCGAGCTCGATGCCGAAGACCCTGGCGATGCTCTTGTTCTCGACGTTGGGATCCATCCCGATCGCATGGACCACCAGGTCGAAGGGAATGGTGATCGGGCGCTTCACCAGCGTGTCCTCGCCCTTGATGATCAGCTTCTCGCCGTTGGACGTCACCTCGGCGATGCGCGCTTTGATGTACTTGACCTTGAACTCCTCCTGGCTTTTCCAGTAGTAGCGGGTCTCGTACAGGCCGAAGGTGCGGATGTCCATGTAGTAGATGTAGACGTGGCAATCCGGCAGCTCCTCGCGGATTTCCATCGCCAGGTTGCACGATACGGTGCAGCAGATCTTCGAGCACCACTCGCGCCCGATCTGGCGGTCGCGCGAGCCGACGCAAAGCAGGATCGCGACCCGCTGCGGCTTGCGCCCGTCGGACGGACACCGGATTCCTTTCCCCGAGGAAATCATCTGCTCGACCTGGCTCGTCGTCACCACGTCGGGGAAGGTGCCGAATCCCCACTCCGGCTTGTTGACCGAGTCGAAATGGGTGAACCCGGTGCACAGCACGGCGGCGCCGGCCGCGACGCGCGAGCCGTTCGAAAGCTTCGCCTCGAAGTCACCGGGACCGCCGCCGAACTCGCTCACCATGCAACCCTTGTGAACCGTCACTAGCGGATTCGCCTCGACGCGGCTCACCATGCCGCCGATGGCGTCTTTGGCCCACTCCCCCGAGGGGACCAGCTTCGCGTAGCCGGACAGGATGGGCGCGCCGCCGAGGCGGGATTCCTTCTCCACGAGGATGCAGCGCTGGCCGATGCCGGCGAGCGCTTGGGCCGCGGCGAGTCCCGAGGGGCCGCCGCCGACGATCAATATCGGTCTGGAGTTCATGGCAATTCCGGTAATCGATTAAGCACGGAGGCACAGAGACACGGAGAAAACAACGCGCTGGCCGGTCGCCCCTGAGCCGGCTTAGCCGGGAGTGGCCCCACCGAATCACCGCTTCTCATGTCGGTAAACCTCTGTGACTCTGTGGTGAGATGTAGTTGCTGTGCTTCCGGTCATGGTTGCTTCGCGATCGGAATGTATCCCGGGCCGGAGGTGATCATGCGCCGCGGATCGTAGAGATTCTCCTGCCTGCCGGCCTTCACCTCGTCGAGATAGGCGACGAACTCCGCCTTCTTCGCCTGCCAGTCGATGCCGAGCTTGTCCATCAGCGTCTCGGTGGAAGAGGCGTGCCAGTGCGACTGCACGATCTTGTACGGGTGCGCCCCGCACACGAGCGCGGCGAACTGGCAGTCGGCGAGAATGGGCAGATCCACCTGCTTGCCGGCCGCCTTGCCGATCCACTGGTTCTTGTCCAGGGTCGTGATGCAGCCGGTGTCATGACCGATCATCACGTCCGCCTGCGCTTCCTCGATCGCCACCCGGACCTTGCGGTCGATGGCGAACGAGCGGGTGAACTCGCGCTCGGAAATGATGTGGCGGAAACCGAAGCCGCAGCAGTCGTACCAGGTCGAGTAGTCGATGACCTGCGCGCCGAGCGCCTGCAGGATGCCGGTGGACACCGCCACCCGGTTGCCGCCGAGGACCTTGTCGTCGTAGATCACGTCCTCCGGCACCATTTTGTAGACATGGCAGGCCGGATGCACCGTGGCGCGGATCCGGCTGCAGTCGATCTCCTGCAGCCCCGCGATGCGGTCGCGCATGACGTGCACCCATTCCGAGTAATGCACCACCTCCTCGGGGATCAGCAGCCTGCCGTCGACCAGCCGCCCGAGCTTGCCGAGGATCTGCCGGACGCGCTCGCGAAGCTTCGCCGAGTGCAGCAGGTAGCCGCGCACTTCCTTGTAGTTGCCGAACGAGGTGCCGCAATGCACCAGCGGGTAGTAGTAGGCGTCGGGCAGTCCCTGCGCGCGGGCGGCGACATACGCCTGGTGGAAATTGCGCAGGAACACCGCGGCGAGGCTCTCCAGGTTGCCGATGCCGGATCCGTGATAGTTCCATGCCGTGCACGAAGTCTGGTCGGTCTCGTCCAGGTACTCGACGTCCAGCCGGTTCATCAGCCAGAGCAGAGAGGCCGGGTAGCCGGGAATGTTGCCGCACTGGCCGCAGGACTTGTGGTGCCAGAGCCGCCGCGTCGGGATCTTCTTGTCCCAGCCGTAGAGCGTCTTCACCGTGACCGGCTCGTGCTCGTCGGCGACGCGGTGGACGACGATCTCGCCGTCCTTTTCGAGCTGCCACATGATGTCGCGCACGTCCTCGACGCGATCCTTGTTGGTCAGCATCGAGCGCCGGTCTATCTTCTGCTCCACCCATGCGGTGGCGAGCTGCGCTTCCGCGGCGCTGAGGTTCGCATCGCGCCATTCCGGCCCGTGGCCGGTGAAGCGTTCGGTTCCCGTGTCTCGCGTAGCCATCTGCTCCTCCTGTGGTGAATCGCGCCGGACGCCCTTCAGCGCGCCTCAGTCGTCCTTGCCGTCTTCCTGATCGGCAAGCCAGTCCGTCCAGTCTTCCCGCTTCTCGTCCATGATGTCCGAGATCACGTCGAACAGGTTTTCGTCGATCGTCTCGAGCTGCTTGAGCACGCCGGTCTCTTCCCAGATCGTGTACAACTCGACCGACGTCTTCAGATTCACTTCCCAGGCGGTGGCCGTAGTGTTGAGGGTCGGCATCGGGATCGCCTTGCGCAGCACCTTGAGGGGTGCGTCGATCTTGGAGATGTTCGGCCCCCAGTCCGCGAAGTGGTCGCGGTTGATCATGTCGGGCGCGAGCTGGTTGCCGGTCGAGATCAGCTTCAGCATGACGCGCGAGAACGGGCGCAGCACGTTCTTCGCCGACTGCATTCCGTGCTTGATCGCCGTCTCGCGCATCAGCATCACCAGCCCGCCGGGCGAGTTGCCGAACGGACAGCGCGCGGCGCAGGTATAGCACTGGGCGCAGGCCCAGATCTTCTCCTGCATGGCGTCATAGATGCCCTCGAGGTTCTCCGTCCACAGCAGCTGGACGATCTCGCGCGGGCTGAAATCGTAGTAGTGCGCGGCGGGACAGGTGGCGGTGCAGATGCCGCAATTGAGGCAGCCGTTCAGCTCGTGGTCGTAGCGCAGGTCCGACTGGATGTCGCGAAAGATCTCCTCGAGCTTCGCGGGCGCGACCGGGGGCTTCTCGGAAACCGGATCGCCGATGTGGTCCTGGACCCGGGTGCTGGTCGCGTGCGCCATGGTGCGGTGGCCTCGGAGCAGTTCTCAATAAGTGAGGATCCGGCAATCCTCTTCCATCACCTGCTCGATGAGGTACGCGCCCCCGACGATGCCTTCGCATTCCGGGATCAGGTCTTCCTCCTTCATGTCGAACAGGTCGAGGTTCGGCGAGCAGCAATAGAACTTGGCTCCGGCCTCGTGCGCGTCCTTGATGAAGTCGTAGACCGACTTCGGCGAACCGGGTTTCACGAACAGTTTGTCCGCCACACCCTTCTTCATCAGCCGCCCCGCGGTGGCGGTACAGATCACATCCACTTCATATTCCATCGACGCCGCCACCGATGCCTGGAAGATCGGCGCGCCGAGCTCTTCGCCGTTGCGAGGATCGGTATTGGCCATCACGATGACCAGTTTCTTCGCCATGGTGCCGCACCGCTTTGCAGAGTGATCGAAAGTGCCGGCCTCGTGCTGCTGCGCCGCATGCCGGGGCCTGCCGGTACCCGGAATCGCAATCCGAGTATATTAGATTTTTCTAAAATAGCAACACGGTTCCCGCTTCGCCTTCGCGGGGCCGTCTCCTGTCCGACTCGCAGCTCACCGCTGCGCAGGTATGCCCTTGCTCGCCCGGCGATGGCGCCCGCGCATTGCCCGTGCGTCCATCCGGGAACCCTCGTACGCGAAAGGGTCAATCGCGTACCGCGTCCATCCAGCCGGTCAGTTGCACCAGGCCGGTCATGATCGGGACCAACGCGTCCTCGATCGCGCGCTGTGCCCGGCGAAGCTTGTCGAGCCCGGCTGCCGCGTCGGCCGGCGACTCCTCGAACTCCATGATCAGGTCCTCCACCATCGCCACCTTCAGCCCGGGATGGCCGGCGAAGCCCAGCGCCGATCTGCCGATCTGCCACAGCACCGGGCGCATCTCGTCGTCGCGGGCGAGCACGGTCGCGTAGTCCGGGGGCACCGGCCGGTCCCGCATGTAAATCGCAAGTGGATACGTCTGCGGCAGATAACCGTTGAGCGCCGCGTCGCTGGTGCGCCGGGCAGTGCCCAGCTCGAAGCGCAAAGGCGCGGCTTCCGAACGCCCGCCGCCCGCCAGGGCGAGGATCTGGGCGCCCAGCCCGATGCCGACCACCGGCCACTCCCGCATCAGGCAGGCGTGCGCGAGCCGGATCTCTTCCCTCAGCGTGGGAAGGTCGCGCGCGCCGGCGGACCCCCACGGACCGCCGCCGAGGAGAATCAGACCGTCCGCGACCGCATCCAGCTGCGGCAGCGCCTTGCTCTCGGTGAACGGGCGGTAATACTTGAACCGCACCCCGCGCCCTTCCAGGTGGTCTTCCATCAGCCCGAGATATTCGGCGGAGGTGTGCTGGATGACGTGGAGCAGCTTCATCACGCCATGCGATCAACCACAGAGACACGGAGGCACAGAGAACAACCAGAAAAGACCAGGATCTCACCACCAAGGCACCAAGACACCAAGGAAATCTCCATCCCTTCTATGCTTTTCTTGGTGCCTTTGTGTCTTGGTGGTTAACCTGTTTTTCGCTTTCTCTGTGCCTCCGTGCCTCTGTGGTGAAAGATCTAATCCGAGGCGACGGCGGCCTCGACCGCGGCGCGGAAATCCGCCGGCGACACGGTCAGCAAGCCCACCTTGGCGCGGGAGAAAAAGCGCTCGATGGTCGCACCGACCTCGGAGGTCTTCGCGTTGCGCAGCGAGGCCTCGAGATCGAAGACGGTGCGCGGCGGGGTGACGAAGAAATCCCCCGTGATCAGCACCTCGCGAATCCGATCCCGCTGCGGCCCGTCGAGCCTGACGTACGCGGTGACGGTCCCGCCGGCGCCGGTGTGGCTGCCCGCCACCACTCCCTCGGCCGCGCCCGGATCGTCGATTTCGGTCACGAACGCCTCGGTTCCGATCTCCCCGTCGTGATATTTCGCGGCCAGCGCCTCTTCCTCCGCCGTGATGCTGCCTAGGACCGGCTCGATGCCCAGACGCTGCGAAAAGCCCGCGAGCAATGCCTCCTTGATCGTCTCGATGCCCGGCGCAGCGCCGAGCAGCTCCTTCAACGTCACGACGCGCTGCGCCGCCGAGTCCAGCGCGCGTTTGGCGAGCTTGGCTTCGGGAACATTGAGCGCCGCGACCATGTCCGCCGGGTTCATGTCCACCAGCACCGTTCCCTGGTAGAACAGCGTGTCCTCGTCGAAGAACCCGCCGCTGCCGCTGATCTTGCGCCCCTCGACCTCGATGTCGTTGCGCGGCCGGTAGCGCGCGTTCACGCCGAGCCTGCTCAAGCCCGCGGCCGCCGCCTCGCAGATTTCGCGCGCGAGGTCCGCCAGCGACGCGATGCCCAGCGTCGAACGGTCGAACACCAGCTCCCAGCCGAGCTGACCCTCGTCGAAATAGATCGCGCCGCCGCCGGTGATCCGGCGCACGACGCCGATGCCGTGGCTGCGGCAGTAATCGAGCTTGATCTCGCGCGACAGGGCCTGGTGCCGGCCGATCAGCGCGGTCGGAGGAAAACGCAGGAACCGGATCGTGTCCGGAATCTTTCCCGACTTGCGCGCATCGATCATCGCCTGATCGAACGCGATCTGCCGCCGGCCGTCGCGGATGCCGGTGTCGATCACCCGGAAGATCTTGGTCATGTGCGGAGCAATTCCTTTACCACAGAGGCTCACAGAACACCAAAAAGCTCACCACCAAGACACGAAGAACACGAACGCCACAAAGGGATCAGAAATACTCCCGAATCCATTGTGTACCTTTGTGGTCGCAGTTTTCCTCTGCGCCTCCGCGTCTCTGTGGTTCATTGCCGGTTCTGGCGCTCGACGATGCGCAACTGGCGGCGGATCCTGCCGATATCGCGCTTGACGGGCTGAAACGGATAGCTCGCGATGTCGGAGGGCGGCGAGTCGCCGTAGGGACGGTCGCAGGCGGAGATATCGTCCGCGAACTTGCCCGGGCAGCCAGAAGTGCGGAACGCGATCCCGGCATCGATCACTTCGCCGAGCTCGGCTTGCGCGATCCCGAAGTCGACGACCCGTCCCTCGCCGTCGAACGACATCCGTTCCACGCGCGCGCCGCGGTAATCGATGAGATAGCGGCCGAGCTGCACCCGCCGCCACTGGTCGCGCGGCGTCGCCGGCAGATGGTCCATCAGGGAGCCCTTTTCCGGGAAGAAGCAGAACATGTGGCTGTGGCCGCCGAGGTCCACCAGCTTCTGCACCAGCGACAAGGCCTCGTATTCGGTCTCTCCCATGCCGACGATGATGTGCGCGCCGAATTTCCGCGCGCCGAAGACCTCGCGCGCGTCCATCAGGATCTCCCAGTACTTGCGCCAGGAGTGCGGCGACTGCACGCCCTTGCCGCGCGTGCGGTCGAAGATTTCGGGCGTGGCGGCGTCCAGCGCCACGGTGAAGATGTCCGCGCCGAGGTCGCGCAGGCGCTTCACGTCCTCGCGCGTCATGGTGGTGGGATTGGACAGGATCGAAACCGGGATCGCCGCCGGATCGATGCGCGCGGTCCATTGCTTGAGCACGCTGACGGTGTCCTCGTCCGAGCGCGGATGGGTGATCATCGAGATGCACATGCGGTGGAACGGGCTCTTTTCGCCGTCGCGCGCCACGATATCGACCACCTGTTCCATCGGGACCGCCGGCCAGTCGACGCGGATGAAGTTGCGGTCTGCGTAGTCGCGCTCGGCCTCCCGGTGGCGCGCAAGACCGCAGTAGGCGCAGTTCGCGCGGCAGCCCTCGGGATACGTGAGCAGAAGGTTGAGGCAACGGGTGCAGGCGCAGCGATACATCCTGCCCTTCATGATGCCGAGGGTGATCGCCGCCGCGGTCGACATCTGCACGTACTCGGGCGAGCGCATGTGCGGCGTGAGCACATTGTAGTTGGGCAGGTAGACGCCCTGCGGCGCGACGTTGTTCGCCTTCACCCGCGCGCCGTTCTTCAGTTCTCCGGGCGTCCTCGCCGGCGCGCGCGGCTGCATCAGGGCAAAGGGGTTGATGTCCCGCCCCTCGTGCGCGTCGAGCGCGACGGGCGCGGCTTCGGGTCTGTGGCAGCTCATGGTTCGGTCTCCCCTCAGGCGGCCCAATATTCGGGATAGGCGATCCATCCCCGCCGCAACGCCGACTCGTTGGGCCGCACGCCGGCTGCGAGCGCCCGGGCGAGCTCGCGCCTGCGCCGCAGCGCGCGATCGAGCGCGGCTTTGAACACGCTCTCCAGTTCGTCTTCGTAATCGGCGCCGGCCGACCGGTCGCCCGCGATCCAGGCGGCGGCCGTCTGTCCCGCCAGCTTGCCGGATTGCACGGCGGCGGCGATCCCGGCGCCGGTGACCGGGTTGGTGAGCCCCGCCGCATCCCCGGCCAGCAGCACGAGCGTGCCGTCGAGCAGGCTCCATGGCGTGCGCATCCCGCCGACCGGGATGAGTCCTCCGGTCAGCCCCAGCACCTCCCGGCCCACTCGCCCGCTCTCGACCAGCGCCTTGTGCAATCTCCGGATGATGTGGCGCAGGCGCGCCCGGTGTGCCGGATCCACGCCGGCGCCCAGGTTCGCGACCTCGCCCTTCGGAAACAGCCAGCCGTATCCGCCCGGAATGTCGGCGGACAGGAAAATGTCGGTCGCCTCGTGCGGCTGGCGCAAGGCGACCGTGATCTGGCGCGTGACGACGAGTTCCGTGTTGACCTGGCCGATCGCGCGGCCGGCGAGCGAGCGCGGTCCGTCCGCCCCGACGATAACGCCCGCCGCGACGACCTCGCCGCTGGAAAGCTCGACGCCTCCGGCGGCCGTGATACGGCGCACGCCCACGCCCAGCCGGCAATGCGCTCCCGCCCGCTCGGCGGCGGCGACGAGCGCCGCATCGAAGGCGCGGCGATCGAGCATCTGCCCGGGGAAATTTTCCTTGATGTCGGGCGCGCGCTCCTCGACGAAAGTCGTCATGGCGCGAATGCGCTGCTGCACCGAACCGGTCAGATTGCCGACGTCGACGCCGATCATCGACGGCACGAATTCCGCGCATTGAACCGGGCGGCCGGCCTCGCGCTTGCGATCCACCGCGAGCACGCGGCAGCCGCGGCGCGCCGCTTCTGCGGCTGCGCTCGCACCCGCCGGGCCGAGCCCGAGCACGCACACATCCGCGCTTACGATGCCCATTACGCCGCCATCTCCCGGCGCGGATGGATCGGGATGCTGCGCCCGGTTTTCATCGAGCAGCACGCATGCTCCTGCGACGCCGGCCGGCCGATCGCGCGCGCGACCGCGAGCGCGCCGTCCGCCGGAAACGCGATGCCGTCCAGCCCGGCCAGCACCGCATACGCGTCGGTGACGCGCCGGTGCAGGCCGGGCGGTCGCGCGCAGCCCAGCAACACCTCGCGATCCGGAATGCGCCGTCTCGCCTCGAGAAAAATGCGCCCCACGGCATGCGCGTCCGGCGTCTCGAAGGCCCCCGCCCTCGCGTAGAAAGGCATCACGACCACCAGCACCAGAGAGTGGATGCGATGCCGGCTGACGATGTCGAGCGCGCTGCCCTCGCCGAGGATCCTTCCGTAGTGCAGCCCGATCACGATGTGCGGCACGACCTGCATTCGGGTGGCGCACAGCGCGGCGAGGGTGTTCTCGAAATCCTCCACCGGACGGTCGAGGTGATAGACCTCGCGGATCGTCTCGTTCGCGCCGATGACGTCCATCATCGCCGTGTCGACGCCGGCGGCCTCCATGCTGCGCGCCCGCGCCTCGTCCAGCAGCGCGGAGTGGATCGCGATCTTGAGGTAGGGAAACTCGCGCTTTAGCTTCTCCAGCACCGGGTAATACCGCTCGTAACGGATTTCATTGCGCCGCGTGGAGCCGCCCGACAGCAGAAAACCCCCGAGGTCCTGCAGCGCGATCAGTTCCCGCACCTTGCGCTCGAGCATCTCGGGGCTGGTCGCGGGAATCATCGGCTCCAGGATCCTGGCCTGGCAGTGGTCGCACATCAGCGCGCAACCGCCGGCCGTGACCGAGAAAGCGGGAAAGCTGTTCTTGCCGCAGCCGTTCAGCTCGCAGCTCGAATAGGCCTTGAACGTGGGCGTCGAGAAGCGGATATCGCGCCCGGCGACCGCGGGCGCCGCGCGCTCGTATTCATCGACGAGGCCGGAGTCGAATTGCGCGTCCTCCAGCGCCTCGATGGCCGCGAGTCTGTCGATCCAGCGCATCCCGCTCTCCTTCACGTTCTTCCTCTGCGATCTGCCGGGTGCGTTTCAGGCCGCCGGGACGCGGTCGGCGTCCGCGCCGTTCAAGCTTGTCCGGCAGGCGCCGTGCGCGGCTCGGGCAGGCGGGCTCCAGTATCGTCCGTCGGCGCGCGAAAGCGCTTCGTCGCGCAACGCCTCGATCTCCGCGCGCACCGCGCCTTCGTTCGGCGCGTCCGCGATCGTCTCCAGCCACGACGCGAGAACGTCTTCGTCGTCGATCATCTCGCAGCGCAATCGGGCGAGGAGGTCTCGCGCCGCCTCGGGCAGCGTCGCGGGCACGTCGCGCCCGGACAAGCGCGCCCACAGCCCCGCCCAGTAGCGCGCGACGGTCCAGGGATTGTATCCGCCGCCGCCGAGCACCACCGCGGCCGGCGCCAGCGCCGCGATCCGCTGCGCCGCGGACCACAGGGCGACGTTCGAGAGCGCCATCGACGACAGCGGATCGCCGGCGAGCGCATCGGCCCCGCACACGAGCACGACGGCCTGCGGCGCAACGCGCTCCGTCAACGGCAACAGCACGGCATCGACCAGCAAGCCCAGCTCGCTGTCGTTGAATCCCGCCGGTACCGCAAGGTTGCACGCGCGGCCCCGGGCCGTGTCCGTACTGTCGCCGGTGTAGGGCCAGCGCCCGCGTTCGTGCACAGAAATCGTCCACACCCGAGCGTCGCTCTCGAACGCGTCCTGCACGGCGTCGCCATGGTGCGCATCGAGGTCCACGTACACCACCCGCTCGAGGCCGCCTTCGAGCAGGGTCAGGAGCGCGAAAGCCGGGTCGTTGAAATAGCAGAACCCGCTCGCGCGGTCCGGTCGCCCGTGATGCGTCCCTCCCGCGGGGTGATAGGCGATCCGTCCCTCGAGGGCGAGTTCGGCGGCGCGAATGGATCCGCCGACGCTGGTGGCGGCGCGCTCGAAGACGCCGGGAAAGAGCGGATTTTCCATCGTCCCGATGCCGTAGCGGCGCCTGACCTCCGGATCGACCTTGCCGGTCTGCGCGGCGTGGCGCAGCGCGCGCACGTACTCCGGGTCGTGGAACCACGCGAGCTGCTCTTCGCTCGCGCGCGGGCTGCCGCGGAAATCGCCGTCGCGCAGCCAGTCCAGCGCCCGGCACAAATCCAGGGCCGACTCGACACGCGGTATGGCGAGCGGGTGGTTGCGCCCGTAGGCGGCCTGCCGATAGATGTCGTGGCCGACGAATACGGACGGCAACCGTTTCCCCCTCATGCCTGCGCCCCGCGGCAGCGAGGCTCCACGCGGCCGAATCGGCGCGCGTTGTCGACAGGCTGCGACGCCGTAGTATTCAATTTTTCAAATATAATGAATTCTCGATCCGCCGCCCTGCGCCGAACCGGGCGGTGCGCGCCGGGACGGATGGCATCCACACTCACACGGAAGGTGACGCAAATGGCCGACATGGTTCTAGACGCAAAGGGCATGAATTGCCCGCTGCCTATCCTCAAGACGAAGAAAGCGCTGCAGGGCATCCAGACCGGTGGATTGCTCGAAGTCCTCGCCACCGATCCCGGATCGGTCGCCGACTTCAAGGCGTTCTGCCGCCAGACCGGCAACGAGCTGGTGGAGTCGACGCAGGAGGGCAACGTGTACAAGTTCGTCATCAAGCGGCTCAAGTAGCCGCCCGGTTCCGCGCGAGCGCGCCACCCCGTCTAGACGAACAGGCTCACGTCGGCGTCGCGCGCCAGGGGCAGGAAAGTCGCGGCCCCCACGTACTCCTTCACCTCGGGGATGAAGTCCTCGTGCGTAAAGCCGAACAGGTCGACCGTCATCTGACAGCCGATCAGATTCACTCCGGCGTCGATCGCCATCCCGCGCAGCTCGGCGATGCTCGCCACGCCCTTGTTCCGTACCGTCTGTTTCATCAGCGTGCTCGCAAGGGCCTCGAAGCCGGGCACGATGGATTGGACCGCGTTCGGGATATTCCAGTTGATGTTGCGGAACCACTCCGGGCCGAAGGGCATCTTCATCGGCATCCCGGGATTGCCGAGCGGGCTCACCTTCAGGTCGCTGATGTCCTTGCGCAGCAGTTGCAGACCGTAGAAGGTGAAGAAGACCGACACGTCCCAGCCGAGCGCGGCGGCGGTGGACGACAGGATGAACGGCGGGTAGGCCCAGTCGAGCGTGCCCTTGGTGGCGATGATCGTCATCGAGCCCGGCTTCTGCTCGCGCATCTGCGCCAGCTTTTCCTCGATCTTCTGCGGCAGGATCTCGTCGAGCCGGCGTTTGATCAGCTCGTCGATGAGGGCGTCGTCAGGCTTCATGTCCATCGTGCGTACTCCTTGCGAAAATCAAAGACCGGCCGCTACAGCTTCATGCCGTAGGCGATGCCGATCGCATTCTGGTCCATTTTGATCGTCTCGTTCCCGGCCGGCGTCCCGCCGGTGAAATTGTTGAAGAACGAAGGACCGGTGACCGAGTTCTGAAACGCGTGCATGTAGGCGAGCGTCCATTCCCCGCCGCCCCGGGTCACGTAGGTCATGCCGAGCGTGGCATGGTCTTGGACCACGCCCGGCGCGAGGATGTTGATCGTCACGTCCTTGGCCTGGATCGGATTGTCGGTGTGGTTGTAGCCGCCGCGCAGCGTCAGCCTCTCGCTGTACTGATACTCGACCCCCAGCTTCCAGACGTTGACGTCGCTCCAGCCGAACCCGGCGCCGTCGCTGCCGCCCAGGCAGGCGGCGCTGTTGCCCCCGGCGCAGCTAAGCAGCAGCGAGCTGGGATTGCCGACCGCCTTGACGCCACTATAGTTGATGCGCTGGTAGTCGGCCGCGATGGTGACCTTTTGCGTGATCCGGTACGCCAGTCCCGCATTGTAGTTCTCGGGCATGTCGAAGTCGCCCTGGTCCGCGAACAGGCCTTTGTACTTGTCGAATTTGGTCATATAGACCTTGGTCGAATAGGCCGCGCCGAGCGAAAGCGCGTCGCTGACCCGCCCGTACCAGCCCACCCTCGCGCCATAGCCGTAGGACGTATCGTAACCCTGGTTCGTCAGGTTGGAGGGAGAATTCGAGAACCCTCCAAAGGCCTGCGCGCCCTCGAGCGCGAAGCGCTGCACGCCGAGCAGAGGCGCCACGCCGATCGACTGGTTTTCCGTGAGCTTGTAGCTCAGGGTGGGCGCGATCACGAGCTGGGTGAGATCCACGCCCAGCCGCCCGTTTCCGCACAGCAGGTTGTAGGGCCCGGGATTCGTGTTGAACCCGGCGCAGGCGCTCGCGGACGGGATCTGGCCGCCGGGGTAATCGGTGTTCATGCCGCCGTTGCCGTACACCGAGACGCCGAGCGAAAGATCGGGCTTGAGCAGCTTGTTGTAGCCGAATTCCGGAATCGCGAACAGATTGCTGTCGCTGTCCGCCGAGCCGTCGATCGGACCGAGCAACGGACTGCTCCCGCTGCGCTCCGCCGAACGCCGCGGGCTGAAAAAGTCGACCCCGATGTCGAGGCGGTCCCCCACGAACACCATCGTCGCCGGATTGTTCGCGCCGCCGAACGCGTCGTCCGTCATCGCGGTGGCCGCGCCTCCCATGCCCTTGGCCTTGAGCCCGTAGCCGTGCTGGAAATAGCCGTCGGTGGCCATCGACGGCGCAGCGATGAGCGCCCCCGCCGCAAGCGCCAGCGCCGCGAGCGTTGTCTTCCTGTTCATGCTCCCCCTCCTCCTCGTTTGCCGTTGCATTTCGATCGGCGCTCCTGCGCGAGCGCGCCCGGGCTCATTTCCTTCCCGGTCGGTGCCTGACGCTCGTCGGGAGACCTCTTGTATGTGCGCGGCTGAAAGCGCGTTGCCGGCCGCCGCTTTTCTTTTATATTAGTGTAGTCTTATATTAGAATTTACTGCAATACGAAACAGAGCGGGCGCGCGCTGGCGCCGGACCCGCCCGTTGCATGACCGGGACCGCGCACCCGCAACGCAGCATCGAGAGGAGAATGAACTTGTTCTGGAAGCGTCTCGGCCGGGCCTTGCTGATCGGCGACAGCGCAGCCGTCGGCCGCAACGGGTCGATGGAAAGCGGGCCGGCCGGCCCGGCCGCTGTACCGCTTTCGTCCGCGGCCCGCGGGAGCCGGTCCGCGATACCGCGCGTGGACCGCCCTCTTTCCTTCGACGATCCCGCCGCGCAGACCACGGCCTACAGCACCTGCTACATGTGCGCCTGCCGCTGCGGCATCAAGGTCACGCTCGAGAACGGGCGCGTGCGCTTCATCCAGGGCAACCCGGACCATCCGGTGAATCAGGGCGTGCTGTGCGCCAAGGGATCGGCCGGTATTCAGAAGCAGTACTCGAGCGCGAGGCTGCGCCAGCCGCTCCTGCGCAAGCCGGGCACGGAACGCGGCACGGGCGAGTTCGAACCGATCTCGTGGGAGCAGGCGCTGGACATCGTGACGCAGCGCCTGCGGCGGATTCGCGCCACCGATCCCAAGAAACTCGCGTTCTTCACCGGTCGCGACCAGATGCAGGCCCTGACGGGACTCTGGGCGCAGCAGTTCGGCACACCCAACTGGGCGGCGCACGGCGGGTTCTGCTCGGTGAACATGGCGGCCGCCGGCCTGTACACCATCGGCTATTCCTTCTGGGAGTTCGGCGCGCCCGATTGGGATCGCACCAAGTACTTCATCCTTTGGGGAGTCGCCGAGGATCATTCCTCCAACCCGATCAAGATCGGCATCGACAAGCTGAAGAGCCGGGGCGCGAAGTTCGTCTCGATCAACCCGGTGCGCACGGGTTACTCGGCGGTGGCCGACGAGTGGATCCCCATCCGCCCGGGAACCGACGGGCTGCTCGCGTTTGCGATCCTGCACGTGCTGCTCGCGCGCGGCCTGGTCGATTGGGAATTCCTCGCGCGCTACACCAACGCGCCGTGGCTGGTCGCCCAGACGCCGGGCAAGGCGGGCGACGGGCTTTTCCTGCGCGACGGTTCGGGCAATCCGCTGGTGTGGGACCAGCAGGCCCGCGCGCCGGCAAGCGGGCCCGAGCCCGGGGTCGCGCCGGCGCTGTTCGGCGAGTACGCGGCGCCGGACGGCCGGCCGGTGAAGACCGTGATGAGTCTGCTCGCCGAGCGCTATCTCGACCCGCGCTACGCTCCGGAAGCGGTGGCCGCGCAGTGCGGCGTGCCTGCGGCGACGATCGAACGCCTGGC
>Ga0070741_10005844_pt1 | contig 26889 bp, 25 predicted proteins | sample Coa_R1_4_FD_66440 | JGI IMG/M metagenome (GOLD analysis project Ga0070741, IMG submission 66440) | Surface soil microbial communities from Centralia Pennsylvania, which are recovering from an underground coalmine fire - Coalmine... | ecosystem: Environmental > Terrestrial > Soil > Unclassified ...
GCGTCCGGTGCGCATCGGCGTTCTCCTTTCACTACTGAGAACACCCGACACGCACAATTTGTTTCACTCATTTCTGGGACAGGACACTAGCATCGGCCACTCCAAAGGACTCCTCCCATGGCCATTCGCGTCGCCGGCATCGAGGTCGGTCACTGGCACTCCCTCTTCGACGCGGCCTATCTGCGGCATCTCGTCCAGATGCCGGACGTGGCGCTGGTCGCGGTGCAGGACAGCGACGGCGCGCTCGCGCGCAAGCGCGCGGCCGAGGTCGGCAACCCGCCGGTCTTCACCGACTACGTCCGCATGCTGGAGGAGACGAAGCCCGACTTCGTGATGGCCCTGGGCCGCCACCGGCAGATGGCGCGCATCGCCCACGACCTGCTCGACCGCCGCGTGCCGTTCCTCATGGAGAAGCCCATGGGCATCAGCGCGGAGGAGGTGCAGTCGGTGGCCGACAAGGCGGCCCGGCTGGGCGTCTTCGCGGCGGTGCCGCTGTCGCAGCGCTACCAGCCCTTCGCGATCCGCGCGCACGAGCTGCTGGCGGCGGGCCGCTTCGGCCCGCTCTCCCACATCTACGTGCGACTCAATCGCCCCGGCCCCGCGCGCTACCCGGCGTGGGACTCGGCGTGGATGCTCGACCCCGCGGAGGCGGGCGGCGGCTGCCTGCGCAACCTGGGCCCGCACGGCCTCGACATCTTCCTGCACCTGACCGGCGAGGACGCGCACGTCACCGGCGCCCAGATCAGCACACGCGCGCACGGCCAGAGAGTCGAGGACTACGCCTCGGTGCTCCTGCGCTCGGCCAGCGGCGTGCTGGGCACGATCGAGGTCGGCAACACCTTCCCGCGCGTCGGCACCGACGGCGAGTGGAAGATCGCCGGCCGCGACGCGATCCTCACCGTGAAGGACAACGTCATGAAGCTCGCCACCGCGGAGGGCGACCAGGTGACGCCCGGCACCGAGATCGAGGCGCCCTACTACACCACCATCCGCGACGCGCTCGACTGCTGGCAGCGGGGCGCGCCGGCGCCGATCGGCGTGGCGGACTGCGCGCGCGTGGCGCGCCTCATCGACCAGGCCTACGCCCTGGCCGCCCGCGCCGACTGATCGGCGCCCCCGCCGGGGGGATCGGCACCGGCCACCAGGAACCCGCCCCGCCGAAGGCCGCGCATCCGGGACGTCGCCGTCCCGCCGGGGAACTTTGCTCGGATCGGCTGGTTGTCACCGTCAGGGGTCCGCGCGCATCTCAAGAGTGTGGACCGGAGGACTGCGACGATGACGACCGGGAAGGCGACGAAGGGCTACGCGCGGCGCCTCGTGCTGGGCGGCCTGCTCGCGGCGGCCGCGGGCGGGGTGCTGGCCGGCTGCGCCTCGATGCCGCAGGGGCCGACCTATACGGAGGAGGAGCTGAAGGCCATCTGCGAGCGCCGCGGAGGCTGGTGGCGCGGCAATCTGATCCCCGGCTTCTGCGAGTACCAGACCGCCTCCACCCAGGCCCCCTGACGGGGTCAGGTCTTACATTCCGACATCTTGCCGCCGGCGATGGCCCGGGCTATCGCCGGCGCGCCGGCGGCTTGCCGAACGCCCGCAAGATCTCGCGAGCCATCAGGGCTCCCCTTAGCCGCAGCACCCGCCGGGCGGTGACCGCGCGCGCGGCCGCCGGCCAGCCGAAGTAGCCGAGCCCACCCGGTAAGATCTCCTCGAACGTCCGCGCGCCCTTGCGGAGCGCGGCGCCCCAGTCCACCCAGGCCGGCGGCAGCCGGCGGATCACGCGGCGCCGCGCCAGCTCCGGGCGCCGGGCCAGCACCAGCGCGGTCTCCAGCTCCCCCGAGTGCCACTCGAAGGCGGGGCGCGGGCTTCGCGCGAGACGCAGGACGCGCGGGCTCAGCATGGCGGCCCGGGTCGCGGCCTCGGGGCTGAACCCGGCGAACTGGATGTGCAGCCGGCCGCCGCCGGGTGCCCGCTTCTTGCGCAGCGCGCGCTTGGCCTCCGCCATCGCGCGCACGTGGGCCTGGTCGGCCTGATAGCTCGCCAGCACGAAGCGCCGGAACCCGGGGCGGGCGAGGCTCCAGACGATCTCGACGATCGCGCGGCGAAGCGTGGCGCCCGACAGGGAGACCGTGCCCGCCCACGCCGCCGCCAGCGGGCTCGCCCCGTACGGCAGCGCGGGCGCCAGCACCACGCGATAGCCGGCGCGCTCCAGGTGCGGCGCCACCGTCTCCGCCAGCGCCTCCGCGCCCAGCCAGTCGACCAGCAGCGGCAGGTGTGGACCGTGCTGCTCCACCGCCCCCAGCGGCAGCATCACCACCGAGCGCGGATCCCGCGCGAGCCGGGCGGCCTCCGGGTAGGTGCGCTCGGCGAGGCGGATCATCGAGGCGTATGCTAGCGGACCCGTTGACGTCCCGCCAGGTGGACGTCGACTCGGCGGCGCGAGCCGCCTAGAGCGTCGAGGCATGGCGATCCGCACCAAGCGCTGGACGCGACTCGAGTACGAGCGCCTGATCGATCTCGGCGCCTTCGGGCCCGACGACCGGGTCGAGCTGCTCGGTGGGCAGCTGGTCGTGCGGGAGCCGCAGGGCCGTGCCCACGCCACCGCGGTCCGGCTCGTCACCCACGCGCTCCGGAGCGCGTTCGGGTCCGGCTGGGTCATCGAGGCGCACCTGCCGGTCCCTCTCGACGAGGAATCGGAGCCCGAGCCCGACGTCACCGTCGTGGCCGGAGCCCCGCGCGATGTCCTCGCCACGCATCCCAGCCGTCCCGCCCTCGTGGTCGGGGTCGCGCTGGCGAGCCTCTCGCTCGACCGGACCGAGAAGGCCGGCCTCTACGCCCGCGCGAGCGTCGAGGACTACTGGATCGTCAACCTGGTCGACCACGTGCTGGAGGTCTACCGCGATCCGCGCGCGGACGCGGCGGCGCCCCACGGCTGGCGATACGAGTCGGCGCGCGTCCTGCAGCGGCTCGACCGCGTGCGGCCGCTCGCGGCGCCGAGCGCGGAGATCCGCGTGGCCGATCTGCTGCCCTAGCCGACCCGACCGGCCGCGCCGGAGGTTGCCCCGCCGGCCGACGCGCCGAGATGCTCGCGAACCTGCTCCGGTGTGAAGCCCAGCAGGTCCCGCAGCACCGCCTCGGTGTCGGAGCCCGGTCCCGTCGACCAGTACGCCACGCGCCCCGGCGTGCGCGAGAGGATCGGCACGACGCCCTGGGTGACGACCTCGCCCAGCGCGGGGTGCGTGAGGCGCAGGAGGTCGCCGCGGCTCCAGCAGTGCGGCTCGTTCACGAGGTCGGCCACCGAGTTGACCACGGTGGCGCCGAGGCCGGCGGCGCGCAGTCGGGCGACCGCCTCGCCGGCGGGGAGCCCGGCCACGAGCCGGACCAGCCCCTCTCGCGCGGCCCCCGACGGATCGCCGGGCGCGCCGGAGTCGCCGCCCGTCTGGCCCAGGCGCTGGAGCGCCTGGGCGATCTCCGGAAGCGACGCGGCCGAGACCGCCACGAAGCGGCCGTCCGCCGCCTCCACCGTGACGCTGGCCGGGTAGAGCGGCCAGTCGCCTCCCGCGCGCTCGCGCCGGATGCCGAGGGCGGTGCGCGCCGGCAAGAGATCACCGGTCAGGCGCAGCGCGGCCTCGAACATCGCGGTGTCGACCACCTGCCCCTGCCCGTCCGCGTCGCGCCGGAGCAGCGCGGCCATCGTGCCCAGCACGTTGAAGAGCGCGGTGGTGTAGTCGCCCGACATCGCGCCGTCGCGGATCGGCGGCCGGTCCGGCCAGCCGTTCAGATAGGTGATGCCCCCGAAGGCCAGGCCCACCGGGTTGAACGCGGCGCGCCCGGTGTAGGGCCCGGTCTGGCCGAAGCCGGAGGAGCGCAGCAGCACGAGGCGCGGGTTCGCCTCCCGCAGGACGTCGGGGCCGAGCTTCCAGCGCTCGAGCGTGCCGGGGCGGAAGTTCTCGACGACCACGTCGCACACCCGCACGAGATCCAGGAACAGCTCGCGCCCGCGCGGGCTGCGGACATCGAGCGCGAGGCTCCGCTTGTTGCGGTTGGTGACGATGGTGCCGGGGCTGGTGCGCGCCCAGGTGTCGGCGGCGCCGCCGGCGGGCGGCAGCTCGATCATGATCACGTCCGCGCCGAAGTCGCCGAGGATCGCGGCGGCGGCCGGGCCCGCGAGCCACTGGGAGAGGTCGAGCACGCGCAGACCCGCGAGCGCGCCGCCCGCCTCGTGGGCGCCGGGCGTGACGCGGGCAGCGTCGATCGATCCGGCGACCGCGCCCGGCGCGGACGACCGCGAGCCCGTGGCCGCCGCCATCGCCGCCCGCACCGCCTCCGTGTGCTCCCCCAGCCGCGGCGCCCGCGCCGGATCCGCGGCGGGCGTCCGCGTCAGCTTCGGCACCGCCCCCGGCGCCACGAACGGCTGCCCGCCCGTCGAGACCAGGCGCAGCAGCGCCTGGCGCGCCTTCACGTGCTCGTCGGCCAGGATCTCGTCCGCCGAGCGTACCGCGGTGCCGGCCACGCCGACCGCCGCGAAGCGCGCCTCGACCTCCAGGAGATCGTGGCGGCCGATCCAGTCGCCCACCAGCGCGTCGGCGGCGGCGCGGTTGGCCAGGCGCGCGGCGCTCGTGGCGAAGCGCGGATCCTCCGGCGCGTCCGGCGCCTCGATCGCCTCGCAGAGCCGGGCGAACGGCTGATCGCCCGCGCCCGAGACCGCGACCCAGCCGCCGTCGCGCGTGCGATAGACGTTGGCCGGCACCACCACCGGCGACTCGGTGCCGAGGCGCCGGGCCACCTCGCCGGAGCGCGCGTGCCGCACCACGATCTCCTCCTGCAGCCGCAGGCACGTCTGGTAGAGGCCGATGTCGGCCACCTGCCCGTGCCCGCTGCGCCGGGCGTGGAAGACGGCCATCAGCAGCGCGCCGGCGCCCTGGATCGCGGTCCACCCCTCGGCCAGCGGCACCGTGACCGGCGCGGGCGCGCGGTCCGGGAAGCCGGTGATGAACTGCACGCCCGAGAAGGCCTGCGCGATGCGGTCGTCGCCACGCTCGCCCGCGAGCGGCCCGGTCTGCCCGAAGGGCGAGATGCGCAGCACCGACAGACGCGGGTTCTCCTGCGCGAGCGTCTCCGGCGAGAGGCCCGCCGCCTCCAGGCGGCCGGGCCCGAGATCCTCGATCAGCGCGTCGGCCCACGCGAGCAGCGGGCGCCACTGCGCGCTCGACAGGTCCGCCGGCTCCACCCGCACCGAGAGCTTGCCGCGATTCTCCGACTGGAAGTAGAGCGAGTCCTCGCCCGGCAGCCCGGGGCCGCGCCGGCGCATCGGCGACCCGCCGGCCGGCTCGACCTTGATCACGGTGGCGCCCAGGTCGGCCAGCAGCCCGCCCGTCAGCTCACCCGCGAACGTCTCCGCCAGCTCCAGGACGACCAGGCCGGACAGGGCCCCGCCGCGGTCGGCGCCGGGCAGAGCCGCGAGGGGCGACGGGGCCCCGGACGCGGTCATCGGACGCGCCTCACGCGATCCCGAAGATGCGGGCCGCGTTGCCGTAGAGCCACTTCTCCTTCACCGAGTCCTTGAGCGGCAGCCCCAAGTACTCCTGGATGAGCGTCTCGTACGGCTGGCCGACGAGCCCGGCCGAGAGGCCGACCAGCACCTTGTCCTGGATGAGCGTGTTGCCGAATTGCATCAGCATCTCCCAGCCCGACCCGGGCTGGCCGAGATAGCGGGCGCGATGGGCCGAGGTGTCCATGTAGAGCCTCGGATGCCGCCGCACCAGCGCCACCATCTCGTTCACCCACGGCCAGCCGCCGAGGCCGCCGACGATGGTCAGCTCCGGGAAGTCCATCGCCACCTGGTCGAGGTGGCGCGGGTGGCCCAGGTCGTAGGGCCGGTCGTTGGCGTAGTTCATCGACGAGTAGATGCGCACCGGGATGCCCAGCTCGGCCGCCTTCGTGTAGAGCGGGTAGTAGCGGCGGTCGCTCGCGGGCAGACAGTCGACCAGGGCCGAGACGCCGAGGGCGCTGAAGCCCTCCTCCCGCACCAGCCGCTCCAGCTCCCGCACCCCCGCCATGCCCTTGTGGACGTTGACGCTGATGCGGGCCAGGCCGATGAAGCGCCCGGGGTAGCGGCGCATCAGCTCGCCCACCTCCGCGTTGGTGACGCCGAACGGCACCGAGCGGACGATGCCGAGGTCGGCGATGTGCTTCATGTAGGTGTCGAGATCCGTCTTCGGCCGCGGGTCGTGGCCCTCGCTGCGCGAGCGGAAGATGCGGCCGTAGTTGGCCATCCCGTACCCGGCGGGCTCGGTGCCCCCGGCGGGCGGCCCCGCCGCGGCCGCGCGTTTCTGCTCGTATTCCGCCCCGTAGGGGACGTTGCACTCCATGTCGATGATCCGGAGTCCCTGCGCCATCTCGAAGCCTCCCGCGCCGGCCGAGTGCTCTCTCGTTCGTGGACGCGCCGCATACAGTACCGCGATCAGCCGCGTCTTGACAGTGTGGCGATCCGACCGCAGTATCCCCGCATCACCCGGACCCGGGCCTGGCCCGGCAGCCTCCATTCGCCAAGGAGACCCCGTGAAGACGATTGTGACCGCCCTGCTCGCGATCCTGTCGCTGCTGCCCGCCTCCGCGGGCGCCGAGACCGTGCTCCGCATCGGCCTGAACGACGAGCCCGACGCGCTCGACCCGACGATCAGCCGCGCCTACACCGGCCGCCTGGTCTTCGCCGCGCTCTGCGACAAGCTCTTCGACGTCACGCCCGACCTGAAGATCGTGCCCCAGCTGGCCACCGGCTACGAGTGGGCCCCGGACCACAAGGCGATCGTCATCAAGCTGCGGCCGGGGGTGCGCTTCCAGGACGGCGAGCCGTTCAACGCCGAGGCCGTCAAGTTCAACCTCCAGCGCCACCAGACCACCCCGGGCTCCTTCCGCAAGTCGGAGATCGGCGAGATCGAGTCCGTCGACGTGGTCGACGACCTCACGGTGCGTCTCCACCTCTCGAAGCCGCTCGTGCCCCTGCTGGCCGCCTTCACCGACCGCGCGGGCATGATGGTCTCGCCCAAGGCCGCGAAGGCCCTCGGCGACAAGCTCGGCACCCAGCCGGTCTGCGCGGGGCCGTACAAGTTCGTGCAGCGGGTGGCCCAGGGCAAGATCGTGCTGGAGAAGGTGCCCGACTACTGGGACAAGGCCGCCTTCTCCATCGACCGCATCGAGTTCGTGCCCATCACCGACTCGTCCTCCCGCCTGGCCAGCCTGCGCTCCGGCGACCTGCAGATGATCGAGCGCGTGTCGCCCACCGACCTCGCGGAAATCCGTGGGGACAGCAAGCTGAAGGTCACGGGCGTGCCCGAGCTGGGCTACCAGATGATCCCGCTGAACGTGGCCAACGGCCCCAAGAGCAAGCTGTTCTCCGACGCGCGGCTGCGTCAGGCCCTCGACCTGGCGATCGACAGAGAGACGCTGGTGAAGACGGTGTTCGGGGGCGAGTACATCGCGGGCAACCAGTTCGTCAGCCCCGAGAGCCCGTACTACGACAAGAAAGTTCCGGTGGGCAAGCGCGACGTCGCCCGGGCCAAGCAGCTCCTGAAGGACGCCGGCCAGCCCAACCTCGCCTTCACCCTGCTGCTGCCGCCGGAGCGCGACCGGCAGGAGGCGGCGCTGGTGCTGCAGGCCATGTGGGCGGAGGCCGGCATCACCGCCAATCTCCAGACGATGGAGAACGTGACGATGCTGCAGTCCGGGCGCAAGGGCGACTTCGAGGCCTACTTCACCTTCTGGAGCGGCCGGCCCGATCCCGACGGCAACGTCTACTCGTTCACGACCTGCAAGGGCGCGCAGAACGACCAGCACTACTGCAACGCCGACGTGGACGCGCTCCTGACCAGGGCCCGCCAGGTCGCCGACCGGGCCGAGCGCAAGAAGCTCTACGACCAGGCCACCGAGATCATGGCGAAGGACGTCCCGCGGCTGATCCTCTGGCACCGCCGCGTGTTCACCGGCTTCAGCGCGCGGGTGCAGGGCTTCACGCCCTACCCCGACGGGATCATCCGCTTCCGCGGGCTGAAGCTCGCCAACTGACCCGGGCGGCATGGCGCTCTGGCTCTACGTGGCGCGCCGGCTGGCGGTGCTGGTGCCCACGCTGTTCTTCGTCTCGGTGCTGATCTTCTCGCTGCAGCAGCTCCTGCCCGGCGACGCGGCCATCGCGCTGGCCGGCGAGGAGAACGACCCCGAGGCCATCGCGGCCATCCGCGCCCGCTACCATCTGGACAGGCCGGTGGCGGTGCAGTACGGCATCTGGCTCGGCCGCGTGCTCACGGGCGACTTCGGCGAGTCGCTGCGCAGCCGCATCCCGGTACGCGAGCTGCTCGCCTCCAAGCTGCCGGTCACGGTGGAGCTCGCGCTCTGCTCGATGCTGGTGGCGCTCTGCATCGGCATCCCCGCCGGCATCCTGTCCGCCACCCGCAAGGGCACCGCGGTGGACGTGGTGGCCAACTTCCTCGCGCTCTCCGGGCTGTCGGTGCCGCACTTCTGGCTCGGCATCATGCTCATCCTGCTGTTCGCGGTGCGCCTGGGCTGGCTGCCCGCCTCCGGCTACGTGCCGCCGTGGGAAGATCTGCGCCGCAACCTGACCACGATCCTGCTGCCCGCGTTCGTGCTGGGCACCGGGGTGGCCGGCGTCATCATGCGCCACACCCGGAGCGCCATGCTGCAGACCCTGGGCGCCGACTACGTGCGCACCGCGCGGGCCAAGAGCGTGCCCGAGCGCCTGGTGGTGCTCAAGCACGCCCTGCGCAACGCGCTGATCCCGGTCATCACCCTGGGCGCCATCGAGTTCGGCCGCCTGCTCTCGGGCGCCGTCCTCACCGAGCAGGTCTTCGCCATCCCCGGCTTCGGCAAGCTGCTGGTCGACGGCGTGTTCAACCGCGACTACGCGGTGGTGCAGGCGGTGGTGCTGGTCTCGGCGACGCTCTACGTGCTCCTGAACCTGGGCGCGGACATCCTCTACTTCCTGGCCAATCCGCGCCTGCGGGGCTCCACGTGAGCGTGACCCCGGCGATCCTCGCCGCGCCGGCCCCGGTGGCCGCGCCCCGGCGGCGCTACAAGGCGGCGCGCCAGCTCGCCCGCCGGCCCGCGGCCCTCGCCGCGCTCGTGGTGATCGTGGCCTTCATCGTGGCCGCCGTCGCCGCGCCGCACCTGGCCCCCTACGACCCGGCCGCCATCGACTACCGCGCGCTCCGCAAGCCGCCGTCCGCCGCGCACCCGCTGGGCACCGATGAGGTCGGCCGCGACGTGCTCTCGCGCGTGCTCTGGGGCGCGCGCGCCTCGCTCCTGGCCGGCGTCATCCCGGTCACCATCGCGGTCGCGCTGAGCGTGCCGCTCGGCCTGCTCTCCGGCGTGGTCGGCGGCTTCGTCGACGGGCTCATCATGCGCATCAACGACGCCATGCTCTCGATCCCGTTCCTGATCGTGGCCATCGCGCTGGCCGCGTTCCTGGGGCCGGGCCTCGGCAACGCCATGATCGCGATCGGGATCGCGGCCCTGCCCACCTTCGTGCGGCTGGTGCGCGGCACCGTGCTGGCCATCCGCACCGAGGAGTTCGTGGAAGCCGCGCAGGCGCTCGGCTGCTCGCGCCCCCGGGTGGCGGTGCGCCACATCCTGCCCAACACGCTGCCCCCGCTCTTCGTGCAGGCGTCCATCACGGTGGCCGCCGCCATCATCGCGGAGGCGAGTCTCTCGTTCCTCGGGCTGGGCCAGCAGCCGCCCGCGCCGTCGTGGGGCAGCATGCTGAACGCGGCCCAGCGCTATCTCTCGCAGGCGCCGTGGATGGCGCTCTATCCCGGGCTCATGATCTTCGGCATCGTGATGGCCCTGAACGTGCTGGGCGACGGGCTGCGCGATGTGCTGGACCCCCGGCACCAGTAGACGTATGGTCCCTCCAGGAGGTCTCCCATGAGCGACGTGTGCATGACCCCGATCACCGGTCCCAAGGCCTGGCGCGGCGACGTCCTCGGTCGCGACACCTCGTGGATCGTCACGCTGACCGCCGCCGAGATCGCCGACGTCGACCGCGCCCTCGCCACCGCGAAGGCCTCCGGGCTGCCGCTCGAGCAGATCCAGCGCGAGCACTTCCCGCTGACCGCGATGCGCCGGCGCCTGGAGGCGGCGGTGAACGAGATGTACGACGGCCGCGGCTTCGTGGTACTGCGCGGGCTGCCGGTCCAGCGCTACCGCGACGAGGACGTGGGCCTCATCTTCTGGGGCTTCGGCCGCTACATGGGCGCCCCGCTCTACCAGAACCCGCAGGGCGAGCTGCTCGGCCACGTCTACGACCACGGGCGGACCTACGGCAACATCGACGTGCGCGGCTACGAGACCAACGCGTACCTGCCCTACCACACCGACGCGGGCGACATGGTGGGCCTGCTCTGCCTGCGCCGGTCGCTCGAGGGCGGCCTCAGCAGCCTCGTCAGCTCCACGACCGTGCACAACGAGATCCTGCGGCAGCACCCCGAGTACCTGGGGCTGCTCTACAACGGCTTCTATTACATCCGCCGGGAGGCGGCCCTCACCGAGCGCGGCGTCTCCGACCGGCCCATCCCGGTCTTCGGCTACCAGGACGGCGTGGTGAGCTGCCGCTACATCCGCAACCAGATCAACGCGGGCGCGGTGAAGCGCGAGGTGCCGCTCACCACGTTCGAGCGGGCCGCGCTCGACTTCATGGACGAGCAGACCCGCCGCCCGGACCTGCGACTGGACATGGACCTGCAGCCCGGCGACATCCAGTTCATCAACAACTACACGGTCCTGCACTCCCGCACCGGCTTCGTGGACGGGCCCGAGCCCCACCAGAAGCGGCACATGCTGCGCCTGTGGCTGAAGTTCCCGAAGGTGTGGCCGCTCAGTCCCGAGTTCCCCACCCACATGGGGTACACGCCGTCGAAGGACACGCCGGAGCTGGTCGAAGCCGAGCGGTAGCCCGGTTGCGCCCGCGGAGCGCCCGCGCATAATAGCGTCCATCCGCCCGCCCGCGGTCGGAGGGCTCGCATGCTCGTGCGGTTCTGGGGAACGCGTGGATCCCTCGCCAAGCCGGGGCCCACCACGGTGCGCTATGGCGGCAACACCTCCTGCGTGGAGGTGCGCCTCGCCGATCGCACGCTCATCGTGCTGGATTGCGGCACCGGCGCGCACGCGCTCGGACAGGCGCTGCAGTCCGCGGGCGCGGGCCTGCTGCGCGGCCACCTGCTGATCACCCACACGCACTGGGACCACATCCAGGGCTTCCCCTTCTTCGCGCCGCTCTTCGTGCCCGGCAACGAATGGGATCTCTACGCGCCCGGCAGCGGCGGGCAGCAGCTCGAAACGACGCTCGCCGGCCAGATGGAGTACACGTACTTTCCGGTCACCCTCGACCAGCTCGATGCCACCATCCGGTTTCACGACCTGGTCGAGAGCCACTTCTCCATCGGAGAGTCCCGCATCGTCACGCAGTACCTGAACCACCCGGCGCTCACCCTCGGCTATCGTCTCGAATCCGAGGGCGTCATCGTGGTGTACGTCGCCGATCACGAGCCGCATGCGCGGGAGGCCAGCCCGTCGGGCCCGACGGGTGGCCCGCTGCACCAGGAGGACCAGCGGCACGTCCGGTTCCTGGCCGGAGCGGACCTCGTGATCCACGACGCGCAGTACACCGCCGCGGAGTACCCGAAGCGGATCGGCTGGGGGCACAGCCCCGCGGAGTGGGCGGTGGACTACGCGCTCGCGGCGGGGGCCCGGCGCCTGGCCCTCTTCCACCACGATCCCTCGCGGGACGACGACGCGGTGGACCGCCTGGTCGAGATCTGCCGGGCGCGGGTCCGCGCCGCCGGCGGCCGCCTGGAGGTGTTCGGCGCCGCCGAGGGCCAGGCCATCGAGGTCACCGCCGCCGAGGGGCCGATCGCATATCCGATACGCGCCGGGACACCCGCGCCGGAGGCCCCCGACACGCAGGAGCCGCTCACGGTGCTGGTGGCCGACGACGATCCGACCATCGTGGCGCTGCTGTCCGCCACCTTGCGGCAGGACGGTTTCCGGGTGCTCACCGCCGGCGATGGCGAGGCCGCGCTGCGGGTGGCGCGCGCCGAGCGGCCCGCCCTGATCCTGCTCGACTGGCGGATGCCGGCGCTCGAAGGTGTCGAGGTCACGCGCGCGCTCAGGAGCGACACCGACCCCTATCTGCGCGGCGTGCCGATCGTGCTCCTCACCGGCGAGACCGGGAGCGAGAACACGGCGGCCGGCTTCGCGGCGGGGGTGACGGACTATCTGATCAAGCCGTTCAAGGCTCCGTTCGTGCGGGCGCGGGTCCGCGCCTGGCTCGTGCGCGGAGGCGCGCCGACCGTGACCGGGCCATGACGCGGTCGCGCGAGGCCCGCCTCCGGTCGGCCGCGCGGGCGGCCTGTGTCCTCGCGTGGCTGATCAGCGCCGGCGCGCTGCTCGGGTGGCAGCTCGACGTGTCGCGCCTCCGCGCCCTGCTGGCCGGACACGTGGCCATGAATCCCGCCACCGCGCTCACGTTCGTGCTGGCCGCGGGCTCGCTCTGGGTTCTCACGGGTGCGTCCGGCGCGCGGCGGGCAGTCGGGTGGGCGCGGGCGGCGGCGGCGGTGGTCGCGCTCGTGGGCGCCGTCACCATCGCCGGATACGTCGTCGGCGAGAACCTCGGGCTGGATCAGCTGCTGTGGAGCGCCCGGCTGGGCGACAACCGGATCGCGCCCAACACCGGCGTCAATTTTGTGTTCCTCGGCATCGCGCTGCTGCTGCTCGACCGGCAAACCCGCCGCGGAATATGGCCCGCGCCGCTCGTCCTGCTCGTGCCGATCACCATCTCCACGACCTCGCTCCTCGGCTACGTGTACCGCGTCGGCGAGCTGTACGGCACCGCCTGGTTCATCCCGATGGCGCTGCCGAGCGCGATCGCGTTCCTCGCGCTGTCCCTCGGCGCGCTCTGGGCCCGCCCGCAGCGGGGCCTCGTCGCGGTGGTGACCTCCGACCAGCCGGGCGGGGTCCTCGCGCGCCGGCTCCTGCCCGCCGCCGTGGCCATTCCCCTCCTGCTCGGCTGGCTGAAGCTCCTGAACGACCGTCGAGGGCTCCTGCCGCCCGAGCTGGGCCTGGCCATCGCGGTCATGCTCGCCATCCTCCTGTTCACCGTCCTCATCTGGGCGACCTCCCGGTTCCTCAATCGCGTGGACGAGGAGCGCAAGGCCGGCGAGGACCGGCTGGTGACGCAGTACGCGACGACGGCGATCCTGGCCGAGGCCCCGACGCTCGCCGACGCGCTGCCACGGCTCCTGGAGGCGATCAGCCGCAGTCTCGACTGGAGCCTCGCGATCCAGTGGAGTCTCGACCCCGAGCACCAGGTGCTCCGGTGCGGCGAGACGTGGATCGCGCCGGGCGCCCGCGGCCAGGCGGTGGCCGATCGGAGCCGGGCCATGACCTTCACGCGGGGCGTGGGCCTGCCGGGCCGGATCTGGGCGTCGGGGCACTCCGCGTGGATCGTGGACGTGCAGCGGGATACGAACTTCCCCCGCGGGGCCAGCGCGGCCCGGGACGGGCTGCACGGGGCGTTCGGCTTTCCCGTGGTGGGCCCGAGCGGATTCCTCGGGGTGATGGAGTTCTTCAGCCCGGAGCTGCGGAATCCCGACGAGAACCTCCTGCGGATGTTCGAGGCCGTCGGCCACCAGATCGGCCAGTTCATCGAGCGCAAGATCGTGCAGGCCGAGCTGGAGCGCGCCAAGGCGGCGGCCGAGGCGGCCACCCAGGCGAAGTCCGAGTTCCTGGCCAACATGAGCCACGAGATCCGGACCCCGCTGAACGCCATCATCGGGATGTCGACCCTGATGATGGACACGCGCCTGGACCCCGAGCAGCGGGAGTTCACCGAGACCATCCGCACCAGCGGCGATCATCTCCTCGCGCTCATCAACGACATCCTCGACTTCTCGAAGATCGAATCCGGCATGCTGGAGCTGGAAGAAGCGCCGTTCGACCTGCGCGAGTGTATCGAGGATGCGCTCCAGCTCGTCGCCCCCCGGGCTCGCGAGAAGCGCCTGGAGCTCGCCTACGTGCTCGAGGACGGGACTCCGGTCCGGCTGCGGGGCGACGCCGCGCGCGTGCGGCAGGTCCTGGTCAACCTCCTGGGCAACGCGGTGAAGTTCACCGAGAGGGGCGAGATCGGCGTCTCCGTGCAGTCGCGCGAGCTCGCGCCGCGGCGGCACGAGCTGCACTTCGTGGTCCGGGACACCGGCATCGGCATCCCCGCCGACCGGTTCGACCGCCTCTTCAAGTCGTTCAGCCAGGTGGACGCCTCCACGAACCGCCGCTACGGCGGCACCGGGCTCGGCCTGGCCATCTGCAAGCGCTTGACCGAGCGGATGGGCGGTCGGATCCGGGTGGAGAGCGAGCCCGACAAGGGCTCGGCCTTTCACTTCACGATCCAGGTGGACTCGCTGGAGGGGCTCGAGGCGACGAGGCCCGACGGCGGCGCGATCGCGCTCGCCGGCCGGCGCGTGCTCATCGTCGACGACAACGCGACCAATCGCCGGCTCCTGAAGCTTCAGACCGAGAAGTGGGGCATGTTCAGCCGGGAGACCGATTCCCCGGCGGAAGCCCTGGCGTGGATCGGACGCGGGGATCCCTACGACATCGCGCTGCTCGACTATCAGATGCCGGGCATGGACGGCATCGCCCTCGCGCGGGCGCTCCGGCGGCTGCCGGGCGCCCGCTCGCTGGCCCTCATCCTGCTGTCCTCGGTGAATCGGCCGCCGATCCCCGACGAGGCCGAGACGCGCTTCGCCGCCGTGCTCTCCAAGCCGCTCAAGATGTCCCAGCTGCGGGAGGGGCTCTGGCACGCGCTGGGTCCGAAGCCCGCGCTCCCGGCCGCGGTCGAGCGGGCGGCCGAGCCGGCCTCGTCCCCCACCGTGCCGCTGCGGATCCTGCTCGCCGAGGACCATCTCCTCAATCAGCGCGTCGCGCTGCGGATGCTCGAGCGGCTCGGCTACCGGGCCGACGTGGCCGAGAACGGGCGGGAGGTCCTGGAGCGGCTGACCCGGGCCCCGTACGACGTCGTCCTCATGGACGTGCAGATGCCGGAGATGAACGGCCTGGACGCCAGCCGGGCCATCTGCGCCCGGTGGCCTGCCTCCGAGCGGCCGCGCATCATCGCGATGACCGCCGAGGCGATGGAGGGCGATCGGGAGATGTGCCTGGCCGCCGGGATGGACGACTACATCGTGAAGCCGGTCCGCCTGGAGCAGCTGCGGCGGGCGCTCGGGGAAAGCCGGCCGCTGCCGCCTCGGGCGGGCGTGCCAGCCGACACCGCTCCGGCATCCAAGTCGGACGACGTCCTGGACCGCGACGTGCTCCGCCAGCTCGCGGAGGACCTGGGCGGCGGGGACGCGCTCGAGGAGGCCATCCGGGTCTTCCTGAGCGCGACGCCGGGACTGCTCGCGACGCTGCGCGACGCCGCCGCGCGCGGCGACGCCCCTGCGATCCAGCGGGCGGCCCACACGCTCAAGTCCTCCAGCGCCATGCTGGGCGCCCTCGGTCTCTCGGCCCGCTGTCAGGAGCTGGAGCGCTCGAGCCGCGCCCACTCCGTGCAGGACGCTCCCTCGCGGGTCGCCGGCCTCGAGGTTCTCTACGGGGCGGTCGAGGCCGCGCTGCGGGAGGAGCTCGGCGGGCGTCCGTGAAGAGCCCCCCTCACCCTGCCCTCTCCCCTGCGGGGAGAGGGTTGACGGGCGTGGTTTGACAGCCCCGGGGCTTTCGCCGACGATACCGCCGACCATGGAGCGGGAGGCGGACGTCGTCGTCGTCGGGGCCGGCATCGTCGGGTGCGCAACCGCGTATTTCCTGGCGCGGCGGGGTGTGCGGGTGGCGGTCGTGGAGCGCGGGAGCGTGGCGGGCGAGCAGTCGCGGAAGAACTGGGGATTCGTGCGGCAGCAGGGGCGCGATCCGGCCGAGATGCCGCTGGTGATGGAGGCGAACCGGCTCTGGAGGGGCCTCGAGCGCGAGCTGGACGCCGATATCGAGTGGGTGCCGGGCGGCAACCTCGCGCTCGCCGACGACGACAAGGCCCTCGCCCTCTTCGAGGCGTGGCTGCCCGTCGCGCGCGAGTTCGGGCTCGACACCCGCCTGCTCCGCCCCCGCGACCTCGGCGCGGTGGTGCCCGGGCTGGCCGGCGCGTGGACCGGCGGCATGCACACGCCCGACGACGGTCACGCGGATCCCGAGAAGACCACCGACGCGTTCGCGCGCGCGGCGGTGGCCCGCGGGGCGACCCTCCATCTCGACTGCGCGGTGCAGGGCGTCGTCACGCGGGCCGGCGCGGTCGCCGGCGTGGTCACGGAGCGCGGCGAGATCCGCGCGCCCACCGTGGTGTGCGCGGCCGGGGCCTGGTCCGGCCGGCTCACCCGCACGCTGGGCTTCGCCCTGCCGCAGCGCTGGGTGCGCGGCACGGTGGCGCGCACGACGCCCGCGCCCGCGGTGACCGCGTGCGCGGTGTGGGGACCCCGCGTGGCGTTCCGCCAGCGTCGCGACGGCCGCTTCAACATCGCCGCGGGCGGCGCGCTCGACCACGACCTCACGCTGGACTCGCTCCGGCAGCTGCGCTTCTTCCTGCCGAACTACTGGAAGAACAAGAAGCGGTTCCGCTTCCACGTGGGCCGCCCGCTGCTGGCCAGCCTGGCCGCCACCCTGCCCGGCTCGGCGGCGCGCCGGCAGCCGCTCGTCTGGGACCGCGGCCTCGAGCCCTCGCCGAATCGCGCGAAGGTCCGGCGCAGCCTGGCCGAGCTCGAGCGGATGCTGCCGTCGCTGCCCGCGCTCGGCATCGCGCGGAGCTGGGCCGGCTACATCGACGCCACGCCCGATCTGGTGCCGGTGCTCGGGGAGTCCCCCTCGCTCCGCGGATTCGTGCTGGCCACCGGCTTCAGCGGGCACGGCTTCGCGATGGGGCCCATCGCCGGCCGTCTCGTGTCCGAGCTGATCGTGGACGGCAAGCCGTCGCTCGACATCGCGCCGTTCCGCGTCTCGCGCTTCGCGGAGGGCGCCATCGGCAAGCCCCGCAACGTCCTGTGACGCCGGCGTGTCCCCGCGTCCCCGAAGGGAATCGCGGCGGCGCGCCGGCGCCCTACAGTCCCTCGCCCGCGTCCCGCTGCGGCTCCAGCGCCACGCGGCTCTCGTGGCAGCCGTACGCGTGCGGGGTCAGCTCGATCACGCTGTGGAGCGGGATGGGCAGGTGGGGACACCGCTCGCGCGGCACGCCCTGGAAGTAGGCGTAGAGCGCCCGGATCACCGCGTTGTGGGCGATCACCATCACCGGCCGGCGCGTGCGCTCCAGCTCGATGATCACCGGATCGAGCCGCAGGATGATGTCCTGGTACGACTCGCCCCGCGGGTAGCGGTAGGTGAACTTGTCCCGCCGGCGCGCCTCGTACTCCTCCGGCATCCGGGCCTGGATCTGGGCGTAGCTCATGCCGTCGCAGACGCCCGCGTCGATCTCGTCGAGCGCGCGCCAGGCCCACGTCGGGCGCCCGAGCGGGGTCGCGGTCTGCACCGCGCGCTTGAGCGAGCTGGTCCAGATCACCACGTCGTCGGGGGCCGGGCAGCGCTCGTCCAGGAACTTGGCGAGCGACCGGGCGTAGTGGTGGCCGGCCGGGGTCAGCTCGGGATCGCCGCCGAGCAGCCCGGTGACGTTGTACACGCTCTCGCCGTGCCGGGTGAGCCAGATGGGCCGCGGCGTCAGGTGCAGGTTCATCAGGAAGAACACCAGGCGCGCTTCCAGGTAGCCGTCGACGTCGCGGACGGTGACGCCCCGCCCGGCGCCGGTGACGCGCAGGGACGATCCCTCGTCGTCCTCGAGGGGCTGGTACACCCGCTCGTAGTGGGCGATGCGGGCGCGGAAATCGGCGGCCGCCTCGTCGGGGTCGGCGTCCTCGTAGTCCGGGGAGGAGAGCTTCGTGCTGCGGATGTTGTCCTCGATGATGCTCGGGTCGTCGCAGCGGATCTCGATGAACAGCACCTGGAAGCCGGCGCGCTCGCAGCATTCCCGCACCCGGGCGCGGCGGATCCGGGTGGTGTTGGTGGCGTCGTAGATCGCGACCTGCCCCTCGCCCCCGAGCCACCGCACCATGTCCTCGAGCGCGTCCATGGCGGCCCGCCAGCGCGCCTCCTCGCCGGTCGCGTTGTCGGGATCGAAGAAGCTGTGCCGGTGGGCCCCGAAGCGCGCGCGCCGGTACTCGCCGACGTTGAAGACGCCGGTGCGGTAGCCGAGCCAGGAGAGATACCGCTCGATGCGGCGCGCGGTGTAGCTCTTCCCGCGCGCGGGCAGGCCGACCATCACCACCGCGAGCTTCGGGTTGTCGGGAGCGATCTGCGGCGCCGGCCGCGGGCGCGCCAGGGCCATCGGCCGCTCGACCTCAGGGCGCGGGGCGCGGGTACGGATTGCCGTCGGACAGGCGCTCCAGCGCCCGCAGCGCGGCGTCCGTGACGGGGATCGCGGCGGCCGGCTGCAGGCCGGTGCCGAAGGCGTAGTGGTGCAGGAAGCCGCCGTCGTCCAGCCGCGCCATCAGCTGCTCGCCGCCCTCGCGGATCAGCAGGAGCCCGCGGCGCCGGTTGCAGTCCTGCCGCACGCACCCGGTCACCGAGATGTAGCTGGCGTCGCCGACGGTGACCATGCGCACCGGGCCGCCCACCTGGAAGTACTCGGGCGCGGCCCCGGTCAGCTTGCCCACGCCGCCGGGGGTGGGCGGATTCCAGTCGGCGCCGAAGAGGGCGCGCAGCTTGTCGCGGAGCTGGGGGTTCTCGAAGATCTCGGCGGCGGAGCGCCCGTAGGCGAGCGCGCGGGCGTCGGCCTCCACCACCTGCGAGCGGGGCGGCGGGGACGCGCCGGGCACCACGCAGCCGGCGACGGTCGGCGCCACCAGCAGGCACAGCAGCGTTGCTCTCAGCAGTGACTGGCGCATAGGCCCTCCTTGCCAACCCATCCTCTCCCCTCTGGGGAGAGGGCAGGGTGAGGGGTCGCGGCACTGGCTTCAACCGACAGGATACGCCCTCCCCCCGGGATCCCCACCCTCTCCCCTCCGGGGACCGGATCCCACTCACCCTCTCCCCTCTGGGGAGAGGGCAGGGTGAGGGGCCAGGTGGGAAGAGGGCCGGCGGAACGGTCAGGCCGACCGGGTCCGCTCCAGCACCGCGCGGATCGTCTCCTCGAGCCCGCGCACGCGGCGCGACAGGATCGTGAGGATGCGCCGGATCAGCTCCGGCGTCTCGTCCAGCAGCCGCCAGAAGTGCACGCGGTCCACCGCCAGCAGCCGCAGATCGGTGGTCGCCTCGATCGTCGCGGAGCGCGGCTCCCCGTCGATCAGGCTCATCTCGCCGAAGCAATCGCCGGCCTTCAGCTGGCTGCCCGCTCCCACCGGGGTGCGCACCGCCGCCATGCCGTCGATGATGATGAAGAAGGAGTCCCCCGGGTCGCCGATCTGGGTGATCACCGACCCCGCCCGCGCCTCGCGGATGGTGGAGAGCGCGGCGACCCGCCGCAGCTCGCGGTCGTTGAACCCGCTGAACAGCGGCACGCGCTGCAGGTGCCGCAGGTGCGCGTCGCCGGACGGCTCCGGCGCGCCGGCGTAGGCCGGCTCCTCGACCTCGTGGAAGGGCAGCCCATCCGCGGCGCGGGGATCGATCTCCATGGCCCACCTCCTCTGAAGTGGCCTCCAATCCTAGCCGTTGCCGGCTCGAACGCAACCTCCGCTCGAGAGACCCGGACCCGGAGTCACGCGATGTGCTAACGTCACCGTCATCGACGCGCACCGCCCGGTAGTGGACGAGGAACAGACCAGGGAGGAGCCACGATGCCCAGAACGACCCAGCTCACGCTCAGTCTCGCCTCGCGACCCGGCACGCTCGCCGCCGTGACCCGCACCCTCGCGGACGCGGGAGTCAACATCACCGCGGTCAGCGCTCCCGAGAGTCCCGGCCGCGGGAAGATCCGGCTGCTGGTCAGCGATCCGGTCCGGGCCAGGCGCGCCCTTCGAAAGGCCCGGTACCGGGCCACCGAGGAGCCGGCATTCGCGCTGCGGCTGCAGAACAAGCCCGGCGCGCTCGCCCGCCTCACGGCCCGGCTGGCCAAGGAGCGGATCAACATCCGCTCGATCTACGCCACCACCGCCGGGCGGGGCCCCGCCCTGATCGTGCTGACCCTGGGAGGCAACGCGGCCAAGGCGCGCCGCGTGCTCGGCCGCTGAGGCGACCCGCGGGCCGCCTCTCCGCGCGGGCCGGTTAACCGGGCGAAGCGCCGGGAGGCCGGCCTCCGCGCTCGAGCTCTTCCCGGATGATCTGCTGGATCCTCCGCCGCGTCGCCCGGGCGACGCGGCGGCCGCCGAACCACGTACCCACGATCACGCCGAGCAGGCCGACGCCCATCACGCCCCACTGCACCTCCTCGCGGTGCAGGTACCCCTGCTCCCGGTGCTTGATGTCGCAGTCCTCGCGCACGCGCTCGACGTCCGGGAAGCCCGGGTGGATCCGGTCCGCGGCGCTCATGTTCCGGTAGGCGCGGTAGTGCAGGTCGCGGATGTAGAGGTCCACGCCGTGGTTCCACAGGCGCGTGAACCGGCTCTCGCCCCGAGGGGTCACGCCCGCCCGGGCCGCGGCTTCCTGGATGGTCTCGACCGGGATGAGGAAGTTGAAGCCCTGGACGACCCGATCGCCCTGGAGCGACGTGAAGGTCGCGGCGCCGATGACCTGGCCGCGATCGTCGAAGACCGGGCCCCCGCTGTTGCCCTGGATGATGGCGGCGTCGGTCTGGATCACGCGCTGTCCGCCGATGTCTGCCTTGAAGCCCGAGACGCGGCCGGTGGTGATGGACGGCTCGTACTGCGTGGCGCGGCTCAGCAGCTCGTGCGAGGCCACCACGCCCGGGTAGCCGATGACGAAGAGCGCCTGGCCCAGATGGAGGTTGGTGCTGTGCCGGGCCAGCCGCACCACCGGCAGCTCGTGGTCCTCGATCTTGAGGATGGCGACGTCGCGGCCGTGCTCGCCCGGCCGGGCGCCCGGCGTATCGGCGGCCGGTTGCACGACGACGTACGCGGGCGGGCTGTAGTACTTGACCTGGGCCGGGTAGGCCCGGCCGTTCGACAGGTGGACGTCGAGCGAGCGCTCCAGCACGAGCCCGCCGCGGTTCTCCGGGCTCGCGGCGAGCGCCCGGATGCGCTGCGCGCGCTCGGCGGCGGGCAGGCGCTCCAGCTCGGCGGCGCAGCCGGTGGCCACCGCCCGCTCCAGCAGCTCGGCCGCGAAGGCGCCGTCGGCCCCTTCCTGGTAGGGCTGGACCACGTGGCCGTTGGTCACGATCCAGCCGTCCGGATGGATGATGGAGCCGCTGCCGAGCTCGCCGATCGTCCCGGCCTCGACGCGCACGCCGGGCCCCGCGCCGCACTGGACCGTGGCGGTCGCGCCGACGCGCACCGCGATCATGACGACCGCCGGCTTGGCGCGGAAGACCGCGGACTGGAGCTCCGCCTCCGTCGCCGCGCCCGATGGCGCGGGACCTCCGGCGGCCAGGAGCCCCGCGGCCAGACCGACCAGCACCGTCCTCGCTGTCCTCGACATGTGCGCCGACCCCGTGGCCCTATACCACGGCGAGTCTGCCGATCTCAATCGCACAGGTGGCGCGGCCGGTGTGTCAAATCGGCGTCAACTTCCCGGCCCCGACGCCTCCCGGCCGGCCCGGCCAGTATGCTAACTTTCGGCGTCGTGGGCATCCTCCAGGGGAAGGCGGCGCTGGTCACCGGCGCCTCGCGCGGCATCGGCCGCGCGTGCGCGATCAAGCTGGGCGCGCTGGGCGCCCGGGTCGCGGTCAACTACCACACCAGCGCCGCCGCGGCCGAGGAGGTCGTGGCGCGCATCACCGCGGGCGGCAGCGAGGCCACCGCCGTGCAGGGCGACGTGAGCGACTTCGCCACCGCCCAGGCCGTCGTCAAGGCCGCCATCGCGGCCCACGGCCGGCTCGACATCCTGGTGAACAACGCGGGCACCACCCGCGACGGCCTGCTCGCGACGATGACCGAAGAGGACTTCGACCTGATCATCCGGCAGAACCTCAAGAGCACCTTCAACTGCAGCCGCGCCGTGCTCCGGCAGATGCTCAAGCAGCGCTACGGCCGGATCGTGAACATCACCTCGCTGATCGGACTGGTCGGCGGCGCGGGCCAGACCAACTACGCGGCCGCGAAGGCCGGGATCGTGGGCTTCACGAAGGCGATGGCGAAGGAGTACGGCGGGCGGAACATCGCGGTCAACGCGGTCGCCCCCGGGTTCATCCCCACCGACCTGACCCGGGCGCTGCCCCCGGAGATCACGGAGGGGTTCATCAAGCTGACCGCCCAGGGGCGGGCGGGCACCCCGGAAGAGGTGGCCAGCGCGGTGGCGTTCCTCGCCTCCGACGAGGCCAGCTACATCACCGGGCAGGTCCTCGCCGTCGACGGCGGCGTCGCGTAGGTGTCCCCCTTCGGGATCGCGCGGGCCCGGACGCACCCGGGCCCTGCCCTCCGCTTCGGGGTCGACACGTTCGCGTTCCGCAACGACAGCCGGGTGCACCACAAGGGCAAGCCCGATCTCTACGCCAGCCGGTGCTTCGTGCTGGCGCGGGCCGTCGTGCAGTTCCAGCGCTTCGCCCGCTTCGAGCCGGACGCCCCGCGCGTGGCGCCCGCGGAGTACACCGAGCGGGTCCGGCGCGTGACCCGCCGCGCCCCGTGGCGCCCGCCGCTGCCGGCGGCCGAGCGCGTGGTCATCCCCGGCTTCGAGTCGCTGCACGAGCTGACCCGGCAGGCGGAGGCCGCGGTGAAGGCGGGGCTCCCGCGGCGGCTCTGGACCATCCTGCACTGGACGAACTGGCGCATCATCTTCCCGCGCCTGCCCGGCCACCAGGAGCACGTCGCGGCCCGGATCGCCACCGAGCTGCAGGCGGGGCGGCCGGTCCAGCTGCTGATCAGCGACTTCCCGTGGATCCGCCTGAACCACTCGGTGCTCGCCTTCGATTTCACGGTGAGCGGGCCCGACACGATCGACTTCAGCGTCTACGATCCGAACGATCCCACCGTGCCCGGAGTGATCCGCTTCGACCGCCGGCTGCGCCGGTACCGTCCCGCCCCGCTCTGCGGCGTCGACGTCCCCTACTTCCGGGCCTTCCGCATGTACCACTCGCCGTTCCTGTAGAGAACGCGCGTGGGACCGTGTTAGGCTAGCCCGTGGCCGTCCGGACGACGTCGACCATCGAGGACGCATCCCCCCGCTGGTACTCGCATCCCTACAATCGCGCGAACTTCTACCGGCTCGCGGCGGCCCTGGCCTGGGTGCCCCGCCGGCTGCGGCTCGGGCTCGCGCGGCAGGTCGGGCGGCTCGCACCGTCGCTGATGCCCGGCGAGCGCGCCGCGATCGAGACATCGATGGCGCGCTTCACCGGCGCCACCGGCCGGGCGCTCGAGACCCTCACCCTGCGCGTCTTCACCGACTTCGCCATGTGCTTCAGCGACCTGGTCTCGACCAACCGGCAGCCGGCCGCGCTCCGCGCCTCGCACCTCGGCCAGGTCGAAGGCATCGACCGGCTCACCACCACGCTCTCGGGCGGGCTCATCTCGCTGACCGCGCACGTGGGCAACTGGGAGCTGGCCGGGCGCCTCCTCGCGGGCAAGAGCGCGCGCCCGACGCACGTGGTCGTCGCCCCCGACGAGGCGCAGGAGCTGGAGCGCTGGGTGCGGCGCAACGGCGAGGGCGTGCGGTTCGTCTCGCGGTCACGGCCCACCGTGTCCCTGGAGCTGGTCGCCGCGCTCCGGCGGGGCGAGGTGGTGGCGGTGCAGGGCGACCGGGCGCTCGGGACCAAGGGCGACATCGAGGTGCCCTTCTTCGGCCGCCCCGCCCGGTTCCCCCTCGGGCCGTTCCTGCTCTCCAGCGCGATCAAGGTGCCCTTCCTGCCCGCCTTCTGCCTGCTGGACGCGCAGTATCGCTACGCGGTGAAGATCGCCGAGCCGTTCATCGCGGTGCGCGGCGAGGAGGAAGACGCGGCGCGCATGTGGGTGGCCGCGCTCGAGGGCATCGTGCGGCAGTACCCGACGCAGTGGTTCAACTTCTTCGACATCTGGGAGCCGTTCGCCCGGTAGAAGGGCCGGCTCCGTCAGTGGGAGACGTGGTGGAGAACGACAAGATCCTGGAAGCGCTGAAGGACATCATGGTGGAGCGGCTCAAGTTCGCCCCGAGCCGCCTGCCCGAGCTGTCGCCGGCCACCGCGCTGCCCCGGGACCTCGAGGGATCGCTCGGGCTCGATTCGCTCGACTTCATCGAGCTGTCGGTCGGCATCGAGGAGCGCTTCGGGTTCGTGATCGACGAGGCGCAGGATCTGGCGCCTCACTTCCACACCCTCGGCACGCTGGTGGACTACATCCGGTCGCGACTCGCCTAGACGGAGCCGACGCACGCCATGGCGTTGCTCCCGACGAACGCCCCGCCCCAGGCCGATGCGGTCGCCGCGCAGCTGCGGGACCTCTTGCCTCCGTATCTCCTGCCCGTCATCGACGTGTCGTTTCTCCGGTCGCACTATCTCTACGACGAGTTCGTGTACCGCCTGGTCCTCCAGGTCATCCGCGCGACCGGGCTCGAGTCGGCCATCCAGGCCGGCGGCAGCACCGAGACCATCGCAACCCGGGAGAACCTGGCGCCCCAGGCGGTCGTCCCGCTCGACTGGATGCTGCGTCTCCTCGCCGCGCGCCGGGTGCTGGAGGAGCGGCCCGGCGCGCCCGCGCCCGAGTTCCGCCCGCGCGGACCGCTGCCGACCGCGGATCCGGCCGCGGTGCGGGCCGAGCAGAACCGCCACGATCCCTCATGGGAGCCGTCCTACGTCCTCGCGGAGACCGTCGCGCAGGACTACCCGGCGTTCCTGCGCGGAGCCGTGGCGGGCGAGGAGGTCCTGTTCGCGCCGCGGCGCCTTCGCCTCTGGGTCGACTTCTTCTCGAACAGGAACGGTCTCTACGCCGTGAACAACCGGACCGGCGCCGCCGCCGTCGAGCAGTGGCTGCCGCGGGATCCCGGCGTGGTGCTCGAGCTGGGCGGCGGGCTCGGGAGCGGCGCGCTCGCGGTGCTGGAGCAGCTCGGGGCGGCCGGCCGCCTCGGCACGATCACCGAGTACCGGTTCACCGAGCTGGTGCCCGCGTTCCTGCGGCGCGGCGAGCAGGCGCTGCGGGCGCGCCGGCCGGACGGGGTGCCCGTACGCTTCGGCGCGCTCGACATGAACCTCCCGTTCGACGCGCAGGGCATCGCGCCCGGGAGCGTCGCCGCGGTCTACGCGGTGAACACGCTGCACGTGGCCCACGACCTCGACTTCACGCTGGCCCAGATCCTGCGCGCGCTGCGTCCGGGCGGATGGCTGATCATCTCCGAGTGCGTCCGCTCGTACCCGCGCCAGGCCATCTACGCCGAGTTCGTCTTCAACCTGATCGAGACCTTCCGCTCCCCGCGCCTGCACCTGGTGTACCGCCCCAACGGGGGATTCCTCACCCCCGAGCAGTGGAGGGGCGCGATGGAGGCCGCCGGGCTCGCGGACGTCCGCTTCGTGCCGGACGTGGTGCGGATCCACCGGCAGGTGCCCGACTTCTTCGTGAGCGCGATCGGCGCGACGCGGCCGGCCTGAGCGGCGCGCCGGCCCCTAACCCCCGTCAGCCGCGCCAGCACCGCCCGCGCCGTCGTCGAGAGCCCGTCCGGGTCGGCGCTAATGAGTCTCGTGAAATAAGTTGACGAGATTCATCGAGTATCCTGCGATGCTAGGGAATGCCACCAGGCAGCCGCGGATCCCGTCGGGATTTTGCTGCGTTGGAAGCGCGCCGGTACGAGGCCGCGCGTCTGTTCGCGCGCGGCGCATCGCAGGTCACCGTCGCCCGCACGCTGGGCGCGACGCGGGCGGCGGCCCACCGCTGGTATCACGCTTGGAAGGGCGAGGGCCGCACGGCCCTGAAGGCCGCGGGTCGGGCGGGGCGCAAGCCGCGGCTCGAGGCGCCGCAGCTGGCGCGGGTCGAAGCCGCGTTGCGCGAGGGCCCCGGGGCTCATGGGTTCGCCACCGAGCTGTGGACATTGCCACGCGTGGCGACGCTCATCGAGCGGCTGACGCGCGTGCGGTACCACCCGGGCCACGTCTGGTACATCCTGCGGCGCCTCGGGTGGTCGCTCCAACGCCCGACGCGCCAAGCGCGCGAGCGCGACGAGGCCGCGATCGCGGAGTGGAAGCGCCGCCGCTGGCCGCAGGTAAAAAAAACGCGCGGCGCCGGCGCGCCTGGATCGTCTTCGAAGATGAAAGCGGCGTCTCGCACCGGCCCGTCGTCCGCCGCACGTGGGCCCCGCGAGGCCACCCGCCGGTCTTGACCCACACCGGCGCGAACTGGACGCGCTTGTCGATCGCGGCGGCGCTGGCCTTTCGCTGGGACGGCCGGCGCCGGCGCTGTTACTTCCAGACGCGACCCGGGAGCTACAACGATCGCGCCCTGATCGCCTTCCTGCGCGCGCTCAAGCGTCACTTTCCGGGTCGCCACCTCCTCCTGGTGTGGGACGGACTCGGCGGGCACAAGAGCCGCGCGATGCGGCAGTATCTCGCGCGCGCCCGGACGTGGCTCACGGTCGAACGTCTGCCCGGGTACGCCCCGGAGTTGAATCCCGTCGAGCAGCTCTGGGGCAACATCAAAGGGCGCGAACTTGCGAACCTCTGCCCGGCCGACATCCTCGCGCTCCGCGGGCCGCTGCGCGCGGGGTTCGCCCGCATCCGTCGACGCTCGACGCTGGCCTTCGGCTTCTTGCGGCACGCGGGACTGTCGTTCTGACATGATCGTTACTCTATTTCACGAGACTCATTAG
>Ga0070741_10005845_pt1 | contig 26882 bp, 17 predicted proteins | sample Coa_R1_4_FD_66440 | JGI IMG/M metagenome (GOLD analysis project Ga0070741, IMG submission 66440) | Surface soil microbial communities from Centralia Pennsylvania, which are recovering from an underground coalmine fire - Coalmine... | ecosystem: Environmental > Terrestrial > Soil > Unclassified ...
AAAGCCAGGTCAAAGCGGTAACGGTCGAAGATCTGCGCCCAGGCGTGATCGGAGTTCATGGCCCGGATGTACTCGTTGCCCAGTTGCGGGCCGTAAAAATCGCTGCGGCCGTCGATGAAGACCTTTATCTTCGGGTAGTAGCGGTAAATCAGATAATCAGCCCACTGGTCCGAAGTGAAGATGCGGCGGCCGGCGAACTGGGACTCCGCAGCCGTGCAGGCATCCACCGGAAACAGAGTCTTCGGGAACTCTGACCGCAGCCGCTCGCTGCGCTGTCCGGCGAAAAGCGTCGCACCCATCGCCACCACGCAAACCGGCGCCATCCAGGCAATTGCTCTTCGCCGCCCCGTTCCGCCCGCGGGATGGAAGCAGCCGCCAGCGTAGTCGTCCGCCACCTGCTTCAGAGTCGCCAGCCAGCCGATTCCAGCCTTCGCCGCGCGTTCCCAAAGCTGCGTGGCTTCTCGCGCCACCACCGGAGCGGCGACGACTACATACAGCAGCACGTGCCGGCCGGAAAGCAGAGCCGCGTGCGCCCAGAACAACAGCAAAAAAGCTTGCGTAACGTCTTTGCGCCGCAGCAGCGCCGGCACGGCGGCAAGGCCGGCAAACAACATCACTTCGAAATAGCGCATGCCTTCGCCGCGAAAATTCGGAGACTGAAACTCGGCTACATGTTGGAGTATGAAATCGGAACGCAGAAATTCCACGATATGGCGATGCAAGTGGTACGTGTAGGGATTGACCAGAGTGGCCGCTGAGGCCAGCCCGAATAGCAGCCCGTACCGCTTTGTTTGCGCCCAGCCTTGCGGGCCGGATTTATTCCAGACCGTCTCGACCGCGCTCCCGAGCAGATATATGGCCAGAGTCGAAAGCAGCGCCAGAAATCCGCCATGCAGGTTGGTCCACGCCAGGCACAACCCGACTAAGGCGAATACCCAACGAGTCGGACGCTGCCGGTCGGCCTCAAGCAGCCAGATTGCAATAGCGAGGAAGAAATAACTGAACAGGTGCGGCCGGGCCAGCCAGTGAACCGTCGAAGCGGAACTGGCCACCAGCATGACCACGATGGAGACAAACAAGTCAGATCGCTGCCACACCATGTAGCGGAGCATCACGGCCGAAGTGGCGGCAATCAGCACTCCCGCAAGCAGTACGACGCCAGCCAAACCGCCGAATTTGTGCAACCCGGCGAAAATTACGTCGCTGAGCCATTCCCACGCAAACCAGGGCTGGTCCGGCTTAGAGAACGAAAAGAGATCTTGTTTGGGGAAGCTGTGCGTGGCGAGTATATAATCGCCAGTGCGAATATGCCAGCCGGTGTCGCCATCGGTGAGCAGCGCTTCCGGCCCTGAAGCGCCGAGGAAGAGCCACGCCATCACCGAGACGAAAACCATCTCGCTTAGCGAAGGGATCCACCGCGAATTTTGACCCGGGCGAGTTTCGCTCATCGAATCTAGCTCCGCCGGGTCCCAGAGAGGTTTTTCTATCCGGCGGCTTTCGTATCCAACAGGACCGTTTTTTCAGTTCGCGAGAAAGCAGAATAGTAGCTAGTACGTATAGAAAACAATTGAACAAGAGTATAAATTTTGGTACGACTGTCGTTATAGGTTTTAGAATTTTCGACATACTACATATCGGTTCGTCGGTGGTATAAACAAGCGCCATTCAGTAGTATGCCTTAAGTGATAAGTGCGGCGATTCTTCCTGTAATCAGGCGCTTACCAGCTCTACGCGGCGGTCCACAACAAGCCTCGGCCAGCGCGCCTGGTACTCCGGTTTAACCCTTTGCGGTACCCCAGTTTTCAAGAGCCCGTGGTCGTAGGACACAGGACGGGCACTATTACCTGACACGCCCGCTGTTCCGCGTGAAGCAGGCAGGAGAGATCAAGCACCTGCACCTTGCTCGTTCGGCTGTGGAAAACTACGGGCAGGACGGCCTTGATCTCGGCCATTCTCTTTTCGATCAGAGGTAGGCCGGTCTCCAACTGAAAATCGTCGTCACTCGCCAGCCAATATCGAGCTCCGATGTGCCGCGCAACATCGGTGATATGAGCCAGGTCGCGCCGCAAGACCTGGTCATCCTTTTTGTAGAACGCCTGTGTCGAGAAGACGATGGGACGCAATGCCTGGCGGTTGGTGTTGAGGTACAAGCTGACATCCTGATAGGCGACGAAGCGTTCCGCAGGCCCCGTATTTTTGCGGATCCATTCATACGTCTCCGATTTTTCCCGGGCGAGAGCGGCCCGTTTGGCTTTCAGCTCGGAAGAATCCGGCTGGAAGTGATGAAGATATTCTACGGCGGCTCGCGCTCCCACAGCGGCCAGCGCGAGGCCCAACACCCCCGCCAGGGCTTTTTCACTGAACGGGCGTCGTGGCTGGAAGTTGTCGCGCAGCATCGAAACCAAGTGCTCCGTCTCGGCCCACAGGCCGCTATAGAAGAGCGGCGCGAAGATCAACAAAAACCGGTCCATCAGTGTATAGTTCCAGATCAGGGCGAGGCACGAGTAGAAAACAAAGATGAAGTGGATGGGTTTCCATTCCGAGCGGCGGGCTTGCCGGACGGCGCCAGCCAGAATTCCCAGGCTCAAAGTTACGCACAACAGAGTTCCTGCATACGAGCCTTCTCCTAGCGGAGGAAACAAACAAAGCGACGCCGGCGCTTGCAGGAAAGCGTGCACATTTTCCCCAAGCATTGCGAACAGGACGCCGGCGGTAGGAACGCAGAGCTTCCAAAATTTTCCGTAGCTGGTGTAAAAGAGCCAGGTCTGCCGCCAACCCGGGTCGCCCGCCGCGGCGGCTTCCAGGCTCGAGTTCGCATGGGGCCAAGAGAGGCTCAGAACGAGCAGCGGCGCTGCGATCGCGCAGAAAACGGCGCCCTGGCGAAACGCCCGCCGATAAATAGCGAAAATCGCTATTCCGGCGGCGAGAGCCATCCCGAACCCTCGCATTCCCCCGGCCAATCCCGTCACGGCGGCGGCCGCGGCCGCGCGTGTCATCCGGGTTCCGGGACGCATAGCGGAATCCGCCATCACTGCGGCTGTTATCGCCAGAGCCATAAACGGTACGTCGCTGAGTACGGCGCCACTAAGAAACAGGAAGCTGGGCTGGAAAGCGCAAAGAGCCACAATACAAGCAGCGCCGGCGTTCCCAAAACCGAGGCTGCGGAGCAGTTGAAAACTGGCAATCAGGAACCAGCACGCGAACAGCGCTGTGAGGCCAATTGCATAAGAGACGTTTGCGGGAAAAGAAGGCCGCCATCTCCAGATCCAGGACAACAGCCAGGGGTAGAGCACGGGATACTTGGTTTCCAGAGGCGTTCCCGGCACGCTCGGCAGCCGGTAGCCACGGCCCTCGGCGAGCGACCGCGCGGCGCTGAAATAAATCGTGTCGTCGTGATACCAGCCAAACCAATCCTGCGGACGGCGCGCCCCGAGCTCTGCGAGGAACGCCAGTAGAATGAGGGCGACAATTGCGCGCGACCTGCCGGTTTGCCGCATCGTTATTCGGAACTATATCAAAACGCCGCGATTTTGCTGAGGCGGTCCGTGGACTAAGGAAAAAGAATTTCGAAAATAAAGGGGCGTCCTGATTTGTGCGGGCGCGGGTTCCCCTATACTGGCAGCCGATTCTTTTTGCTGGGTAAGCATTCTGTGACCTCCACCCAAGCCCAAGCGGCCTCCGGAAGCCGGCGCGCCATGGAAAGATATGTTCGCCGGACGCTCGCCGTACTGTCGACGGGCGCGCTCGCGCTGATTGCCGCGCACATTGGCGCCGCGCTATGGGCGCAGCACGAAGTCACCCAAAACGAATCCGCCGTGGCCATCCATTCCCTGGGTCTCGCTTCGGGCCAGGGCCTATACCACAAACTAGGATCCTACCCATACACGGTGTCCCCGTACATGCCGCTTTTTTATGCCGCGCAGGCCGCTCTTCACCGGCTCGGGCTGCCCCCCTTTCAAGCAGGGCGGCTCTTGTCGATTCTGGGACTGACCGGCATACTTTGGGGCGTCTGGAAAATTTTGCGATTGTGCACTGGGGAAACGCATGCAACCTGGGCGGGGACGCTGTTGGCCGCTTCCACGGCGAATTTGATGTTTTGGGGAACCGTCGGCCAGGTCGACGTGCTGGGACTTTGCTTTTCGATCACAGCTCTCTATTTCTTTTTGCGCTACCGCCGGGCGCAGGAAACCAGGTTTCTGCTGTTGCCGGGAGCTTTCGTGTTGGCGGCCCTGTTCACGAAACAGACCCTACTCGCCGCCGGCTTCACTATTTTCGTGTGCCTCGCCTTCGAGAATCGGCGGCGCGCCGTGCGGTTTGCCGTTTGTATTGCCGCTGTAGGAATTTCTTTGGCGGCCGGCGTGAACTACGGAACCTCCGGCGGATTTCTAGAAAACACGGTGTTCGCCAACATCAACCCGTTCAGTTTCGTTAAGTTCGCCGCGCAGTTACGCTATCTGGCGCCGGTGGCTTGCGGATCGATGCTCATCGCATTGGTGGGCCTGCCGGCAAGCATACGCGAAGGCCTCCACCCGCTCTACATCTACGCCGGGGCATCGATGGCCGTTTTGTTGAGCACCGGATCCAAAATCGGCGCGGACCTCAACTACCAGCTCGAGACGATGACGGCTCTGGCGTTGTGCGCCGGGTGGAGCCTGCACCGGCTCCGCTTTTTTCCTTTATGCTTTGAAAAGTCCCGCAGCTCCGTGACGCTTTTGCAGGCTCCTCTGCTCGTCTATATAGCGCTGAACCTCGTGATGAGTGGAAGAATTCTGAGCGACCGCATTTCTCAAGAGATGCGCCGCCGACAGGAATACGCGCAACTCCGGCCTTATTTGGATTCGGCGAAAGGCCCGGTGATCTCGGTGCAATTCGATCCTCTGGTGCAGTCGGGGCGGCGGCTTGAAGTCGAGCCTCTGATCTACACCCTGATGGTCGGAGCGGGGCGAGTGGACCCCGGGCCGGTTTGCCGCGATTTGGCAGCCGGAAAGTTTTCCTTGGTGATTTTGTTTGAGGACCTGCTCCACCCCGCCGCCGTTCCCCGCAATGCCGAGTTGCCTTCGCTTCCTGCCCCGGCTCTGGATGCGATCCGCCGAAACTATCGGCTCGTCGAACACATTCCCGGATCGCTGCTGGCCGGCGACTACATCTACGAGCCTGCCGCAGCCAACTAAGAGCGGCCGGCGCTACCCGCCAAAGCCGGCCGCCAGCGCCTGGTTCTCTTCGAGCTCAAGCGAGCCGGCGTCCATGCGGCGGCCGTACATGGCCAGCTCGAAGCGGTCTTTCACGCCCGTTTTCTCGAAGATGTGCATGAGATGAACTTTTACCGTGCCCGTGGTGATGCAAAGGGCGTCGGCGATTTGCTTGTTTTTCATCCCCCGCGTCACAAGCGCCACAATTTCTTCTTCGCGGGCCGTCAGGTGGGGCGTGTTGCGCCTGTTGATGAAGCCGACGAATTGGTCGGAGATGGAATTTTCAATCCAGATGTTGCCGCGAGCGACGGTCCGCAGGCAATCGAGGATCGTCGCGACCGGGAGCGTCTTCTTCAAGATCCCGCGAGCGCCGACCTGGAGCGCCCGGAACGATTCGATCTCGCTGATCTCGGCCGCCCACAAAATCGGCTCGGTCTGCGGTGAGCGAACCTTCATGTCGGCGATGAGCTGGAAGACAGCCTTCGTGCCGAAGGCCTTGTCGATCAGGCACACAGAAGGCTTTTGCTGCTCGACCAGCTCAATCGCGGCTTTCGCCGTCGCCACGGAACCGACGAACTGGAGATCTTTTGTCCCTTCCAGACTGCGGCGCAATCCTTCCACGACGATCGGCTGCGATTCACAAGTGGCTATAGTAATCATCTCGATTCTCTCCCGGCGCTCCCCAACCTGTCCTGGCGTCATGGCTTATCACTGTAGACTGTTGGCATAAGCCATCTATGAGTACCAGGGACAGTTCGGTACTATATCAGATTTTTCCTAGGATGCAACCAGAATTTTCTTAAATCCAAATAGTACTGGCAGGAAGATCCCACCGAGGCTTTTCCCTGAAGTTATTGAATGGAAAAGACTTGTCTGCAAAATCCCGCCCCGCTGCCGAGAAACCTTATGGGCGCCTAAGGAAAATCAAACCGCGGCGGCAGCTGAAACCTCCTTCCGAAATCTAAGCGTTTCCCCCGAGCACCTTCTAAAACCATCGATGCAGCGCCACCGGGCGCGCCACCGCGCGCCAGCCTCCAGAGTTCTGCGAGTGCCAGGAGCGAGGAAAGTCCGGTAATACCACTTTCAATCCCAGTTCCTGCTCTCGTCTTGCATGTTCTCAAAACCGGATACACGACCTTGAGAAAACGATGCGAGTTTATGAAGATTTCAGCGAAATTTCAGATTCAATTCTATTTCACAGCCGGGCGCGACCAAGAAATTCGCTGTCCGCTGAACTCAGTTTGCCAGCTTGACAGGTCATAAATACGGACCGCGCCCGCACTGCTTCGGAACACTTCCGGCAGCGCCGCCTGCGAAGCCGCCATCTTATCTCTAACCAGCGGTGAGACCGCTTCGATATAGTAGTCGCCATCGGCGGCAAGCCAGTAGCGCGCCCCGACCGTCCGGCCCACATCGGTCCAGTGGTTGAGCTGCAATTGTAGATCGCGAGTATCTGTCTCATAAAATGGCGCGGTAGTGAAAGCAATTGGCCACACGGCTTGCCGGCCGGTGTAAAAATAGAGGCAGATGTCCTCGGAAGCAAGGATCTTCGCTGATGCATCGGTGTGGACCGTGATCCAGTGGTATGCTTCGGCTTTCTGTGTTTGCAGCGCGGCGCGCTGTTTCCCGTCCTCTCGCAACCGCGCACGCGAATCGTTCATGTAAGTGGCGGCAGCCGCGGAAGCGGTCCCCGCCAGTCCTGCGGCGATGAGTCCTGCAATCATTTTTTCGGTGAGCGCACCGCGTTGGCCAAACGTTTTCCGAACCATGCCCGCCAAATGGGCGCCTTCCATCCATGCGCCGGCGTAGAACAGGGGCAAGAAGGGAACCAGAAAACGGTTCATGATCGGGTAATTCCACACCAGCGTAACAGGGAGATAGAAAAGCAGCACCCAGTGAATGCTTTGCCAGCCCTGCCGGCGTGCTTTTCGGATAATGCCGGCGGTGATTCCCGCGGTCAGCAGGATGCAGAGCAACGCGCCGCCAAAAGGCCCCAGCGCGGCCGGCGCGGGAAACAGGCACTGAGAGGCTGGCGTCACCAGCAGGTCTTTCACATTGGATTGCACCATCTCCAGAAAAACCGGCCAGGTAGGAACGCTCAGCTTCCAGAACGCCCAGTAACTTGTGTAATAGAGCCAGGTTTGCCGCCAACCGGCGCTGGCTGCGGGACCGCCCGGCAGGGCGACGGCGCCGGCGGGAAGCGTGGCGGCGACAACCGGGGCCGCAGCCAGACAAATCAGAACTGCATCGCGATACCGCTTGCGGGAAACGGCTGCGGCCGCCAGGCCAAGCACGACGGCCGCTCCCATGCTGCGGATCCCGGTCGCTGCCCCGGCCAGGACTCCGGTCCCCAGCGGAGCCCAGGTTCTTTCGTTTTCCGGGGCGAGGTCATTCCATGCGATGGCCGTCATCGCCAGCGCCATGAAGGGCACTTCACTGAGAACGGCGCCGCTCAGGGCGAGGAAATGAGGATGCAAGGCCGTTAGCGCTACACAGATTAAAGCGGCGCACTCGCCGAGCCAACTCCGCAGCCAGTAAAAAGAGGCAATGAGGAACCAGGAGGCAAAGAATACAGTCAACCGGAGCGCCAGCGTCACATTTTGAGGAAATAGGGGCTTCCATCGCCATACCCAGGAAAGGAGCCACGGGTACAAGGAAGGATACTTGCTCTGGGGCGCCACGGTCCCGCCAGGAACCGGCAAACTGGGCAGTGTGTAGCCCTGTCCTGCGGCCAGGGCCTGGGCGGCGCTGAAATAGACCGTGTCGTCGTGATATCTGCCGAAATTGTTTTCTGGATGTAGTGAGCGGGTGTATCCGAGGAAGGCCGCCAGAATCGCACCCAAAATCAGCCAAGGAAGAAATTTTGCGCCCCTCCCGTATAACGGCCGGATTTTCATAAGCGCGGCGCAGAAGCCTCTTCCTGAGACGCGGGGGAAGTCACGACAGGCCGCAGATCATACAAGCGGACAGCTCCCGAAGAGCTGCGAAACAGGACCGGCAGCGGCGCCAGGACTTTTTCTATCTCTTTCTCAATTTGCGTATCGGCGTATTCTCCGTCCACTCGAACCCAATACTGGGCGTGAATATGGCGGGCCGTGTCGAAAATATGAGCCATTTCGGCCGTCAAAGTCTGCGGATTCCTGCTGTAGTAATACTCGGTGGAGAAAGCAATCGGGCGCATGCCGCGCCGGCGGGTGTAGAGATAGAGGCCTCCGTCATCCCAGGCGGCAAAGGTTGCAGAAGGCGCCGTGTTGGCGTTTACCCACGCGTAAAGTTCGCGTTTCTGTTGCAACCGGCGGGCATGGCTGGGGATCACCTCTGTCACGTAGTCCCAGTCGTAACGGGCTCCGGCCTCCAAACCGCGGGCGGCGAACAAGACAACGCCTGCCGCCAGCGGCGCCATCAGAAACCTTGCCCGCGCCCGTCCGGCCCGGAAGCTTTGCACAAACAGTGCGCTCAGATAACGCCCCTCCGTCCAAAGGCCGGCGCACAGCAACGGCAAAAACGGCAGCAGGAACCGCTCGATCATTTCGCGGTTCGTCCAGCAGAGAATGATCGCTGTATGCAAGAGAAAGACGAAATGAATGACCTGCCATCCGTTTTGCCGCGCGTGCCGCAAGACTCCGGCCAGAATAGCAGCCGTCAGCGGAAACAGCAGGTAAATGAGCAGGCCGCCGGGAGGCGGAAATTGAAAATACAAGCCGGGGGTTATGGCAAACATCAGGAAATTTTGAGCGATCAGATAGCCGAAGGCGTGCAGCGAGGAAACGCTGAGTTTCCAGAAGCCGATGTAGTTCGTATAAAACAGCCAGTTGCTTTGAAAAGCGGCCCCGCCGCTCCGCACCCATGGATCGAGCACATGGCTGTCGTGCGCGCGGGAAAGTCCCCAAACTACAACCGGCGCGCAGCATGCGATAAATACGGCAGCCATGCGAAAGCGCCGCCGGAGAACGGCGGCAATCAAAAAGCCGCCCACGATGGCAACTCCGATCGTGCGGGTTAGAACGGCCAGGGCGGCCAGAAATCCGGCAGCCGCGCATAGGAAAAAGCCTTGGCGCTTCCCGAGGGCGCGTTCAGCAGCCGCGGCCGCGGCCAGCGTGAGCGCCATCATAGGCACGTCCGTCAGCAGCTTGGTGCTCAGCACCACGAATACCGGCTGCAAGGCAAGAAATATCGTCATGCCCACCGCTGCCCACGCGCCGACTTTCAAAGTTCGCAGCACGGCATAGGCGGCGGCTAAGGCCAGGACGCCAAAGAAAGCGGCCAGCGCTTGCATCGCTTCCAGATTGGCCGGAAAGTGCGGATTCCAGCGCCAGACGAGCGAGAACAGCCATGGAACAAAAATTGGATATTTGGTTTGCGGCGGCGATGCGCTCGTGGGAACGGCGAGACTCGGAATCGTGTAATGCCCGTTTTCGGCGAGCGCCTGAGCCGAAACCATCAGCATGGTGTCGTCGTGATATTGGCTGAAGGCAGCCGACGCGTGGATCCGGAACGACCACACAGACCAGACGGCCAAAAAAGCTCCGAGCACCAGCAGAGGAGGGCGTCTCTGCGCAGAAATGGCGACGCCGATGCGGGCGCTCGCGGCTTTCGGGAAGGCCTGCCCGCGGGGGCTGGCGGCCATGACCCCGGACGTCTGGAGTGGTTCTGCCATGAGAATCAAGAAATGGACGCCGGCTTCAGAATATCCGCGCGGCCGGATCGCTATCCCGCGGCGGAGCGCCAATCTCGCTCCTGAACCGGCAATGGCCATTCTATTGTGGCGGGAAACGAAGCAGAATCGGGTGTATACCCGATTCTGAATCTCACTAAGGCGCGAATTGCCGGAGGAGAAGCCCTAAAGCCCCGCGATCCCTAGCGGACTACAGCCGGCGCAACGGCGATTTCGGGCCGGCGCTTGTGCCATTCCGTCGCCTGCTCATAGGCGTGGCCGACCAGCAGCACATTGGCTTCATCGAAGGCGCGCCCGAAAATCTGCAACCCGATAGGCAGGCCCTGCGCATCGAAGCCGCAGGGAACAGAAAGCGCCGGAACGCCAGCCACGTTAAGCGCTCGCACGAGGCGGGTTGAGCCGAGCCGAACGTCCTCCTGGCAGCCGCCGATCTCGATAGTGCTCTGGCCGATCTTGGGAGCCGTCAAAGGTGTCGCTGGCGTCACAATGGCGCGCACCTGCTCGAAGATGCGCTGAAAGGTTTGAATCAATTGCCGCCGCCGGCGCTGTGCGTCGAGATAATCGGCGGCCAGGATGAACTGGCCTTCATCGAGCAATGCCAAAACATCGGCTCCGATATCAGCACGGCGCGTCTGGAGAAGGCGGCGGTGCACAGCAGTCGCTTCAGGCATCAGTATGAGCCGGCCGATGACGGTGAAGTCCTCGATTTCCGGGATCTCGATTTCCCGGATTTCGGCTCCAAGATCCTCCACCGTCTTCACCGCCGCCCGCACAGCGTTTTCTACTTCCGGTTGCAGGCGTTCAAAATAATAGTTCCGCGGAATCCCGATCGGCAACCCCCGCAGTTTCACGTCCGCCGGCAGGCTAATCGGGCGGAAAGCCCTGACTGCCGAACTGCCGTCGCGAGGATCATGGCCGGCGATAGCATTCAACACGATCGCTGCGTCGCGGACCGTCCAGGCAAAGTGGCCGACGTGATCCAACGTGTGGCCCAAAGGAAACACGCCATGACGGCTGATGCAGCCAAATGTGGGCTTAAGGCCGACAACGCCGCAAAAGGCCGCGGGGATGCGAACCGAGCCTCCTGTATCCGAACCGAGGGAAAACGCGCACATTCCGGCGGCGAGAGCCGCGGTTGAGCCGCCGCTCGACCCTCCCGGAATGCGCGACAGATCCCAAGGGTTGTGAATCGTTCCGAAATGCGGGTTGTTGCTGGTGATCCCATAGGCCAGTTCGTGGAGGCCCGCCTTCCCTAAAAGGATTGCGCCGGCATCGCGGAGCCGCTCGATCACCGCCGCGTCGTAATCAGGCGTGAAATTTTGGAAAATCTTCGATCCCACCGTAGTCGCCGTACCCTTGGTGTAAAACAGGTCCTTGGCCGCGTACGGAATGCCGTGCAGCGGCCCTCGGTAATTTCCCGCCCGGATCTCGCGTTCGGCTTGCCGCGCCTGGTCCATAGCGGAGGATTCCATCACGGTGATATACGCGTTGAGCACCGGATTCAGTTTGCGGATCTGCGTAAACGTCTCCGCCGCCAGCTCGGCCGGCGAAATCTTTCCCGATTGGATCTGCGCTCCGAGTTCCGCAATGGTCACAGCTCGCCCCCGAGGCCGGCTTGGAATGTGATTGCAGGATCCGTCAGGCTCAGGTCGCGGTCAAGAACCCTGCGCGTGTCATTCCATAGAGAATCGAGTATCGGGCCGATGGCGTCCAACTGCTGCTCGGGAACTCCGAGCCGGAGGGCCTGCGCAATGGTTTTCCACATAGGGCTACTCTACCACCGCTCGTCCGGGCTCTTCTATGCCGTCAGGCGGACAATGATGAGAGAATATCCACGCGCCGCGAGTTGCCGGAGGATTCAAACATGCACGCGCGGTTTCGCTATACTGGGCTCCAGGAAGGGTGAGTGATTTCTATGCGGCGACTTATTATTTTGCCCACAATCGTGATTTGCCTGGCGCTGGCATCCTGCAAGACCGGCCCGCCGCCTTCCGAGCGGCTGCACGCCACCGTATTGATGCGTGACGGAACCCAGGTCAGTGGCATTGTCACCGCGAGTTCGCCCTCGCAAATCACTCTTGCCGGCGATGACAACACGACCCGAACGATTGCTATGAAGGACGTTCAATCGGTGAACTATGACCAGCAGCCCGTTGCCCAGGCGGAGGCTCCTCCGGCGGCGCCTTCACAATCGGCCCCGCCGGCAAGACAGCCGCAACCACCGGTCCAGTCGCAGCAGCCGGTTCATCAAGGCCATTACCACCCCCAGCAGAGCGCTGTGCAGACCAAGACCTACGCGCTTCCAGTAGGCACACAGGTGTCGGTGCGAACCGAGGAGACGATTGATTCGAGCAAGGCGGTGGAAGGCCAGACGTTTGCGGCCGAGGTCACTAGCGATGTTCTGGATGCCAACGGGGATGTGGTGATCCCGCGCGGATCCAATGCGCAAATTGTCATCCGGTCCGCGTCGAAGGGTGGCCGGTTCCGCGGGGCGTCGGACCTCGCGCTCGATCTGCAAACTGTTTCCGTGGACGGCCGGCAGTACCGGCTGGACACGGCCGACGTCCAGCAGCGAGGCAAGGAAGGCATTGGCGCGAATAAACGCACCGCGGAGTACACCGGCGGGGGCGCGGCGCTCGGGGCGATTATCGGCGCTATCGCCGGAGGAGGTAGAGGAGCGGCGATCGGAGCGGCTTCCGGCGCCGGAGCCGGCGCTCTGACGCAGATTCTGACCAAGGGCAGCGCGGTCCGCGTGCCGGCCGAAACTGTCCTGACATTCAGGTTGGATAAACCCCTGCGCGTGGTTGCGGCGAGGTAGCCCGCCTCAGGCTTGCTGCACTCCAGGAGTCCCGGACGCCCGTAGCTTCCTATGACGGGCGCCGCACGCCAAAAAAAGAGCCCGAGACCTTTGGGCTCGATTCCGGCGAGGTTTTGCGCTGTTAGCAGGCTCCCCAAGCTCCGGCGGCCCGCTCCGTCACGGCTCCCGATCTCCGGTTGACATCGTGGAACGGGCGCACTATGCTGAGCGCCATGAAAATCCTCCTCTTTGCTCTGGCAACTGTCCTCCTTTCGCTCGCGCCGGCCCCCGCCGCGGAACTGAAGCAAGGCCCTCCGCTGCCTTATCACCTGGTGAGGGATTGGGCGAAGCTGCCCAAGGGAATGAATTTCGGCGAAGCTTCCGGCGTCGATGTAGACAGGAACGGCAACGTTTGGGTATTCAACCGCAGCGATCACCCGATCGTCGAGCTGGATAAGCACGGCGAAGTAATTCAGGCCTGGAACGAGAATGTGCTGCGCGTGAAGGGAGCCCACGGGGCGCGGGTCGATCCCGACGGCAATCTTTGGTTCATTGACCGGGACGGCCACGTGGTTTTCAAAACCACGCCCGCCGGCAAGATTCTCATGCTGCTGGGCCGGCAGGGAATCAAAGGCGACAATGACAGCAAGGAGTACTTCAATCTGCCCACCAATGTGGCGTTTGCTCCAAACGGCGACTTCTTCATCTCCGACGGCTACGGCAACTCCCGGGTCATTAAATTCAATAAAGACGGCGAATATCTGCTGCACTGGGGGAAGAAGGGCGTTGGCGACGGGGAGTTCAACCTCGTGCACGACGTCGCCCTCGATTCGCGCGGGCGCGTCTACGTCGCCGACCGAAGCAACAGCCGCGTCCAGATCTTCGATCAGAACGGCAGGTTTCTTGGGAAATGGACGGACGTCGGACAGCCCTGGGGTCTCTATTACGTTCCTAAGGAAGATGCTCTCTACATGTGCGATGGCCTGAACAACCGCATTGTCAAGCTGAACACGGAGGGCCAGATCCTGGGTACTCTCGGCTCCTACGGGAAGATCCCAGGGAAACTCGATTACGCACACAGCATTGCGGTGGATCAAAACGACGGCAGCATCTATGTATCGGAGATCAAGAACTGGCGCGTGCAGAAGTGGGCAAAAAACGCCAACTAGCCCTCGCTTCGCTGGCCGTGGCCGAAAAAAAGGGGCCGGATTCCTGCCCCCGGAAACACCGGCCCATGAAGCCGAGGAAGGTTCCGCTTGAAATCAGAACAGCAGCTTCAGCGCCAATTGCATTTGGCGCGCCGAGACGCCGGAGCTGCTGATGACGCCGAGGTTCGACGAACCGACTTGAGCGCCGGGAGGACCGAATTGGGCCGTATTGATGGCGTTGAACGCCTCTGCGCGGAATTGCAGCGTAAAGCGGTCTTCCCGGAACCGGAAGTTTTTGAACAGCGACAGGTCGGCGTTGCGTTGCCCTGGGTTGCGCACGTCCGGCAAGGTCCGGCCGACATTGCCGAAAGTGAATGGTGGCGCGAAGGAAAACACCGACGTGTTGAACCACTGTTTCAGCCGGGAGTCCTTGGAGCCGCCGCTCACATGTGCCGACTGGCCGTTGTTGTTGGGCCTTTGGCCGGGCGATCCGAGCGCCGTATTGTTTTGCGTCTGCGTGAGAATCACCGGAGTTCCCGTTTGGAAAGTCAATATGCCGTTAGTCTGCCAGCCCCCGAAAATAAACTGCCAGGGCTCACCCGCGTTGTTCATGAACTTGCGCCCTCTGCCGAGGGGCAAGTCATACACCGTGCTGATAACCAATCGGCTCGAGACGTCCTGAGTGGAAACAGCTCGCTCGGCTTTGCGATTGTAGAAATCCTGCTTATTGCCGGAGGGCCCGAGAAAGGTGACGGTGGAGGAAGCGTCGTCGATCAGCTTGCCGAATGTATAGCTGAGCAGGAAGCCGAGACCCTGGGAATACCGCTTCTCCGCGCGCAATGTAAAAGAATGATAGAGCGAGTTGGCCTGCGGCTTGCGGCTGGGGCTCAAGGACGTGTATTGGGGATAGGGGCGCAGCAATTGTGCTAGCGTGACCGTAGGCTGGCTCAGAACCGAGGTCGGATTGACAATAATCCCGTAAAACGGGTTGGGTACCAGATTGTTGAGCGAGTTGCCCAGGGAAAAGAACGAGGAGGGGAGCTGGTTGTAAGCCATGCCGCCTTCGCCGTCGACGAGGTGATTGCCCTTGCTCGCAACGTAGCCCAGTTCTATAACGGTGTTGGAAAAAAGATCCCTCTGCACATTAAAATTCCACTGCTGGATGAGCGCGTTGCGGTAGTCGATAAACCAGCTCGATCCGGCTCCCAATCCCAAGTCAGTAGAGGGGCCGCTGGTCGGTCCGGGTGTCGCCCCGAGGGGCAAATTGAATCCGTTGGGAAAGGGATTGCTTACGAAATTGATCGGAATTCTCCCATCCAGCGAGGTGATGAAATTGGTGGAGGAGGTAATCCCTTCAGTCCCCATAGTTCCGGTGTAGCCGGCCGCCTGCATGACTGAGGGAGCGTACATGATCCCATAGCCGCCTCGGGCGACGGTCTTGGATCCGATCTTGTACGCAAAGCCGAACCGGGGCCCGAAATTATTCCAGTCGGTTGGGGTTTGCTGGCGGTGACCGGGCGTCACGAAGTGCATCGCCCCAACCAGATTCGGGAAGCCGGGCACTCTGCCGGCTATCGGCGAGGGCTCGTTCAGATTGAAGTAGCTTAGGCGGTTGTACCGCTCCGTGCGGGGAACGTCCACTTCATAACGCAAGCCGAGATTCAAAGTCAGATTGCTGGTAGCGTGGAAATCATCTTGGATGTAAGCAGCCCAATAACTGCTCGCGGTGGCGGTGGCCGGTTCATGCGAAATGCTGCCGCTCGAAGGAATTCCCAGGAGAAAAGAGGCGAAACCGAAGCCGGCCGTCGAACTCGGCGTCACCGGATCCCGCTGGGTCCATTGCTGGTTGAAGCTATAGGTGCCATCCGGAGCGGCGTCTTGCAGGAAGTTTTCCAAAAGCTTCCGGTATTCCACGCCCAGCTTCAAAGTGTGGCGGGAGAGCACTCTGGTCAAGTCCCCGTGGAGGATGTGACTATTGGGAACGATCCGCACATTCGTGAAGCCGGAAGCGCCGATGGAAGAAATTCCGTTAATGTCAAACCGGGGAAAAGCCAAAAGCTCGGTAGCGGCCTGATCCCGAACGGCTTGCGGGAAACCGAGAGTCGTCATATCAAAGCCGGCCGAGAAAGGGCGCCGCACGTCAAAGAAACGGCCAAATCCGTAGCGCAGGTTAAGAATTGTAGTCGGGTTCAGCGTGTAAGTTTGGTCGAGCGAGGCGCTGTAAAAGCTGAAGGACTCCGGGCCATTGCCAGAGGGCGTGGCCACGTTATTGAAGAAGTTCACGGGCGTCACTTTGTTGAATTGGTGTGAAAAACGTCCGAATATCCGCCAACGGTCGGAAATATTGTGGTCGAGGCGCACATCAAATCGATCATCATTTGTAGGCGATTTGCCCACCATGATGTAATTATTCACCTGCGTGAAGGGATTGATGGGCGTTGTGTTGGGCTCCGGGAAATAAGCCTCGGTCTTCCGCACTACGGGATCGATGCGCGCGGAAGGAATCTGATTCCCCGGGAAGGGATCCCGCGTATAGCCGCCCTGTCCGTCGGGCCGGGTCGTCAGAGGGTCGTAGATCAGCAGCGGCGCGCCCGCTGAGTTCCTGAGTCCCGAGAAATCGCCGTTTCTCCACGCATCCAGCGGCATGGTATTCGTAAACTGGCTGAAACTTCGCTGGCGGGTACTCTGTTCATCGAAGAAAAAGAAAGTACGGTTGCGCCCACGATAGACCCCGGGCACTTCCACAGGACCTCCGATTGTGCCGCCGAACTGATTCCGCTGGAATGCGTGCCGCGGGATTCCGGCGCGGTTGCTGAAAAAGTCATTCGCATCGAGCTCGCTGTTGCGAAAAAACTCAAAAGCCGAGCCATGAAGCTGGTTGGCGCCCTGCTTGGTCGCCACGTTAATGACGCCGCCGCCCGAACGCCCATACTCCGCCGAAAGAGTATTGGTCATTACCGAGAATTCCTGGATCGCATCTACCGACGGCGTGAACGCCATTGTAGTGATCGAAACGTTGTTTTCCGGAAGAACAATAGAAGTTCCGTCTATACTGATCTCGCTATTGGCGTCGCGGCCTCCGCTGATGGAGGGTGTGGGGGACATTCCGGCGCCGAGGCCTCCGGGAGCCATGGGAATCACGCCAGGCGACAGGGCAGCCAGATCGAATGGATTGCGGCCGTTCAGCGGCAAGTCCGCAATCCGTTTGTTCTCGATGACCGTGGCCAGAGTCGAGCTGTTGGTGGCGAGCGGCGGCGGAGTCCCTTCTACTTGGACAGTCGTGGCCACATCGCCTACCGCCAGCGTGACATCCACGGATTCGTTTTGGCCGACATCCAGTTTGATACCGCTCCGGCTGAACCGTTGGAAACCCGGCTTTTCGACGGCAATGGCGTAATCTCCCGGCAGCAGGAACGGCATGACATACCGGCCTTCGCCATTGGTGCGCAGTTCGTTGAGCACCCCCGTCCGGAGATTAGTGATCGTCACACGGGCGTCAGGGACAACCGCTCCGCTGGCATCCCGCACTTGGCCTTGTATGGTACCTGTGGACGTCTGCCCTTGCAGCAAGGTCGCACAAGCAAGCAGACACGCAATGACTATCCCATGACGAAGCATCGAGGCGCCTCCCGGCAAAAAAGGCATTGGATTCCGAGCGCCCACGCCGGTCATCAATTCCTTGGCCGGCGCGCCGGCCGCCGCGCGCACCACAAGCGTTTTACGGCCGACGCGCGGGCGAAAGCCGACGTGGCAAACCGCAACTGTGGGCTTCTCTCCCGGGGTTATTTTTTCTACAGGATCTTCCACGGCCGGGCCAGGCGGGCCTTCCTGTTGGGCTCCCAGGGCCGCCGGAAGCAGCGTTGCGGAGGTTAGAAATTGCCTCCGATTCACCACATCAGCCCCTTCATGATTCGCAAGACTCGGCGAGCCGGAAAAATAGTTCAGAGGGACTTTAGCACAGCCCGGCAAGAGAAACAAGAAGACCTTCCCCTCGAATAGAGAGAATGCTCTCTCCTCGAATCGTGAATCAGACCTCGTTCTTCTATCTCCGCGCGCCTCCCGTCTCCCCGACGCCCGCGGCGGGCATTGCAGTAGAATGAGTGCAAGTTGGCTGCGCCATGAAATTCGTGCTCCTGTTGCTCGCTGCCGCTGCTTTCGCCGCCGACCAGCCGAGCGTCGATCGCGCCGTGCAGCTCGCTACCGCCGGCAAATTGAACGAGGCGGAAGCCATGCTCACTGCGCTCGAAAAGGCGCACCCCCGAGACGCGGATTTGCAATACCGCCTCGGCCTGGTGCTGCTCAAGCACGGCAAATTGGACGAAGCCCGCCGGCATCTCGACCTCGCGGCCAAACTGAATCCCAAGTCTCCGTTGATCTGGCGAGCTCTGGCCCTGCTACACAACACCGCGGGCAAGGCAGCGGCGGCTCACAACGATGCGGCCACGGCGGTAAAGGAATTTCAGGAGGCGATTCGCCGGGATCCCGAGCGGGCGCCTTATTACCTCGACCTCGCGCAATTATTTCTCGATCGCGACACACCCGAGCCCGCCGAAATCGTTCTGCGAAACGCCTCCCAGCGCTTTCCAGCAAACGTGAATGTTCTGCGATCTTTTGGCCTGGCTCTTTACGCCCTCGGAAAATACGACGAGGCGCTGGTCGTCTTTTTGAAAGCGATCGACGCCGATCCCGATCTGGAGGAAGCCTACGCGTCACTCGAGGTTCTGCTTCCCTATGCGCAGCCGCGTTTGCCTGAGGTGGTCTCCCGGCTCCGGCGCTTTTGCGAGCGGAAACCGTCCAGCCCGATCGGCCCCTACCTGCTGGGGCTGGTCGTTCCCGAGGAGTCGGAGGCGTTGTTCCGCAAGGCGATCGAGGCCGCTCCTGGTTTCTGGCCGGCGTACTTCGAGTTGCACAAGCTCCTGAAAGGTCAGGGCAAATGGGACGAAGCGGCAGCAGCCCTGCAAAAAACCATCGACCTCAACGGCAGCTATGCGCCGGCTCACTACGCCCTGGCACAATACTACGATCGGAAGGGCGACCGCGACCGCGCCGCTCAGGAGCGCGAAATCCATCACAAGCTGCTGAATGACCAACGCGTGGCGGCGGAGAAGCAGCGAGAGCGCGCCCCCCGGCTGGCCTATACATTGGAGCAGTGACCTTCTCTCGACAGGCCGCTGGCGCCCGGCGCGCTGCAACAACCTTTGCCGTCCTCTTCCAGATTCGAAAATGCGTAACACAAGCAACCGCTGTTTTGCTTTGCTTGGCGGCCGTGAATGCGCCGCTGTCGGGCGGGGCGCTCTCAAGTACCGCCCGAGCGATCCGCGAAGAAGCCACGCGTGCTAATAACGCCGCTGCCGGCCGCCCCTTGCCTCTGGCGGCCCATTGGAATACCCATGCCTTTTCCCCCAACTATCAGCTCGAAAAGATCGAATCAGGTGGCTACGTGCTGCTCTCGTTTGCGCTCCCAGGCCCGGACGCCGCCCTGACGCCCGCCGCGCTCGCCTATTACAAAGCGGCCATTAAACGCGCCGCAGAGCTCAAGCTCCCGATTTCTCTGGTTGGGACGAACTTTGCCTCGATTCTATATGAACCTCCGTATTACCTCTTGCCGGCATCGCAGAATCCCAACGTCATCCAAAGGGACGGCGCGATCCGAAAGCAGCTCGATCCGATGGGACCCGTGGAGCCGTGGATCGATGCCGGGCGCCGCCTGGTTTCCTCTTCGCTGCTGCAACAAATCGAGCGCTGGTATCCTGACCCGCCTTTGGTGGTCTTCGTATCCAACAACGAAGAGTCCCGGATTGCCTGGACCGCCATCGAGCAGTCGAAGCGTTTTCTCGATGCTTACGGCCCCGCTCATGATGGCGACTTCAAACGCTCGGTCGTGGCGCAAGGCTGGATTGAACGCTACCGGGCCTTGTTACAGGCCATGCGCGGCGGCCTCATTGCGCCTGCCTGGCGATCCCACTCGATTTTCATCGGCTACGACGCTTTCGGACCGCCGCACTACGCCCGCTGGGAGCAATGGGACGACTACGCCTTGCCCACAGGCCGCTTCATCGACCCCGCTCCTCTCATCTGGGACGGCGGCTCTCCTTCGTTCTATCTGCACAATTGGAACGCCAGCACCGACTACAACATCTGGAGCCCGCAAGGCGAGGCTTTGAATTGGGTCTTTATGTTGCGGGAAGCCATGCGGCTGAACCCGCGATTCTGGTTCGGGTTTTCAACCTGGGATGGCGAGCAGGAAAAACGCGATCAGCTTGCCAAGGTGGCGCCCTTCACGCCGGCCCGCTACGCCGCAATGGTGCAGTTCGGCCTGTGGCTGCTGCGTCCGCGGTGTGTACGGGAGTTTCGCGGCTGGACTGATAGCGCGGAGAAAGCGGGGCCGTGGCTCGACGCGATCCTCGAGGCGGTCGGCAGCATTCACCGTAACGGCGCGCTGCGGCGATTCTGGCGGCGCGGCGAACTGGCGCCGAACCGCGCCTGGAAGCACCCGTACCAGTCGCGTCCTGTCGAGCGGTACGCCGCGGAGGACCGTTGGTTCCTGCTGGACACAACCCTGGACCCGCCGCGGCCCTATAACGCTGCCACGCCGCTGCCGGTTTTTTCGCTGTCGCTGGTCCTCGGCCGCGCACCTCGCCGGGAGTGGCTGCTTTACGCTCATGCGCCCATGGGCAGCCGCCGGAATGTTGGGATCACGATTCCCGGTTACCGGCAGGTGGTAGTAGACGTCTCTGCCGGCGGTTCCTACTACTTGATTCGGGAAAACCGGCCATCTCCGGAGCGGATCGAGCCGTAGCCTCCGCAATCCCGAACTCCGGCGGCCCGGCGTCCACGCCTGCGGAAAGCCCGAGCCGGTCTAGCGGCGCGCCGGGCGCGACATCGATCGGCGGCCAGCCGCCGGTGATCCCTGCCCGCCAGCCGGCTCGCGCGGACCAAACGCTCCGGCGCCAGCCGGATCCCGCCGCGCTCGCCCTGACGCACTCGTGTTGCCAATTACTAGAACAACGGTTAGTGAGCCGCCGGCCGCGGCACGTGCAGCGACATCAAAACGAGGGTCCCGTGGATCGCGCTGAACCAGTGCGGCGTTTTTTCCGGTACGACGATAAAATCTCCCTTTCCGATTTCCCGAGACGAGCCGCCTTCAATGCCCTTGCCGGTGAGGTTATTCGGATTCGTTCGAGACTCATCCACGAGCTTTCCGCCCGTTACCATCGTCGCTGAGCCGTCGATGACATAGAAGATCTCGGCTTCCCGTTCATGGATGGACGCGGGCCCGACCGCGGCGCGGTATTCGAGATTCGCATTGTAGGGCGGAAGCTGAAGGATGCGTTCGGTGACTACGGGCTGGTTGTCCTTTCGCTCGCTCTTTGCCTTGGCGATGAGCGCCTCGACGTCTTTGGCCGAGGAAAAAGTCTTGACAGACTGCGACTGGGCCGCCAATATGGCGGCTCCCAATGTGAACGCGAAGCTGATTGCGATTGCGCGCATGCAAACCTCCGGTTGGGTTCTGCCCGTTGCCGAGCTTAGAAATGCTAACACACTCGGATCAGCCAATCGCGCGCGTGGGCGTGAAGCGCAATTCCAAAGACACGCGCGTCCGCCGGAATGCGCCACGGCGGCGCATTTTTCAAGAGCCGGATCGTGTTTGTCCCGGAAAAGGTCCTGTCTGGTTTTGCCCTTCCGGTTCGCTTCGATCTATTGGCGTTGCGCCCGTAACCGGAAACAGACTGGCTCCGGTGCGAAGAGATATTTATTGGTTGTACTTAGTTTGCCTTTCGGCTGGGATTTGCTTCCTCGCCGGCGGAGGCTCGTCAGCGCCGGATAGCTGAGAGGTTTGGTGGACCTGAAGGGATTCGAACCCTTGACCTCTTCCATGCCATGGAAGCGCGCTCCCAACTGCGCCACAGGCCCACCGGCATGCTCTCCCAAATGTTACCACGGCCCCGCCCAGCCGGCCAGAGCCGCGGGCTCCGACAGCCGGACCGAGACCTCAGGATCACCCCGCCGGAACAAGCCCACCCGCCGCGCGCGGGAAAATTCAAGACCGGCTTGGCGCCAACCAAGGAACGACCGATCCAGCAGCGACATACCTCGCCCGCTCGCGCGAGCAACCGATGTTTTACCTGCCGAGCCAGTGCTTCCCAACAGAGCAGGCCTGCTTCTCGCGCCGCACGCCGCTACAGCCAATCGAGTGTTCGACCGGCGCAGCAGTCTTCTGCCTTGGATCTGGGGGCTGGCCGCGACTTGTGCACCGGCAATCCAGGCGCTTGCAGGAGTGCCGTCAGATCCCGCTATCGCGTTTGAACAGCCAGATCGACCGGCTGGCTGCCCACGCGTATCATCGTGAATAGCGGCTGAATCCGATCGCGCGAGCCCCCGACAACGGCCGCCACGCGAATAACCGCCATATCGCCCGATTTGTAGTTCAACACCAGCGCATACTGGTCATCCGGCGTCAGCGCCACCTGACGCGGCTCTTCGCCGACGGGAACCGACGCCAGCATGCGGCGGTCATCAATATTGATCACCGATACAGTGTTCGCTGCGCTGTTGGCCACAAATAACAGGCGATTGTCTTTGGTCACGGCCAGGCCGCGCGGCTCGGCGCCAGCCAGCATGGGCTGGTCAATCTCATCGCGATAGGCGGAGACAATCACGACCGCGCTCGTATCGCCGCCAGACACGAACAGCTCCCCGCCATCTGGCTTAAAGCGCATAACCTCAGGACGGGCGCTGAGCGGAAGGTGGGCAACCACGCGCCCGGCCGTCAGGTCGATCGCCGCAATGCTGCGGCTATCCGGATTCGCCACAAACGCCTGCCGGCTGTCCGAGCGCACGGCCACCGCAGCCGGCGAGCCGCCCGTTTGAATCTCAGCCGACGCCTTCCAGCGCGCCAAATCCAGCACCTGTACTTCTCCCCATTGCAGCGAGACGCACGCCCAAAGCCCATCGGGCGACACATCAAAATCAACGGGCGGTCCCGCCAGGCGGATCTGGCGGCCGCGCGTCATTTTTTCTAGATCGAGCGACTGAAAAGTTTGGGCCCGGGCGTCCAGCAGATACAACCGGCCGCCCCCCGGAGCGAGACGGATGCGCTGGGGCTTCTCGGCAAGCCACAGGCTGCGTTTCGCTACAAGCCTCGCCGTATCGATTTCCGTCAAGCCGGCAGGGCCGCCTTCTCCCATGACGTAGAGCGAACGCCGCGCGGGGTCGGAAACGATCTGCATGGGGCGGCTGCCAAGCGGTATCTGGCGGATAGCTGCAAAAGAAGCAAGATCTACGACCGTGATCGCATTCCCAGCGGCTGTTGCTACAAAGGCGTAGCCCTCGACAGCGGTTCCCCGCCGAGGCCGGCAGCTCCACGCAAACAGGCTCAACGCTGCGAGAGCACAAACAACACCTCGGCGTCCGGCGTCGATCATTGGAAGCCGGCTCCTACCGAGCCGCCCGCGCATCGGCCGCCGTCTTTGCTTTCTGTGACGCGAGGAGGTTTGCGATGGCCCGGCATTCCTCGGCAAGCTGGCTGAACTGGCCGGGATAAAGAGATTGAAAACCATCGGAAAGCGCGTGATCAGGGTCGGTATGAACTTCGACCAGGAGGCCGGCGGCCCCTGCCGCTACGGCCGCACGGGCCATCGGAAGCACTTTGTCGCGCCTGCCTGTGCCGTGACTCGGATCGACGATTATAGGCAGGTGGCTCAACCGCTGCACCGCCGGCACCACGCTCAGATCGAGCGTGTTCCGCGTGTGATCGGCGAACGTACGGACGCCGCGCTCACACAAGACAACCTGATAATTTCCTTCCGACAAAATGTACTCTGCGGCCATCAGAAATTCTTCGAGCGTGGAGGAAATCCCGCGCTTGAGCAGGATGGGCAGCCGCGATCGCCCGGCTCGGCGCAGGAGCGAAAAATTCTGCATGTTGCGCGCGCCGATCTGGATGCAATCAGCGTAGCGCTCGACGAGATCGAAGGTTTCGACGTCGATAGCTTCGGTTACGATGCCCAGGCCGGTTGCAGCGCGCGCCTCGGCCAGGAGTTGCAGCCCTTCCTCGTGCAGTCCTTGAAAGGCGTAAGGCGAGGTTCGCGGTTTATATGCTCCGCCGCGGAGCAACTGGGCGCCGGCGGCCGCCACTGCGCGGGCCACAGCAAGGATCTGCCCGCGGCTCTCCACCGAACATGGGCCAGCGATCAACGTGAGAGCGCTTCCCCCGACGGGAACGCCGGCGATCTCGATGACGCTATCGTCAGGTTTGACTTCACGGCTCACCAGCTTGTAAGGTTTCGATACGCGAATCGCCTCGGCCACTCCCGGCAGGTCCTCGAATTCCGCCGGGTCGATCGGACCCGGATTTCCCGTGATGCCTACAGCCGTACGCTGCGCGCCGGGCATGACGTGGGGCCGAAATCCGAGCTTTTCGATTTTGCGGCACACGCGGGCGACATCCTCTTGAGTCGCGTGGGCGTCCATTACGACGAGCACGGGCGCTCCTTTCCAGACTAGTGTAGCCGCCAGGGTAGGGCGGCGCAACGAGGGTCCTGCGCGCGGCTCGTGCTGGCGAAGAAGAACCTGTGCTGCGCGTCCGTGCACGGCCAATCCGGCGTCTGGCGTACAATAGGGAAAGAGACCCTTAAGCAATCAGAGATCAGCTCCCGGCAAAAGCCTCGCCGCACCCAACTTGGTTTGCCCGGAGCTGATCGCTGAATAGTGAAAATGAAAGCATGAAAATTGGACAACGGGTCCGCTCCACCACGATTTTGTGCGTGCGGCGGAACGGGAAAGTGGTCATGGCGGGCGACGGGCAGGTCACCGTGGGTAGCGAGGTTCTGAAGCACTCGGCTCGCAAGGTGCGGCGGCTTTATAACGACAAAGTGCTTGCCGGCTTCGCCGGGTCTACCGCCGATGCTTTTTCGTTGTTCGAGCGCTTCGACGCCAAGCTGGAACAATTCCAAGGCAAGTTGAGCCGGGCTGTCGTGGAACTGGCCAAAGACTGGCGTACAGATAAGGTTTTGCGGCACCTGGAGGCCCTCTTACTGGTGGCTGACGCCGGGTACACTTTTATCGTGAGCGGCAATGGGGACGTAATCGAGCCTGACGACGGCGTAGCGGCGGTCGGTTCGGGCGGGCCGTTTGCGGTGGCCGCAGCTACGGCGCTCATGAAGCACACCGAGCTCGACGCCCGCAAGATCGCCGAGGAAGCAATGGAAATCGCCGGCAAGATCTGTATTTATACGAACCAAAACGTCACCTTCGAAGAGATCGGATGAGATCGAGCCTGCCGCAGCCGGTGCATGCTCCGGGCGCCACAGCGGCATTCCAGCCCAAAGGCGGCCGCAGCGCTGCCTGGCGCGTTTAACCGCTGCGGGCAGTCTCGGAAAGCTGTTTTTCTATGGTTATCTATCTTCCCAGTCAATCCGTGGATGATACTCCGGCGCTGGACGAGCTGACGCCGCGCGAAATCGTCCGCGAGCTCGACAAGCACGTGGTCGGGCAGCACGAGGCCAAGCGCGCGGTGGCTGTCGCCCTGCGCAACAGAATCCGCCGCCAGAAACTCCAGCCGGAAATGGCCGAAGAGGTCATGCCCAAAAACATTCTGATGATCGGTCCGACGGGCGTCGGCAAGACGGAACTGGCGCGCCGGCTGGCCAAGCTGGCGAACTCACCGTTCTTGAAGGTAGAGGCCAGCAAGTTCACCGAGGTCGGCTACGTCGGCCGCGATGTCGATTCCATGATCCGCGACCTGGTGGAGATTGCTATCGACATGGTGCGTGAGGAAAAGCTCGATCTGGTGGCCGAGAAGGCAGAGGCCAACGCCGAAGACCGCATTCTCGACCTGCTGATCCCGCCGCAGCCGCAGGCCGACGGCGCCGACGTGCAGAAGAGCCGGGAGAAGCTCCGCACGCAGCTCCGCGAGGGCAAGCTGGACGACCGGATCGTGGAAATCGAGACGCGCGAGCGCAGCTTCCCCTCCTTCGAGATCATCACCAACACCGGCGTCGAAGAGATGGATATCAACCTGAAGGAGATGATCCCCGGCCTGTTCGGCCAGAAAAGCAAAAAGCGCAAGATGCGGGTGGCTGAGGCGCTCGATTACCTGGTGCAGGAGGAAGAGCAGAAGCTGATCGATATGGATCAGATTCAGCGCATAGCCGTAGACCGTGTAGAGCAGTCGGGGATTATCTTTTTAGATGAGATCGACAAGATCGCCGGGCGGGAGGGCGGCCACGGCCCCGACGTGAGCCGCGAGGGGGTGCAGCGCGATATTCTCCCCATTGTCGAGGGCACGACGGTCAATACCCGCTACGGAATGGTCCGTACCGATCACATTCTGTTTATCGCGGCGGGAGCATTTCACGTTTCCAAGCCCAGCGACCTGATCCCTGAGTTGCAAGGACGCTTCCCGATTCGTGTGGAATTGAAGCCGCTGACCGTGGACGATTTCGTCCGGATTTTGCAGGAGCCGAAGAACGCGCTGGTCAAGCAGTACACCGCCCTGCTCGAGACCGAGGGCATCAAGCTCACCATCGGCAATGATGCGATCCTGGAGATCGCCAATTATGCGGCGAAGGTCAACGAGAACGCGGAGAACATCGGCGCCCGGCGGCTCCACACCATCATGGAAAAACTGCTGGAAGAAATATCGTTTGAAGGGCCCGATTTGAAGAAGAAGAACTTCCGGATTGACGCCGACTACGTTCGCAAGCAACTGGCCGATATCGTCAAGGACCAGGATCTCAGCCGCTATATCCTCTGATGCCACCCCGAAACCGAGGCGGCGTCGCGGGAACCGGCGCGCCCTTCCCCGGCCGCACACCCGTTTCCCATAACCGCTCCCGGGCCGCGGCATTGCTGCGCTGCGCCGGTCTGACTGTCCGGCCAGATTCGCTTCTTCCGGCGGTTGGCGCAGGCGTTCTTGCCGTTTTGCTCCTCACACTCAGCGGATGCGGGGCGATCGGAGACCCGATGCCGCCGCTGCTGAATATCCCCGCCCGGACAGCGGATCTTCAAGCTTCCCAGCGCGGCGCGGAACTGATCCTCCAGTGGACGGCGCCCGGCCAGACAACCGAAGG